>ERZ772928.435-NODE-435-length-18935-cov-7.658845_pt1 | contig 18935 bp, 15 predicted proteins | sample MGYA00511686_ERZ772928 | MGnify/ENA primary metagenome ERZ772928 (study PRJEB29015, sample SAMEA2738063) | human oral metagenome | biome: human oral; feature: human-associated habitat; material: saliva | place: China | collected 2219 ... | reverse complement strand
GATTGTTGTGAATGATAGTTTCTTTCTGCATAGTAGCCTTTCACGTTCGGATATATAAAAGGCTAAAATAACAACCTCACACTATTCCATGTGATATTACTATTTTAGCACATTTTTTAGAATTAAGGAGTTAAATAGGTCAGCACATCCTCCATTCTATAGTAGACAGTTCGAGTTCCCTCAATCGGTGGTTCTAAACGCCTTAGTCCGGTCTTCTCCCAAGACTTCAACGTATTTGGTGAAATTTTTAGTACCGAGAGCAGCTCTTTTTGAGTAAGTATACTTACCTGCTTTTGAGTATTTTCTTGTTTCTGCATCAAAACTAGCAAACAATTCAAAATCTGTTCGATTTGATTCAACTTTATGAGTTCATTATTCGTCATTTTTCACTTTCCTTTCCATGACTGGAGTGTCTACGCGAATCTAGATATTTTGCAAAAAAGTATGTCTTATCAATGATGAGATTTAACAGCGACGGATTCTCAACTCGTGCATATCTAACAAGGTTGTTAAACTCAGTAAAGTTGTGTTCTTCGATAATATCAATCACAGTTGAAAGAAATTGTTCGTTATTGTTAGTGATTAGAAATTTCTCCAATTCAAAACCACAACCTGATTCAATTTCATCGATATTGTAGAGTGTTTTATCAGGATTCTCTGCGTGTATGAAGTAATCATACATACCTTTTGGTGACATGACTACTTCTACATGAGAAGGTGCATGCAGTTTTTTAGTTAGTAACTCTGAGACCTGCGTATAGCTTTTAAGTGATTCGAAAAATAGGACTCCGTGCTTATGCGCTTTTTTAAATTCTCCTGTTGCTTTATTTACATCCTTATCGTGCCAAGGACTCAATACAAATGGAATATGCATTTCCTCTAGAATATCAAGATAATTTTCCGGTGTACTTTCTTGATAAATCAGAAATGCCCATTTATTCGAACGTTTATCTTTGACCATGAATATCTCCTTTCAAAAAGCATTTTCAATTTGTCTGCAATTAGTGTGGTTATTGATTATTGAACCAATGGGTCGTAGTAGTCCCATTGGTTCTGTCAATTAGATTGCATGATAAGGCAGTACTTTCGGCCCTCACTACGTGAACCGAGTACCGCCAACATTTTATCTTTTTGTAGATTTAAACCATAGCTTATTACCTTTCCTATTTGGTGCAGAAAAATAATAGTCTGGATTGCGACTAGAAATTTCTTCTTTGATGTAGGACTCCATGTCTCTCAGAAGTTTCTGAGCCTGTTGCGTCTTTGGATACTTAATCACAATCGTCACAGAATCTCTTCTTACATCAACAACGCACTTAGATGTAGCTCTATTGAATTTTCTAAGAATTGGATTGAACCTAGTTACAGTAGATGAATTATCGATTGAAAAGGCTAGTTGAGAATTCTCGTCTTGTCTCAAAAACTGAATGAGGCGCAGTGTTTGATAAGCAGATCTAAAGTAATTACTCGGTTTGTCATAAATAGCACGTAAAATCAACTCAACTATAATGAGAAATACTGCGATTAACGGTAATAAAATTGCTAGAATATTTGTATAGTACTCACCTTTACTAGCCCATTGCTTTATCGCATCAAACAGATGAGATAAGTATGTACTTTGAGCATTTGCCATCAAATCCTGCAGCAATCTAAGACCAATTGTCAAGCAAAGGAAAAACAAGCCATACATAAGTATCGTCACTGTAATATTAAAAGTTCTCTGAAAGAAATTCTTTTTGATATTCATAAAATACCTTTCTTCGTATAATAAGTCGGACAGAGCAGGGGAAGAATTTGATAGGGATGCTCATTATCAATGATTTGTATCAAACCGGTACCTTTGCCAATAGGAATCACAATCCCTTCTGGATCAAGGTCCGGGAACAGAAATTGTGTTGTCTTCTTATTGATGTTTCCAATCTGAATCAACACATTCAGTTGCTCTCTAACGGAAACCGGGATTGTATTGTGGTCAAAACGCTGGCTAACTAATAAAAGATGTACTCTGGTCGCTCGTCCGAGAAGTGCAACTTGGGATAGTAGTGAAAAGAAAGATTCTTTTATCGTTTTATTAACCCCTTCAGAAAGTGCGAGAACTTCATCTATTACAATAGTTAAATGCTTAAACTCTTGGTCAGGATTGTCATAGAGAATTTCTTGACGTTCTTGAATAAGATTCAAACATGAGCTTAAATTTTCATTTATCTCTGATACAAAATCAGACTTTGAACGATTGCGCTGAGGATGAATGACTTCAATCTCATTTTCACGAGCCCATCTTGATGGTGTATCAAATTTGGGGTCGACAATAATTAAGTCCGAAAAATTTTTCAGTAGGCTAAGAAAGTACGTCAGAGCATAAGATTTCCCAGATCCACTATTTCCTGCAATAGCTACAGAAGTTACTTTATTAAAATCCAGAGTTAGATTCTTCATAATCGGAATCTTATGTTTTTTTTCTTTCAAAACAAACTGATCCAAATCCGAAATTATAAGCCTTTCAGAAATTCCTTCTTTCCAAGGGAAAAACAAACCTCTTTGAACATGGATATCATCGGTTTCAAGAGCAAGAAAGTAAGCAGAGTTCTGTTTAAGAACTGTGTATCGTGGGTAGAGAGCAGCATTAGCAATCAGAAATATTTTCTGATAAAGTTCATCGTCAATGATATATCCCGCCGGTAATCGTGGGATAAATAAAAAACCATTTTGCATATTTTTTATAGTAAAAGAGTTAGTATAGCTAGTTTCCCCCTGCATAATACTGCCAAGCCCCATATTTAGGGATTGGAGCAAGTATTGGGCAAGCTCTTTATCAGTCATTATTTGACCTCTTTGATGTTATTGGCACGGAAATAGACATTATAGCCAACTTCACAGGCTTCTAATCCATCAAAGTCTACCATTGCTAGATACGATGGAAGAGTTACTTCAGATTCGAATTTAACCTGGAATGGCGGCAATCCTTTCTGTGAGAACCAAGCTTTGTGGCCAATAATCTCACCAGTTGGCTGACCATCTTCAAACTTGATTTGTGCTTCAAATTCAGTACTCAAGCAGTGAATTGCTTGTTTTTGATCAACATATTGTTTTGCAGTATTAGCTGAGTAGCCATTCTTACGATTTTTTGTTTTCATGTAATGTACCTCTTTCTTATTTATTGTACTCCAGTCATATTCTTCGATTTATTTTATTAAACAATCATAACAACCACCTCCTTATCTATAAGGACAATTTCTAATTAAATTCGGAGGTATTTAGAAAAAATTTTTAAAATTATTTTTTTTGTCATTAAGTTGTCAACTGTTTTATATTGCAATTCTTATTAGTTCTGATATAATGAATCTATAAGAAACCCTAGGCTTCTTCCACCTAGGGCAGGAGGAAATATAGAAATATATAGAGAGCTATTGCGGCTAAGAATTACTAAGTCTCAGTCAAAAAAGTGACTGTTAGATATGTTTTTTGTGTACTCTCTTTTATTTTATAAGTAAGGAAAAAAAGACCGATAAGAAAAAATTATCGGTCTTTTTTGTATATAATTTTTTAGATTATATACTTACAGTGAAAGCTCTAGAGATAGAGCAGGAGGAATTTTTAAGAAAATAGAGCTCTAATTATTAGAGTGGAGGAATATCAGAGAAGATATAGAGAGTTGTCACTTCTATATTATAATGTGCTCATAGACCAATAAACCAATGTTTTAACAATAACTATTGGAAGTGTTTTTAGTGCGCTCTCGAATCTTCAATAAATAGGAAAAAGGCTAACAAAAGAAAGATTGTTGGCCTTTTTTTCGTGTCTAATTTTAATGATCAATACCGCGTTTATAAGAAGGAGGTTTGTATCTATGAAAGAAGATTAAGATATTCTTTCTCCATTATTTTAAGTTTGACCCACTACTAAAGGCGGATTGAGACATGTGAAATTCATTGTTCCTCCGTCATATAAGGTCATTGTTTTCTTGTTTCTTTTCGTCGTTTTATACCACTTATGGAAAGGACAAGAAAATGTCAAAAATTATTAATAAACGAGAAGAAAAAATACTTCAAGCTAAAAAGCAAAACGACTGGGATACCGTGTTGAAACTTCTAGATCAAGAATTCGAAAACTCACTTCGACAAGATTCTCGTTATCATTTAACTAGTCTGAATAAAATCGTTTCAAATGATGGAAAATACACTGAATTGATAGACCTGATTCCAAATAGTATTCCTAATTCATTAGACAATTTAATGGAAACAGAGAGAAACTCAATGCTATATAAAGCATTAAAGAACTTAAGCCATAGCGAATATAAACTTTTTGTAGATCGAGTTGAGGAGAATAAATCTTTTAGACAATTGGCCACAGAGTTTGGTATCAGTGATAAAACTGCTAAAGCTAGATTTGAGAAGATTAGGTTTAAACTTCAAGAAGAATTACATCTTATGGGATATACTGAAGTTTTATAATTTAACATTTAAAATAATTAATCGTTATAACTCTTAGCCAAGACATTACTGTCTAATAAATACTCTTACTCCTAAAGCTTTCCAACAACAATCACTTATTCCTTATGACCAAAAAACACCGTAAGAAACAAATCCTCGGTGTTTTTTCATTTAGATTCTTCATAGTAAAATTATGAATACAAACGAGTGACGCAAGCTGTTTCTTACCTCTAGTTTGTTGTTAATATATCGGATAATGGGTTCATTCTCCAGTGTTAATATATTTTATTCATCAAACTTGCTACGTGAATATAAAAATAAATCATAATTCACCTTAAATCTTTTTACTAGTTCCAATTAAGATACGTAGGCAACGAAAAGGGCAAAACTTAGTTTTCTTCCGCTTCTAATTTATTATCTAAATCACTAACAAATGTATCTAAATTATCGCGTCTTAAATATTCAAAAAATGCCTCATAATCACCGGGACCTAAAAAATGAAACAGATACTTTTCGTTAATTCCTTTTTCAGAAAGCTTTTCATTTAATAATTTAAAATGTTTTTTAGCCGCTTTATTCTTACCTTTATTTTTTAAAGAATCATCACCATCATCTTTGATTTCTATAAAAACATAGGTAGGATCTTTTTTAGATAACTTAATGATAAAGTCAGGATTAAATGAACTTACTTTAGTATGTGTATTTGGTTTATAAGAGTATTCGATACTATAAAATCCCACATCTCTTGATTTAACCCATGCTTCAATATTTTCAGTATTCTCATGCTTAAGAAGAAATTTTTTTATAAATTTATATTCTGGATCTGCAGTCGCTATAACAGTATTCAACGGTGTTTTAAAGTCATTGTGGTTAATTTCTGTAAAAGATCGTCTTGGAAATGAATCATCCTCAACAAATGCTTCTACTATAGCTCTCTGCTCATCATTAGGCATTTCCTCTTTATACTCATCTGTGTAAAACAACATTGAATCTATACGGAAGGAGGATACACCTCTACTTTCATCTCTCATATCCGAAGTATTCACATCTATAAATTCTGTTGATTTAATTGAGTTTATCACTCTCTTACTTCTAGTTCTAAATAAAGTTGAAAAAGCAGTAAAAATTGCATTTGCATTGTCTTCAATCAGAATATCTCCCGTTATTCCTGCGGTTGTCATAGATTTTCTAATAATAGCTTCTATTTTATCCCTTGCAGGTAAATTTTTCTTAGAATATACAACATCATCTCCAAGTCCAAGGATTTTGGTTTCCCAATCTCTTAGCCTAAATTCATGAAATATTTTATCTAAAACTTCATCTACAGTTTTTGTTCTTAGTTTTATATTATATTCTGTGCTTGTAATTTTGCCGGTTAATAAATTTTCATAATCTGTTTCTTTAGTAGAGGATAAGATCTGACTTTTCAACTTTATACCATTCTCCCAAGTTTTAGAATAATCAAAGCCTTTCGTTTCATTAGTTACTTCTTTTTCATTCTTAGTGTAGTCTAAATGTTTTACTGTAAAGTTATACTTATTCCTATCACCATTGTATTTAACAGTGCTTATAATTCTTGTTTCTATCTCTAGAACTTCATTCACTAAAGACTTTATATTTTTACTCCAACTATCATGATTGAATACTGTAACAATCGGTTGAGGATTCTGATATTCCAATGGAATTCTAAGTCCTCGCCCCAGCACTTGAGATATTAACAACTTAGAATTAAACGCTCTATCTTCCCAAGGAATAATTTGAAAAACGTTCTTAACATCCCATCCTTCTGTTAACATACTGACAGAAATAATCCATTCAATAGGATTCTCTTTGCTATCAACATATTCCAGCATATTTACATTAGCTTTATGCTTATTATCCGATGTAACAATAAGAACTTTTCTTTCAATGATATCCCGGTTACAATTTTTAAATTCTGCCAGAAAGTCTATGAAATCTTCATGAAGATTCTGGGCACTTCTGATGTCCTTGGTAATTAAAATAGATAACGGTTTAACCTGAGGGTATTTGTTTTTATTTTTTTCATGATTTGATATAATCTTTTGAAATTTATATTCCCTATCGTTAGAAACATCATCCTTTTGAACATAATCAATTGTTTTGACTATTTTATCATCGATAGCATTTCTTAGCGAATATCTATATATTACATCGTTAAAATAATCATCCTCTATATAAGCTGTTCCTGTAAATCCAAGAATATATCTAAAATCATACTCTTTATTCAAAAGAAATTCTTTCCATTTTTTAATATCCTTTTCATTAGTACTATTAAAAATATGATGAGATTCATCATTTAAAACCAACGTGTCGCTTCCACCATCCTTGAAACTATCTTTTATTGAAGAACCCGTTGTTTCATATACAGCATGAATATTTTCAATACAAATATCACCTGCAATAATAGTAGAATTAGCACTAATTATTCTTGGCGAAGTAACTACTGATTCTTCCGGAATCGCGTTCCTCAAGTTAGGGTCAGTCGATAACTCTTCAAATTTTTTCGTTAATCCTTTTTCAATAGTCAATGATGGACACAGGACTAGAACTCTTTTTATAAAATTTTCTGATAATAAGATTTGAGCTATTCCATATATAACATACGATTTCCCTGTCCCAGTTGCCAAATCAATATTAGCAAATAATTTATTTTTTATTTGAAGATTAGAGTAGTAATCTTTAATTTTACTATACTTTTTGACAAGTTCTAAATTACTTTCATAGTTTTCTTTAACAATATCCTCAATCGAATTATATCTTCCAGATGCTAGGTAGATTATAGCTGATCTTATAGCTTCTTTTTGATATTCTCTATCTCCACATAGAACATCTAAAAACTCTTCCCATTTGTCTAAATTTAATAGAGACTTATTATAATTCTTATTAACCTTAAGAATAAGATCTTTCTGATTTAATACTATTTTATTCTCCATATTACTTCTCCTTAGATAATGACACAGTTACATCATTCCCATAAATGTCTGTAAAAATAAACACAGTCTTATCACCCAATAATTCAGTAGGTATTGTCCATTCTACACTCGTAAACTCACCATCTTTCTCAATGACTTTGGTATCTCGATCTTCTTTTCTATTGCTTTCTATCTCACCCCAAAATCTAACATCATCCATTAAGAATTCTTTCCCATTATAGTCATAATTTACGAATATACTTGATAATGTAGAAAAATTAACGACTTCACTTCCATTTAGAGGATCACTCATAAATTTTGTAACCCGTAGAACACTATTTTTATCACCATAATGAAGACTACATTCAACTTCTGGTGTATAGATAAATTGAAATCCTTTCATTTCCTCAATATCATTTACATCATTTTTACTACGTGGTTGTCTTGATTTTGTAAATGGCGTTTTATGGAGCTCTTCTATCATTTCATATGGAACCTTAAGGAAGTAATACCTTGTATCATCCAATTCTTCATAATCAGCTATAAAATCTACTCTTGTTGCGGGTGCTATAATATAAACTCTGCTATATCTCTTCGATTTTAAATTTTTATGAAGTTCAGATATGTAACTATAATCTACCGCGGACTCTTTATATTCCATATAATTGAATATTTTTACTGGAAAACCTCTCTTCTCTCCATCAAATCGAATTCCTGATGTTATTACCTCTTTGGTATCAAAATCAAAGAGTTGAGATACGAAGTGTTTGTATTTATCCCACTCAAGATTTAATGTTGTTCCTAAATCGTACATCCCAAGTTTACATGTTATAAATGCTCGGGCTGGTTTATTATATTTTCTTGGTTTTGAACTTTTTTCGATTAAATCCTTTCCTTCATTTATCAAAAGCAATCTTTTCTGCATGGTAAAATAAGATAATTTTCCTAAGTCACAAGTTATCCATCTTCTTCCAAGTTTTTCTGCCACAGCCATAGTCGTTCCTGAGCCACCAAAGAAATCCATAATAAGATCGCCTTCGTTGGTAGAAGCTTTAATTATTCGAGCCAATAATTCTTCTGGTTTTTGTGTTGGATAACCAGTCCTATTATTGGAAGATGGTGCTTCGATTGAAATATTCAAAACATCTTCAGGATATTTGCCCAATGGATTTAAAGCCTGTTCACCGAAATCAATGCCATTCCTAACATTGTTTATCTTATGTTTAAATCTTTCCACTGTTGCTTGCGAGTACTCAACTCTAACCTCATCAGCATTAAAAACAAAGTTACTTCCTTTAGAGTACAAAAAAATACTATCATGTCTTTTTGCCCAACATCCTTTAGGCGTACCTGCTCCTGAATAATGCCAAACTATCTCATTAACAAATTTATTTTTACCAAAGACCTCATCTAATATAACTTTTATATAATGCCCCATTTTTTGATCTAAATGTACATAAATTACGCCATCTTCAGCTAAGATTTCTTTCGCTAAAATAAGCCTTCTGCGAATAAACTCAAGGAATTCAGATCCTTTTTTCTTATCACTATATGCTTTTGCACCTTCTTTATTCTGAAACTCATCTTGAGTAGCAAATGGCGGATCTATGTAAATTAGCTTTACCTTGCCTTTAACTTTATCCTTTATTAACGGATCCTTATTTTCATTGATTGTTTTTAAAAATTGTAGATTATCTCCAAAAACAATCATATTTCTCCATCCATCTTCAAATTCAGGATGTTCATCTCCATTAAATACTCTCTCTACTTGTAGAGGCACAGGAAGAGTCCCATCCTCTCCTGCAAGGACATCTTCTCTTCTCATTTTCCCTGCATAAGTTAATTCATACTCTTCTTGTAAATTTGGAAAGAGCATATATTTATAATCTTCAGGTATTTGTTCTCCTGATTCTATTAGCTTGATTAAGTAATTTTTTTCGATTTCATTTAATTGCATAAAATTTAATCCCCCTAACGTGATGTTCGTAAAACTATTACTTGTTATATTATATCAAACATTCTTTTTTTACTCAAAGGCGAGCAATGTCACTAAAAGACAATTCTATCCATACTTATACCACATGTGGATCATTTTCACTCGGCTATATCTAGTTATTTTTAAAGTCTTATGTTTATCTTAAATTTTTACACAATAACAAATATTCCATTAATTACTAAACTATCTGTCCTTAAATCTCTTGATATATTTTAGAATCCTGGATAAAGAAAATTTTATAAATTCGTCTAAAAACTACGAATCACAAAAGTAAAAATTGATCTATGTTATCTTTTCAATCTTAACTTAATAAACAGTTTGATACATTAATAAATTCTATATTCCAACTTATTCAGTTTATAAATAACATCTTTACGTTCAACAACAATATTGCATGCTACTCCCTCTTTCTTTAGTTTATCCAATAACTTTTGATTTGGATTTATAGCTGTAGGATGACCAGTCATTTGAAGCATCGTAAAGTCACCTGTCGTATCCCCATAAGAATAAGAATTATCTAAATCAAAAGGCAGTCTCTCTAGAATTTTCTTTTTAGAATCAGCATCCCACATAGGTATTACTTCTCCACTATACTTATTACCATCATTTAAGTATTGGGATGCAAACCATAAATCAGCACCTAATTTTTCTGCCATTTTTTCTACTAGAAAATCAGGAGAACCAGAAATAAAGATAATCTTGTGTCCCTGCTCTTTGTGCCATTTAATACGATCGCGTGTAAAACGATATAGCTTCTTACTTTCTTTTTCAATCACTTTTTTAGCCACAAACTCAACATCTAGAATATCCTTATTAGAGATATATTTTGTATACAACTTCGATGCTGTATACAGATAATCATCGTAGTCTAGTTCTCGATTTTGCCAAGCATTTTTATGAGGTTTTAGTTCCATCTCTACTGATATTGGAAAAACATCATAAGAAATACACTTCTCCATATGATGAAGAAGAAGTGAATCTCTAAAAATAGTCCCATCAATATCAAAAATTGCTGCAGTTTCTTGACTCATTTATTCTCCTAACTCTCTAGACATTATCTAATTTTTCTTATTTGACTGCACTTCTACATTTTCTTTCAATAATTGAAAATCTACAAACTCTCCCAATCGACAATAATCACAATCATCCTTGCCACAACCACCAGTAAAATCAGCTACATTCACTTTATTCCAGAATTCTTTAATCTGAGTTAGAACCAAATCCATATCCTCTTTTGTAACATTTACAGTATGGATGGAGTAGCCTTCTTTCGCGCCATCATCATCTAGGAAAATATACTGCGTTTCAATTTGTTTACCAGTAGTATCAATTTCAGAAGAATTTTCTAATAAGATATTATAGAAGACTGCTTGACGCCAATAATCACGTCCAACTGCAAGTTCTTCAACACCTCTCTGAGCAGAACCCGTCTTATAATCTACTACTCGAATAAGATCATTGTCAAATTCTAACTTATCTATAATCCCATTAATTGAGTACTTATCTCCTATTTTGACACGAAGTTCTTTCTCCAACTGAACATGCTCTCCTTTTAAACTGCTCGGAACATAATGTTTAAAAAGATTAGTTAGTAAGCGATATCCATATTCTTTTAATTCTTCTACAGACATTGTATCGATGATTTCCTCTTGATGTGACTGCAATGAAGTATCGTAGTATTCAATTGCTCTCTCCAATTGTAAATTTTCTTTATAGATTTGTTCCATAGTTTCGTGAATTGCCGTACCAAACACAGGACCCGTTGGAGCATGTTTAACTGTTACTTTTGTAGTCTTCTCCTTTGAACCTGAAGACAATCCAGCTGGTTTAGATAACTGTAAAATATCATCAAAATACACACTCTTCGGACAACTTAAGAAACGATTCAATTTGCTAACACTTAAACTCTTATAGTTGTCTCGTGCTTGTTGATATGTTGCAACCTCCAAGGCTTCGGTATTATCAAATTTAGGAGCCATGTTAGCTAATACTTGGAGGCAGTAGTCGCAAGGGTAATTATCTCTGTCCTTTTTCAATAGTCCACAACCACAATTAAAATCACCTTGTTTAATTTTCATAATAGACTCTTTAATCTGATCAAGTACTTTATCTACATCCTTTTGAGTAATTCGTATATCTTCAGTTTCAGAAAAACCGTCTTCACTAGTTGAATCCTCAACAAAAACATATTTAACTAGTATCTCTTTGTCAGAAATATCAATACCAGCATTTTTAACGAGGATATAGTAGAATACAGCCTGGCGCCAGTAGTTACCACCGAGAGGTTCTTTTTCACTCGGAGCTACTAATTTTTTTTTAGCATTTTCAGCTTTTCCTGTTTTATAGTCAATTAATCGTATAACACCTTCTTCACATTCAATTTTATCAATTTTTCCGTTTAACTCAACATCAGATATATCTGATAGATCAACCGTGGTGTTCGAAATATCTCCTAGCTTAATTCCTTTGATATGCTGCTCAACTGCAATTACACCATCTTTAAGGTAGCCAGGTTTTTTATAGAGATTTTTAATAATCTTTCTACCTCTAACATAGGCATCCCTCTTTACTCTATCTGAAGATAATTGATAAGATTTTGTCTCAAATAATTCTAAAGCTTTTTCTAAAGAAAGAACTGTTTTTGCTGTTAGTTCTGAACTTTGAGAATCATCTTTTGAAATATATATTTTTTCTAAGACTTCGTGAATGATACTACCAAATACCATAGCTTCGTTTGTTTCAAATGGTAATTTTAATCCCTTATTGAAATAAAAACTCAAAGGACATTTAAGGAAGGCATCCAATGTAGTAACACTTAAACTTAATTCACCTAAAATTTCACTCAGGACATCATTAGAAAATTTTGGTACTACTACTTTTTCTACAGATTGACAATCCTCAAAAGATTCTATCACTTCTACCTTATCAATAAAATCCTCAAATTCATTAATAAAGTGGGTTCTATCGAAATCATCAGAATAGGAGAGATGGAGAATCTTCTTTGCCCGAGTCATTGCAACATAAAATAGGCGACGATTCTCCTCTTCTTTTAGTTGAGATTCATTCTCAGCTTTTCCATTTAAACTTGGTGGATAAGAGAATCTACCCGAATTATTTTCACCTCCTGGCCAATATGTACTCTCTTGTTTTCCATCATTACATTTCATCATAAATACATGTTCAAACTCTAGACCTTTAGAACCATGAGCTGTCATTAATTGAACACAGTTACTTGGAGAACCCGAGATATCTTTAATGGGTAGACTAATCCTCATTTCTTGTAAAGACGATAATTGATTCAAAAATCCTTTTACAGTTAATTTAGGGTGGAGGAGACATTCCGTTAACATTAACTCGTAAAGTGTGTTTAAAACAGAAACCAAGTGATATTTTTCTTTTGATTTCATGATATAGCCATCAATCCCTAAAGTTTTCAATATATCGCTTAGGACATACATAGGAGATAAGTATTTGTCTGTTCTACTAACTTTTTTTCGAATCGTTTCTAATTTTTTATCAATTTCTGCTATTGAAGGAATAGAAATTTTTTCATCGTTCTTGAGATTCCGTATTTTTGCGATTTCTGAGACTTCCACCTCAAAGAAATCAAAATATAAAATTTTTCGAAGTTCTCTAACATTTCCTGATGGTTGGCAAATATATTTTAAAATAGCTAGTATTTTTTTGAAGAACGGATCTATAAATAAATTCTTCTCTTCTTTTTTCATTTGAACGAAAATACCATTATCACGAAGAATCTTCGCAAACTTCTCTCCGTAGGAATTTCTTCCATAGATGACTCCTATTTCCTTAGGAGACACACCTGAATGAATCAACTCTTTAATCTCTTTCAACACACCAAACATTTCAGATTCTTCATTTGGGTAAGATTTCAAGATTGGCAATTGATTATCATAATCCTTATTAGCCCCAGCTGCAACGAGAGCTTTCTCTTCTCTTGGATTATGACTGATTAGTTGTCTCGAAGCATCAAGGATAGCTTGAGATGAACGATAATTTTCTTCGAGAACTATTTTCGTAGGTTGATACTCCTCATCAAATTTTTGAATATTATCCGCACTTACTCCTTGGAAACGATAAATACTTTGATCATCGTCTCCAACAACAAAGATATTTGGTCTCTTTTTTCCTTTTACTAATAATTTTACGAGTTCATACTGAATAACTGAAGTATCCTGAAATTCATCCACAAATAAATATTTTATAGACTCAGATACACTTTTTTGAAATCCTTCATCTTTCTTCAACTTTTTAATGGTCTTCAGAATCATATCATCAAAATCGAAATAATTATGCTCTCGGATTTTTTCACGATATTTTTCTACAATGGATACACCATCAAGTAATCGTTGATACTTTTTTTCCCCCTTGCATTCTTCAATTTTCTTTTCAATATCAGCTTTTTTCAATCCTTGACGTTTCATCCTTGAAAATAGTTCTAATAATTGTTTCTTAGAAGAATAACGATCTCCACTGTTTTTATATAATGAGCTATTTTTCGTTATATACTTATCCATAATTTCTTTAAGTAATTCATACTTCACAGCTGTCGAAATTACTTTTGGTTGTCTTCCAAACAAATCTGAGTTTTCCAAAATTAACTCACTACAAAAAGAGTGAATAGTCGATACTCTAACTTTACGCCCTTCTTCACCGATTAATCCTTCAAGACGATCCAACATCTCAGATGCACCCGCATCTGTATATGTTAAACAGACAATCTCTTCTGGATGTGCCTTGTCCTTTGTCAAAATTTTGGCTACTCGACGGGAAAGAATCTGAGTTTTACCTGTACCAGGACCAGCAATAACCATTACTGGTCCTTCTAAAGTATCAACTGCTTTTTTCTGTTGCTCATTCAATTTTTGATATTCTTTTTCATAAATTTCTTTAAAATCCTTTAATACCATCTTTTCTCCTTACTTAGCTAATCATCACCTTTTATGATAATTATAACATACCAACTTATCTATTTATATTCGTTTTCAAATGCAAATACCGTAATTTTACCTAATTAGTATTTACCCTCTAACAACCTTTTTAAAAAATTTTTAGCAGCATCATCTAAATATAAAACATGTGAATATTCCTTCTCTTCGAATGTCCAAGCAAGATATTTTCCGTTTATCATTTCTTTTAAATCGGCTAATGACATAGATAGAGTTTCTGCAGAATAATAATTATCATGAAATGCCTCTACTTCAATTTCATTATTTAACCATTGAAAGTCTGCTCCATAATTTCCGATATCTCTTTTCATAATATCACTTCCTTCATTATTTATAACTCCATTATAAACAAAAGAGTAGACATAATTTGTCCACTCTTTCTATTTTTTATATTTTTTTATATTTTCTTCTATTGATTCTTTAATGTCTTTAATTAAACTATAAGGAGATAAGACAGTTATTTCTTCCATTTGTCCCAAAATCCACCTCTTAAGACCTGGCGTGTCCTGAGTCTCAATCCGAACAATTATCCCCCCATTGTCACTTGGAAGAATTTCATGATTTGGAAATTGATCGAAAACAATTTCTGGATTCCCTGTGTAAAGTAATTCTACTTTAATTTTTTCCCCCTCGAAGGCATCCACCTTTTGATTTCGTACATCCCCATCTCTATACTTCTTCCCATGTGAAATCTCTGGTTTTTTTACGTGAGATTCACTAAGACTCTCAATTCTATCAACACGATACGTCATATATTTCTCACGTTTTAAATGATAAGCAACCAGATAAAAATAATGGGCATCATAATAGAGGGAGACAGGAAAAATAATATGGTTTTTGGTTCCTTTAAATGGAGTATTATATTTTATGTCGAGCATTTGTTCCCTACGAATAGCTTCCGACAATTTCCAAATTGTATCAATTCTATCCCTGTTATTAGTCAATGACTTATAGTTTAAACGCTCACTACTAATAATAGCCTCTAATTCTTTCTTTTCTTCACTTGAGAGTAAAGCTAGAAGACCTTCGAGTAAAGAATTGAGTTCTGATTGGTTTAGCGCACGATTCTCTAAAAGGATTTTTGAGATTACCAAAATATCCTTTCTATTGAACGTAGTTTTACCAATCAAACGATAAGTGTTGTCAGAAGTATCGAATGCTATTTCTGAGTTTGAAAATGGCTGCTCTTCAAGTATTCTCTTCAATTTACTTATATCTCGTTGAATTGACTTGGGATCAACACCAAACTCTTCAGATAGGTTTGCTTTTGATAGTCTTTTACCGGCTTGTAACCGAAGAAAAATTGTTAATAGTCGTTCTTGAGAATTCATATTTTTACCAACCGATTCTATTATCAATACAATCATATCATAAAATAAGAGAGTTGTGTTAAGAAGGCGGAAGGAATCGGATTATTATCTTTTGAAACGTTAGAATTTTGTCCAAAATCAAGCTTATTCCTAAAAAAACAGCTAGTGATTTGTCCCCCTTCTAAAATTTAGAAAAAAAAGTTAACTTTTAAGATAAATTAGCGTAGAACTCCTTGCATTTTTTATAGACTATCTGATATACTATTATTGTACCGATAAGATATCAGTACAAAAAATACCTTTTTCAGTTTGGGTTAGTTTTTTAAATTCCATTTTTAAACTATTCCTCCTTACTGTTAGTATTTTCATTAACTTCCTTTATATTTAGACTATTAGATAGTAATAAAATTTACTTTCTCCTACTATCTTTCTAGTAAATCAAGCTAAGAATAGTATCATTCCTAAAGTTTTCCTTACTATCCTTGCTAATAAAACTGAAAAAGCACTGTTGGCTAAAACTTCCTCCGACAGTGCTTTTTTTGTTGCATTTAAAACTTTAAATTGAAGTGTATTACTTAAACTATTGTTTAAAATCACTCCTTTTGGTTTCAATTACTCTCACAGCAGCTCTTACTGCGTGAAATTCATCAATAAATTTACTAATGAGCTCAAAATTTTGTTGACTGACTCTTCCTGACATTAATTTTTCAGCAATTTGATTAAATTCGATCAAATGTTCTCTTACACTCAGTAACATTTCTTTCGTATCTTTTAAGTAGTATTTCCTTGATAATTTTTCAACTTCCTGCTTAAACAAGTCAACGTTATTATCATGTATAGTTATCTTTTTACCAAAGTAACTTTATAAAATGTAAAAATCTACCTAGCTTATGACTAGATAGATTTTATATGTTTTAGTGTTTGCGTTGGCGTCGCATTGCAAATCCAAGAAGTCCTAAACTTAATCCTAGAGCAGTGTATCCACCAAGTGCCATTTGGCGTTCAACTCGAGAAAAGCTTCCTGTATTCGGTAAAGTTTTTTGTTCGTTGGTAGTCTCTCTATTGCCAGCAGAAGATGCAAGGGAGTCTACTTGTGTTGGTTTATCATTGTTTGTTGGAAGAGGTTTTACAGAATTAGTAACTGGTTTTGTTGGTTGTTCAGGTTTAGCAAGTGTATTGATGTCAAACTCTGGCAAGGTAGGAACTTCAGGTGAATTATTTGGGATACCTGCGATAGTTCCTTTGTCACCTTGATATAAGTTCAATGTTTTTTCCAAATCATAAAGAGTTTTCACACGATTATACTCAACCGTTACTTTCGTGAGTTGGTTTTGCCCTTGAACTAATTTCTCTTGGATTGACTTACGAGTCTCAATAGCTTTATCCTTAATTGCTTCTGCTTTAAGCAGGGATTTTTCGAGTTCAGGGAGTTTTAATTGAAGTTCTTGTGCTTTTGCCAATTCATCTTTCACTTGGTTTAGTTGTGTTTGAACTTCAGAAATTCGTACAGAAGCACTTTCAAATTTTGTTTTTGCTGTATCAAGATTACGTTGTGTATTTTTTAAGAGTTGAACTTTTGAGTCTTTATCTTCTTTTAGGACCATCAACTCTGATTGGGCAGTTGCGAGTTCTGCTTTAGCATTTGCAAGTGCAGTTTCTATGTTTTGTGCTTTAGATTTTAAATCAGATAGTTTTGCTATTGATGAAGCTACTTTGTTCTCAAGTTCTGATTTTTTTGTTGCAAGTGCATTTCGTTTAGCTTTAGCTTGGTCTAGTGCTGCCTGTAAATTTGCTGTCTGGTCATTAACAATTTCAGTTACTGTGAACAAGAATGTATGTTCAGCAATGAATTTCATTTTCTTACCGTTGAATGTTGGGTTTAATTTGTCATCTTGATTAAATCCTGTGTAGTTTTTCCAGAATTCTTCTGATTCAGGTGTTGTTTTTGCATATTTTTCACCATCTTCATATTCATATTCTGGTTCGAATGTTTGCATTTCAAGGGCTGTGAAGTCATTACCTTCAGCACCTGGTTTTGTTGTGATAGCAATACCAAATTTTTGCCCAACTGGTGTTAGTAAAGCTCGACGGTGACCATAGTTGGCACCTGTAGCATTTGTATAGTCTGAATACCACCCAAGAAGTAGTTCATATGCAAAGCTATCATGAGTTGTTGGTTCATACATTGAAATGATTGTTTTACCATTTTCAATACGTGTTTGACCGTATGCCCCAAATGAACCATATGCGTTTTCAAACTCTCCAGCTGGTTTATTTTCAATGGTTGTGTCATGGCTCAACACATTGTTTTTAGACATTTCATTAGCACGTGCTTCAGCATATGCCATGAATTCAGCATCAGCTTTAATGTTACCTTTAACACCGTTCAATTCACGCAATTCATTAAGCAATTTAAACGGATTTTACAGCCTTACAGCGGCAATTCCCTGCCGGTGCATATTTATTACCAAAGCCCACAAGGCAGAGCCTTAGTCAAAATGGGCGTGCAATGGTCGGTCAATCCAACCGATGAATTGCTGACCGAACTTGTGACGTTGCTTGGTGAAAGTGCGGTGGAATTGGAGTTTGAATAAGAGGCGCGGGCAAAGCAAAACGCATGATGCTTACCCTGCCATGACTTACCACGCCAAATAGAAGTCTTTCGTTAATGCGATGAAATCGGCATGGTACTGATTCTGCGCATCATAAATCGTCAGTTGTTGATATGCCGTTTGTTGTGCTTGCGCAGAAAAAGTCAATAACACGCGCTGAGGTGTTTTTCCGGCTTTCGTCACCACATCGCAACGGGCAATGCAAGAAAGTGCGGTGGATTTTAGCAACGTTTCGGCAGCATCAAAAGGTAAGACAAAGCTGATTTTACCCTGTGGCGCGAGGCAAGAATGTGCCGCCTCCAACCACGCAACATGAGATTGAATCACATAGCGTGCGGTGTTGCGCTGTGTATTTCGACAGGCAATGCCGCTTTCAAAATAGGGCGGATTTGCCACAATTAAATCAAACTTCAATGGGGTTTGCTGACAAAACGTAAAAATGTCTTGTTGATACACACGAACCTTTTCCGCCCAAGGCGAGGCGGCGACATTTTCCTGTGCCTGTTGTGCGGCGGCAGGATCCAATTCAACTGCATGAATTTGACTTTCTGCGACACTGCGTTGCGCTAGCATTAACGCAATCAATCCGCTGCCGGTGCCTAAATCCAAAATTTGTCGGGCGGAAGAACTCACGTCCGCCCAAGCACCTAATAAAACGCCGTCAGTACCCACTTTCATAGCGCA
>ERZ772928.431-NODE-431-length-19009-cov-5.993915_pt1 | contig 19009 bp, 26 predicted proteins | sample MGYA00511686_ERZ772928 | MGnify/ENA primary metagenome ERZ772928 (study PRJEB29015, sample SAMEA2738063) | human oral metagenome | biome: human oral; feature: human-associated habitat; material: saliva | place: China | collected 2219 ... | reverse complement strand
AATATATGACACAATTAAAAGAGGTTCAAGAGTTTGCAACGGGTATTATTAAAGATTATCCACTTGATAGCCAATCGCCAAGAGTTTTGTTAGCCTTGGCAAGTGTTACACCAAACGTTTTAAAACAATTTTTTGAATTAAATAAAGGTAAAACACCAGAACATATCTATCATTTATTGGCTCGTAGCGGTTCTATTGATAATTGGCTTGACGCTTACGCTCTTGTTGCTTATATCAATGATTAAAGAAAGGGTAGAGTATGGAAACATATTTTTTCAAATTCTATTACGTTTATAGGGACGAACCTTATAAGGCTTATGTTAGAGTTATTAAGCTATCATTTGCAAAATCATCAGCTAGAGACTATAATACAATAAGGGCAAGGCTTAAATGTGATTTAGGGTTTAAGCTAAACCCAACTAAACTTTTAGTCTTTAAAGACGGAAAATATGAGTATTTAAGTAAAGAGGGTTTATAGAATGATAGCTAAATTTCAGATTATTCTTGAGGGGTAACGCCTCTCAAGATTCAATGCTTAAAAACATTTTCAGATGAAAGGCTGGAAGCAGAAAGAAAATACTATCTTATTAAAGGTTTTTCAGAATATTCTGAAAATTTGTTTGAAAGCAAAAATAAAAAAGAGTTGATAATATTTGAGAATATCAAAGACCTTAAATTTTCAAAATATAGTCATTATTGCTTAAAATCAGCTTATGAACGTTTTATACAAGGAAGGGAGCGATATTAGTATGGATTGTTTAGAAAAGATTTTTCCTAGTGAAATTGAAAGGGTTAGAAAGATAGTTAAATTATATCATTTTGATTATTGCCCTTATTCTTCATTAGAACTTATAAAACAGTATTTTAAGGATAAAATCGAAGAAATAGAAGATTTTTATATTCACGATTATAATTTAATTGATGTTTATCCTCAATATTTGAGTGATGGTTCTAAGGTTTATAAAGGTTCTTTTGAGGTTATTTATTTATCAATAGAAAGGGAATTATATAAACTAGGGTTTTAGTAAAATGAAAAATTCATATAACAAATTAAATAAAAAGGGACGTTTCTGGTTCTGGTGGTTCGCTTCTTGCAATCTTGCTATACTGGTTTTTCTAGTGATTATGTCACTACTGACCTATACCATTTTCAAGCAACAAAAACAGCTTGAGCAACATCAAAGAATCATTACGAAGTTAAAGCGAGAAAACGATAGCAACACGGCTTCTATCTTGCGCCTTGTCGCTTATTTAGAGAATGTAGGGGGTTGATACTATGGAAGACAAAACACGCTTAGAGGGGCAAGAAATAGCCTTACAATTTGAAAACAGTTTAAGACTACACGGACAAAAGATTGCAAGCCTGACCGCTTCCAGCGTTCGAGGTATGGTAACGCTTGATGAACTGGTTATACATTCATTTACCAGCTATCTTGAAATGCTTTCAGAAATGATGAAAGCATACCCTGACGGCTTAGACAAGGCAAGGCTTACCCAGCAACTGATAAACCTACATCACTCTTTTTCACTAGCTGGATATGAAAAACACATCAGCAACTATAAACAGCTTGAAAATCACTATTTACAGAAATACAATCAGATGAATAGCGTCCTGTCTGCCATCTGCTCCCTTGCTCTGGACAATCCAGATGAGGACGCTTATAAAATCATAGCAGAATATAAAAACAGCTAGTAGAAATTTTCTACTAGCTTTTATTTGTTATGAAAGTATTTCATTTACTTTGTCTTGAACTGCTTGAGGGTCATAACCTGCATTTGCCAAGCTGTCATAACGCTCTTGACCGTTGCCCCAAAGCCCTTGAATGACTTCGTTGGCTACGGTGGTAAGGTCTGCAACTTCTCCAGCGTTTAAGATTTCATTCACTTTGTCTTGAACTGCTTGAGGGTCATAACCTGCATTTGTCAAGCTGTCATAACGCTCTTGACCGTTGCCCCAAAGCCCCTGAATGACCTCGTTGGCTACGGTAGTAAGGTTTGCAACTTCTCCATCGTTCAATATTTCATTTACCTTGTCTTGAACGGCTTGAGGGTCATAGCCTGCATTCGCTAAACTGTCATAACGTTCTTGACCGTTGCCCCAAAGCCCCTGAATGACCTCGTTGGCTACGGTAGTAAGGCTTTTTAGAGTGCTTTCACTGCTTACATCATCTTCATCGTCTAACAAGACTATATTTTTATCAAACGGATTGCTAGAATACTGCCACCATCTTATCCCGTCCATAGATGGAAAGTATTCAAAGTTAGCTGTACCATCATTTAAGCCATAACCTGCAATCCATAGAGAATTAGGGAACTGTTTTAAAATTTGCTGATAGTCCACGTTCTCAACTGTGAAAGGTTTATAACTATAATAAATAGGCTTATAACCAGCGTCTGCGATAATTTGCATAAAGCGCAAACATGCTGTAGTGTTTCTTTGTACGCTTGCGCTTGCGTGGTCTTCATAATCCAATACAAGGTATTTAACTTGCTTAGGTACGTTAGCAAGGAAATAGCGTGCTTCTGCTTCGGCTTCTTCTTCATTTCCACCAAACCAAGCAAAATGATAGAACCCGATAGGGTTTGACTGGCTCACTTGAGCAGACAAGCAAGGGTTTAAATAGCTTGTACTTTCTGACACCTTAATAATTGTGTTTGTTGTCCCTGCTTCTTCCAAAATTCCTGAAATGTCGTAGCCTTGATGGCTTGCAACGTCTACAAATAAATCATTTTTCTTAACCATTATTTCTTTTCTCCTTTAAATTCTTCTAGCAGGTCTTTTCCTGCGTCTAGTTGTGCGGTGTATTTCTGTAGCTCTTCTTGAACTCTAGCCGTCATAAACTTGGGAATAAATACACCCATAACAGCGAGATTTTCCATAATTGACAAGGCATAATATAAGTTAATGATAACCAGTAAAATCTGACCGACCGCCATAGCGTGAATATAGGTCAAGAATACCGCTACAAAGTAGTAAAAAATGAATGTTAAGGTATGTTTGATAACTCCTTTTAACCCTGTCCAGCTATCTGTCACTTTCCATTTCCAAGCCTTTAAAAAGCCTGTGATAAAGTCAAACAGAATTAAAGCAAAGAGAATTGTGATATAGTCGCCTTTAGCAACCTCTAGCATAATATTATATAACATGATTGATTACCTCTATAAATTTGTTTTTAGTTTCTAAATCTTCATAAATAAACATATTCTTTAAGTATAGACTCCTTAAAGTCTTACCTAGTGCGCTGGACTTGTTCAAGTACACAAACCCGTCTTCCACCTGTTCAACTTCCAAACAATAAGCGGTCAAATTTTTGTCAAAGCCTTTAGCGATATATACCATATTGTCGATATAGTACCCTGTTAAAAAAGTACCGTCACAATAGAAACTATAAAGCCTAGATTTCAAGCCTTTAATCTTCGCTATATTCTTATCGTTCTTAATCTGGAACTCGTTATTAGCAACGCTTTCATAAATGCTGGACTTACTCAAGAGTTTAAAGAATCCGCTATCTTTTTCTTCCTCGGTCTGGAAAGCTGAGTGAGGGGGGAACTCTATCAAGGTTGCATATTGTTTCATATTGTAAAAGCGCTTGCCGTTGTCATCGTAGAATTTCAGAAAGGCAAAATAGGGATTGTTGAAATTACTTGCATTTGATAGTAGATAAGCATGGCAACCGTCACGCCTACGAAAAACAGAAAAGATAAAGTTTAGTAACGCTTCCACTTCGTTATCAAGATACCTCTTTTTACTGGTAACGTCTATCAATACCTCATCGTAGAGAATACTCATAACCTCATCATACTCTGACCCTTTCAAGTCTACCCAAGTAGAAAGGCTCTTGAGATAGCAAACGATTTTCCCGTTAAGTATTATCTTGGTAGAGGACAAAACAAGTATATTTTCTTCCTCTTCCATGTTGTCAGCTCTGAAAACAATCTTAGTATGAATTTTGCTAGCGTCACTGTCAATCACTTCAAAATTAGTGAAAACTTGCTTAAGCAATTCTGTAGTAAAAAACTTGTCCTTGTCGATACGGTCAAGCTCTGACTTGTTCCGCCTTAAATATATGAATTGCTCCCCTTTCTCAATAAACCTCTTAAACAGATATTTCTTGAGTGCAAAGGTCTTTCCAATCCCACGCCCACCTATAACAAAATTAAGATACTGGTTATAAGATAGCATTTTCTGCGGATTGTACCATTTTTCTATTTGTTCGATAAAAACCACTCCTTTCTATTTCATTATATCATATTTTTAAAAATTCGGATTGTTTTTCTGAATGTCAAACAAAATCTTGTCTTCTTTGTTTGCTGAATAGTTCCATATCCTTACACCTGATTGAAAAATAGCCTGAATAGCGTTCATGTGCGACTGGTTTGCTCTTAATGTTCCAAGGTTGACGTTAATCATCTTGATATAATTAAACCGCTTTCTTGACCTCATCACGCTTAAAGCGTCATTAGTAAACCAGTTGACAAGCACCCCGTAACATTTGATATACTCGTTCGCTCGTCCCATGATTTCCTTTTGAGCTAGAGAGACTTTCCAATATACGTCCGTCAGCCTGTTCCCACTCTGGAAACTCAAGTCGTTCCCAATCTGCTGGACACTGATAGGTTGGTTCTGTAGGTCTGCCATCGTAGCGTTGTAAGCCCTGATAGACTGGTCTAGTGCTATCTTAGATTTCATGTTAGCAAGTGCGTTTGATTGAGATTTCAAGGCGTTGTTTTCACTCGTGAAACCTTGCTGTACTACTTTATCATTATAACCACGGTTAGCGTTAAAAACTTTCATACCACCAGAAGCAAGCCCACCAAGTGCGCCCCCAAAGTTACCCGTTAACAAGTTCCCAGCCACGTTTAAGATACCGCTTGCGCCCTCTGTCCATTGGTTGATGTTGGCGCTGTCTACGGCAAATTGTGCGTTATAGCTGGCTTGTGAGTTAGCGGTTGCGACTTGCTTGTTAGATAGGTCTATACTTTGCTTAAGCATTTCCCTATTCTCTTTAAAGGTTAGCTGTGTGTGTTCCATCTGGTTCTTGTGACCCTGAATATAGCTGGCTTCTTGGTCGTTGAGGATTGCAACGCTCTTTCCTGTCACGTCATTAAGCCCGTACTTGAAATGCTCTGGGTTATATTCTGCCCATTCGCCACTATTCAAATTTTCCAGAATGTTCTTATCTGCGTAGCTTACATTGTTAGCGTTGTTATACTCCAAGAAATTGATATGTACCTGATTACTATCCCCAAGGCTTCCACTTACAACCACTTTATACTTGTGATTTTCGTCTATCGTTCTTGGTAAATACTGCGGTTGGTACACATAGCTGTTCCCGTATATGTCATACAGCTCTATCTCCGTGAACTCACTATTTAATAGCTGTACCTCTATTTCTAGGTCGTCTTTACCCATATATGAGCGTAAGCCCTCTTGTATCTGGTCGTAGGCGATTTTTAACAAGTTCGGGATTTCATACACATTAGGGCGATAGTCAAAAAATCCGTCCACTTCAATAAGCAAGGCTTCCACGTCAAAGGCTGTTTTTGAGTAGTCGCCGTTGCCAAGTCGTCTGTCTCCCGTGTCGCCTGTGATTTCTCCAACGTCTCCACCTGCTACGACTTCGGGAGGGTAGATAATGCTTTCAATATTATCAACCGTATCTATTCCTGTCCGCTCGGTTGTGTAACCACTCCAAGCGTAGTTTTGCTCTATCACGTCGTAGCTTGAGCCGTTGACCGCTGAAATAACGGCGGTATGTCCCCAGATGTTGCTACCTGACGGGATATAGTTCACAATACAGCCTACCCGTAAATCAGCAAAAGACGGGTCAAAGCGGACTTTCCAGCCCACGGCTTCCCAGTTATAATCACCCCCAATGTTGCTGGCACTCATGCCCCTCTGCGTATCGCTTCCGCTAGCTTGTCTGCCGTTCCCGTTGGGGTTTGGGGTGTTGATACCTCCCCCGATGTCACAGCCGCCTAACAGTTGAGAATACAAAGCCACTAGCCCGTAACATTGCCCGTTACCAACACTTGTTCCCACTCTTGACTTGATTTCATTGAGCGCTTTTAGTGTTTCTGTTGCTTCTGCCATCTTTTACCCTTTCTGTAGTTCGTCTTGAATAGTAGAAACCCACGCTTCCGCCTGTGCGATTCGTTCGCCCTCTTTATAGGCTACACCCTCCCAGTTATTCATAAAGTCGCTTGCATTGGTGCTGGCGCTTGATGATGAACTGGCTACACGTCTAAACGTGTCGGCTCGGCTCTCTTGGTTCATAAATTGAAATTGTAGGTTAAAGTCCCATAGGCTCTTACCTTGTTCGTGCGCAAAGTTCAAAAGATTTTCAGCCCTTGGACCCGTCCACTGTCCTATCCCAATACCTATCCAGTGCTTACCGTCACTTCCTCTATATCCAGCTTCATTTAAGCTGATAGAGTAGAGACTGGCAAAAGCGCCCCAGCTTCCCATAAGGTTCTCCGCTGTTGGCTCTGATTCCATTTTGTCGTACTCGTAGCCTGTAGCATAGTCTGCTTCGTATTTCTTGGCTGTAACGTTGCTTTCTGCTGAAAAGTTCCCGATAATTCCAGCGATACCCTCCGCTGTTGCGTCTGGTACTAGCTTCTTAATAATTCGGGTTACTAACCTAACTCGGCTTTCTTCGGTTGACGTGTCGCCCTCTTCGTTGGTGCTTCCACTTCCTCCACTTGAACTACTTCCAGAACTTCTATAATTCCGTGTATTCTTGCGCCCAATCTCTGCAACGCTTCCTGTGATATTTGACAAGATTTCTATATAGGTCTTGTCGCCGTCCGTTGTCTCCTTGTATTTTACCCCAATATCTCGGCTTAAGTACATGTTGACAATCTGGTTGACGGTGCTACTGCCGTCTTGATTCAAGCCAAACAAGTGCTTGTAAAGGTTTTCAAGGTAAAAGCTATCATACTTTTTGCCTTGGAAAATAAAAGGCTTAGACGCTCCACTTTTTAAATTTACAGGGATAAAAAAGTATTTAAAAGTCTTTTGCATGCCTGAATAACTCATATTGACGGGGCGGTTTGTCTTAGTCGTCATTTTAATAGTAGGCTTCGCCACAACTACAAGCCACTCTGTATCTATCCCGACTTCTCCAGCCCGTGTAGCGTACTTTGTACCAACTGAAAAGCCTTGCTGACTGTCTTTCAGCGCCCACAACTCATTAGGCAATGTCTGCTGTTCCACTTGCCCAATCACGTTCAAGGCTTTCAGCTCGTGCTGGTAGGTGTTCCATACGTCTACTTCATATATAATGCGTGTAGCGTCTTCATTGATATAAAGCACGTCAAAGACAAAGGCATAGTAAGTACGTCCATTATTGATAAACCTCATATAAGTTACATTCTCATATTTCTCCACCCGTCCAGAAACTACGACTGAGCCGTTACGCTGTGTATATTGAAACTTATCATATTCATACACAATTTCTATATGCGGATTCTTCTTCGTGAAAAAATCCTCCATAGCTTCTTTTGTCTCAAAATTGAGTACATTAGCATAGTCATTTTTAAACGGGCTTTTTGCATAAAGCCATATTTTAGTAGATTCTTGCATAGTCTCTCCTTTAAAAATAGGAGGGCTGAAACCCTCCCTTATTGTTGTCCTATCTGTCCTTGTCCTATCCATTGACCCGACTTTCTCATGCTGTGCGGTGCGCTGACTGCTTGCCCGACTGCGTTTGAGGGTTGGGCGCTGATGTCTTTCCAACTGCCTTTTCTCTGTTGGAAGATACCGCTTGGACGGTTTAAGGTCTTAAAGATTCCGCTCTTACGGATAGCCCACGGCTTGATACTCTTCTTATTAGGATTGTATAGAAACATACCCACATAAAATGAATTGTTTGAGTATTGCCCGTCTGGATAGCTGACGCTGATATTTAAGGCGGAGGCAGAGGAACTGCCCTCGGCTGGTATAGTGACGGTAAACTCTTGAGAACTCTCGTCATTTTTAATCACTTCATCGGTTGTATATCCGCTAAACGTCCAGATAGTCTGACCGTTTACCCTGATGTCATATTCTACCCGATACCCAGCATTTGAGCTGACCCGTTTAGACCACCAGAAAAGCGCTTTAACCCTGATTTTAGCTGTGATAGAGTTGTCTGCGTTGGTTGTCTCTTCTAGGATTTCAACGGATTCCCCCCAAAACCTCATAGACGCCCATACAGACGGGTCATTTTGCCCGTACTGTATATAGGTCGTGTTTCCGTTGGTCATGTAACCGTAGTCTGTGTCCCCTGAGAACTGCCAAGCGTTTGCATAGGCTTGCGTCCACGGGGGTATACCTGTACCAAAGTTTTCCACGTTGGCGTTTGTAGATGTTGAAAATTTTAACTGTAAAGGCATTAGATACCTCCTGCGAGGTCGTTCTCTGTGCTTCCGTTGTTGGTTCTGATAAAGCTAGCACCGTCTGGCGTTCCACCGAATACGTTAATGTTACCCGTTGCGATGTTGCGCCCTTGGTTAAATCCACCAGTCAAGCCACCAGTCCAAGCGCCTGAACCCTCAAGGTTTTCAATGATTTTGCGCAAAGCGTTTTGCAAGCCTGCGTTAGCATTTTCTAGGGCTTCGATTCTCTCCTTGAGTGCATTGTTTTCCGATGTGATACGCTCGTTTAACTTAGCAACTTCCTGCGTGATTCTGTCATCAAGTTTCTTGATTTCTTTTTCTAGCTTATCATTTAAAGCGTCAATCCGTCCATCAAGTCGCTTAACTTCATCATCTACCTTTTTCTCAAGCTCAGCGATTTTCTTATTGACCTTAGCTATTTCTGCGTCAATGTAAGGCTTGATAATCTTGTTATAGTAGATGTCTGCTTTTTTGTTAAACCAGTCGTCCGCTTCCTTGCTCTCCATATAACGGTGGATAAGCAAGGGGATAAGTTGCTCCAAGAGTTCGGTCAAAGCGTTCTTATAATCTTCTAGTTCACTTTCCAGCGCCACAAAATCATCTAGTAGTTGCTTAAAGGCACGCTGTAGCCAAGCCAAAAGCTCGTAAATAGAATTGGCATTATCAAAGCTGGTAGGAATTGAGGGGATAAGACCCCAACGCTCCACCCAGTAAGAAGAATAGCGCCCCCGATAAGCTCGGAAAAATTCATCTTTAAATTCTTCTGGATTCATGTGTTAAAATCCTTTCTTATTGTGGTACTGGTGCGGTGTTTTCACGGACTGGCGTATAAGATGGGTCTGGTGTCACGTCTGCGTTTACGTCTGTAAACCCACCGAATGGATAAGCATAAGTGACAAGGTCAACTTGAAAATCATTAGTTTTTTCTGGTAATGTAATAACTAAATCATTACCATCTGAACTATTAGAACATTCAACCCCTACACCGTTTTGTATGTGATTAAAAACTTGTCCACTTGGAACAAAAAGATTTTCATGAATTTTTTTACCATTTACAGTATATTCAAGTGAAATGCTTATCAATACACGATTTGAAACGCCATGAATAGAGTATTTTGCGCTATTTTGACCACTGCTTGAACCCTTAGCCCAATAAACCTTATGTAAAGTGTCAATATCCGAACCACTTCCAGCGTGTGCATTGATTTTAGCTTCTAACTCTTCTTTAGCCTTACGAATTTCATCTTCAACGTAAGTAGGAGATACCCCAACAGCTCCGCTTGTTTGGTCTCTTACAAAGTCTTTTAATTCTTCTTCTTTGGTTGAAAGCGTTGTATTTACATATTCTTTGAGTTCAGTTTCTTTTGTTGTAACTGCGCTTGTTACTACTTCATTAATTTTTTCAGTGATTTTAGTAGTGTATAGTGTGATAGAGGTTTCAGTTTTTGAAACGTCAATCAAGCCATCACTTCCAAGATTGAATTGTGTCAAGTCTTGGCTGATAGTTGCTGTCTTCTCTTGGTTCGGGTCTGTTCCCGTGGTTGTGTGAGCAATAGCGAGATAAGGCACGCTAGACGCTACTGTGTTTAGTTTGTCCTTGTCAGCGTTCAAAATTAGGTTAGTGTCCCCGTTCTTATCCTGCGACAAGTCAGCAAGCGCCTGCTTACCTTCGATTGATAGGCTTTCTACGCCTTGATGTTTCTGGAATTTAATCCATGAGTGAATGCCCCGAACCAGTTTAGTTGTTTTTGCCATCTTTTGATTCTCCTTTTGTTTTGTCAATAATTTTGATTGAGTTTGGATAGAGTTCTTTTAGGTCTGCTAGGTATTCAAGATACCGAACCAGTAAAACCCCTTTACGTCCTAACTTCTTTTTGTCAGCAATTAAAAGTGTGTAGCCGTTGTGCTTCTTGTACTTTTCTAGCTGGTCTTTAAACCCTAAATAGATACAGTCGCAAACGGTAGAAACACGGGCGCAAGATTGGTCTTTATCATCTCCGTGTCCCAGCACTTCAATCTGTAGTGTGTCCGTTGTTTCGGACAAGTTGATAATTATCATAATGTTTCATGTCCTCTTTCTGCTGTCATGATGGTGCGAGGTACTCCCTTTCTATCATTGGTTACATTGATTTTAAAGGTTGACCAATCTTCAAGTAGTTGCTGACCGTCAATCTCAACCCGTCTTTCTTGTAAACCTGTGATGTCCATCTGATAGTTAGGCGTTACGATAACCCCGTTATCCCAGTGTACCACCTCATTTACAAGGGGTATGCGTGAGAAATAGTTATTATCATCTATAACCCTAGCAAACCCTTTCAGCTTGCTTTTGCTGGTCAGCCTTTCAAAGCTATAATAAGCGCCCACAATCTTAAAGCGGATAAATAAAAGCGCCTTTGTAGATTGTAACGGCTGGTAGCTCTTTCTGATAGTCCAGAAAGTTTGGTCTTCAATGCTTTCATAATGATAGCTGATAGGCTTTAGCTTTATCCACAACTTAGCAAGGTCACCCAAGCGTCTGCTGTTTGACTGGATATAATATAAGCCATCATTAGAATAAGCAAAATCCTGAAAGCTGAAAAGCGTGATTTCTTCTAACATACTATCATATTTTAGTATTTTAGCGTTTGATAAATCTTTCATCTATGCACCTTTCTAAAAGATTTGTAAAAACAACTTATCGCAAATGTTGAAAATCTGGAATTGTATATCTTTCAATTCAGCATTATTTTGTAAGCGTTCGGCAAGGCTTGAACCGCTCCACCCTGAAACGTTGCTTTTTGTGTCTGCGTTGTTCTTCTGGTGGTTTTCTACCAAGTTATCAGCGTACTCTATAACCCCATAGCGGTCAGTAAATACAATTTCTTTTCGCTCTTGGGGTGTGGTGTTCGCAATCTGTAAGACTTGCCCATCTGCTTTCTGGTTTCCTACTGTGTCAATGTTCATTGATTGGTTTAAGTCCTTGATAGCCTTGTTCCTGATTTCAGCAAGATATTTAAAGAGATTGAAACACTCATTGTTTAGAACTTCCTCAAGCGCTATCTGGAATCTAGCGAAAGTCTCAAGTCCTATTTCCCTGTTGTAAAAGTGTTTGCAAAACTCTTTCTTGAAATTGTCTGAAACGCCGTTTACTAGCTCCATGTCCTTGAATAACTCGTTATAGGTCTTGTCTATAATGATGTTATAATGCAGAAAGTCGCCGTTTTCATCTACTGCCAAGCCGTCCAGCCGTCCCGTCACGGGATTTCTATATCTGGATTTTAAAAAGGTTGCAATCGTTGCTGTCGTGTTATTCTGGGTCAATGATTGTCCCCTCCTTTTCTGCAAGGTCTAGCGCCACTTTGTCAAGATTAAACTGCTGGATAGTTTCCGCTGGTTTCACGCTGATTTCTAGCCCGTAGCATTTATTGATAAGCTCAACGAATTTTCTTCTGGACTTCCAGCCTACTTCAATGTTCGCTGAGATAACCCCATTATTAGAGATTGCCTCAGATACTACCAGACGCTCTTTTTTGTCTGACGGGTTATTGTTTATCCCAATAAAGGTCAGGAGCTGGTTCATCACTCGTAACTTCTCATCGTGTAACTTATCCAGTAAAAAAGGTGCGTCCGTTCTGAATACTTGGATATAATCAGATAATTGCTTAAAGCTGTCTTGTCCGTCTTGGTCTTTCTGCTTGTTCAGATATACCACGGGTTCAAAATTGGCTATTTTATTAAAGATGTTCTTCATAGAAAGCACGCTATTGTTGTCTACAAAGATAAAATAAGGTGTTATCTGTGCATTTCTGTTTAATTGAATAGTCAGCTCAATGTCTGCCAACTTTTCGCAAAATAACTCTAAATAGCCTATATACGGCTCATAGAAATTATTATTAGGAATCACAATACAAGGTCGTTTAATCTTGTCTGGGTTGTCCTCGTGTAGTTCTGAAATTACCCTAAAATCGTTTTCAGTATAAGCGATTTCCATTTGTTTAAAATAGTTCATACTGCTAGCATTAACGGGTTGATAGGTCAAGGGCTGGTCATAATGATTTAAGCGTTCCCCACGTGTTCCACCTTGGGCGATATATCCAAACGTGTCATCATGGAAGAAAGCCACATGTCCGTTTTCTATCAGCTTTTTCTCTATGAAAAGCTCGTCAATGTCATTAGGCAAACCCTCCCAAGTGAAATAATTTACCACGATATTATAGAAATAATTGAAATAAAACTCAAAAAAGGCTAAACGGTTGCGCTCTACGGTTTCTTTGTTCAGTTCAATCTTACCCAGATGTCGCTTGTAATTTTTGTAACTCATTTAGTCCCCTTTCACATAATGAAATAGGCGGGCTATTGCCCGCCCTTGGTCAGCCTTTAGGCTTCCTCAACATACCAGAAATGAATGTTTTCAAAAAGTGAAAGACTGGTCATGTAGTGATGATGATAGAAATAATTATAGGTCATGTTGCGAGGGTTGCGGATTGCTTCCATGTGTACCAACTTGTCTTTGTTAATGATAGATTTTGCTGAGATAAGGAAAGCAACTGGCTTACGTCCATTGTTTGCACCCTCTCCCGTGAATTTTTCAAAATCATCTACTACGATAGTGCGAGCAAGTACGCTGGCTTTATCCATGTTAAAGGCGTTAGCCAAAAGCATGTCAAGATGTGTAGAAAATTCTGCGGAGATAACCAGATACTGGTCTTCGATTGCCGTCATATTTGGCACGCCTACAGGATTGTTAAACGTTGTACGGCTTGGGATTGTGAAACGTTTAGACAAGTTGATTAGGGACTGGTTAAAGTCTACAACAAAGTCTTGTTTGTTTTCGTCAATCTTCGTACCTGCCACCGTGATTTTCTTAGCCTTGCCTTTAAGGTCAGTATAGCTGACTTCTGCAAGTGATTTCTCAAGTACGCCTTTAACCGCTTGGTACTCGTCCAGCGTGTCGGATGAAAGCAATGATGTAAACATTTTGTCCACAAACTCATCAAACGCCATGTCAGAAACAAAGGCTTTCTGAATCCAAGCACGTTCAAAAGTACGCTCATAGTAGTTTTCATTGTTCAAAGTGTGATAAAAGACTTCGATGTCTGTATCAGCGAACTTAAACGGAGAAACGTCTGATTTTGCGTCATAGGTTTTCTTCTCTGCTGGGTGTACGTAGATTTCTTGCAATGTGTCCCCGAACTCAAAAGTTTCAGACTTGAAAATAGCAAGCGGATTTTCATAAGTAAGGGCTTTAATAACTGTAGAGCCAATGCGGTTTACAAGAGCTGTGAAAAACTCGTTGGCATGCTTTTGAAAATCCTGATATGGGACTGTTGCGTGGTTAATGCGTGCGCCCTCAAGTACAGGAATATCCGCCTGATAGTCAGCACTGGCACGGGTGCGGATAGAGTTCAATAGGTCAATGTTTGAGACTTGTTTGCCCGTTTGACCTGATAAAAAAGTGGTAATTTTATTAGCCATGTTATTCTTCTCCCTCTTCTACGATGTTTTCGTGGTCAATATTCATTTCTACGCCCTCAACTTCACTTGCTGGGGCTTGCGCTGGATAATTTGGAACTTCCTGCGCTGGTGTGTCAGCAGGCATAACTGCTGGCGGAGTAACTTCTGCGACTGTCTCTGGTTCGTCCTTGAGTGCGTCTAGTGCGTTGTTAGGATACCAGTTAATTGATTTTGAAAATGGTTTCATCTTCTTTTTCCTTTCTATTAAATAACAGCATTGATTGCTGATACTACGCTCATATCTTCTTGTGCTTGTTTCATGATTTCATCTTGCTGTCCTAAACGACGGTAAAGTTCGTTATTAGCTGAACGTAAGTTACCGTTTTTCAAGTTTAGGCGCTCAACGTCTTCATTCAAGACTGAGACAACTGTGTCAACTTCTCCGACAAAAGCCTTGATGTCAATCAAGTCAGCCGTTAGGCTCTCAATTTCTTCATCGTTTCCGACTTTTGCCATTGCAGCGTCTAGCACTGCTAGGCATTCTTGTGAAGTCATAGCCCTCTCCTTTCAATTTTTAAACAAAGTATATCATACTTGACAAAATAAAGCAAGTATGATATGATAAACCTGTAAGGCTTTTCAAGGCTTGTCTAGTGCTGGCAAGATGGTTACACCTCAAGGGGTGCTTGCTGGTGCGAGTCATTCTAACCAACTGACTTTTCAAGCCATGAAAAACGCTTTATAATTGGAGCTTTCCCGATTGGGAAGGCTCTTTTTTATTTTCCAAACAATCCAGCGAACGGGTTCACGGGTTGCACTTCTTCAAGAGTCAGCACGTCTTCCATCATCAAGGCATTTAGGCGGAAAAAGTCGTTACCGTTATCTCCACCCTCTACGAACATAATCGCAACATGCACGGGGATTTCTGTTTTGTAGTTCGGGGTTTTCTTAACCGTGATTTCTCCTGTTTCTGGATTCACGTCTTCATAAGATACACCAAAGTTGACTTCTTCAAAGTCCGTTTCACTTGTGAAAATTTTCACGTTTTCGGTTGCCTTAACAATAAAGTAAGGGCGAGCGTCTGGGTCTTTTTCTGTATCTGGTGTGTAAAGTTGTAAACCAAAATCAATCAGCTTTTGAGCGTCTTCTTCTGTCGCTGGGACAAGGTACACGGCTTTAGTCGCTTTTTTCTGCTTATACTTACCGTCTGACTTGTTAGATGTCGCTGTGATGGTAGCCTGTGCTACAACTGTGTCAAAATTTTCATGCTTTGCTTGTTTTTTAGCCATTTGTTTTATCTCCGTTTGTTGATTTTAAAAATTTTAATGGTGTGATGATTGTATTGAGATTTTCTAAATCGTTTTGACGATTCTTTGATTTCTCGTAACAATCGTAAAGAGCATTAGAAGAAAGAGAGTAGATTTTGTTTTCTTCTAAATAGCAACATAGATTGTAAAAAGCATTGATTGAAATTTTATCAAATTCTTGTGAAACAAATTGATAAAGGTTCATCATGTAGTCAAAATCTTCATAGGCATAATGTGCTTTTAGATAGGACTTTAGAAAAATAGTGTTTTTGGGTGCGTTGCTGGATTTCTGAAAGTAGTACCCTTTTTTATTTTTAACCTGTTGGGTGTGTAACAATTTTTTGAAAAAGGAGCGGTAAACCGACAATACAAAGCCATCAAACCAAGTAATCTGTTTCCCTGATTTTAAAGGTTGTTTCATAAATTAGAGTACCTCCTTTAATCTGTTTACTTGCCCTTTTACCCTCAAATGTTGCCCCGATAACAAAATTTTCAAAAGTGATTTTTTCTTTGATTTCTGGGGTCATACCTGCGCCCTTAACGTCTAAATGCGTTGACCCGTCTTCTTGTATCAGTTCTTCGATGTAGAGTTTTGAGCGTAAATATTTTGCCTTTACGGCTCTACCCTCATGCGCCCACTTGCCGAACTCTGACGGGTCGATGTCAAGGACAAGGCTGTCAGAATGGAATAAGTGCAAGCTGTCTGTATCAGCATATAAGAAATTATCATAATTTTCTTGAGCGTTTGAAATGATAAAGTGACGGGCAATAGATGTAACGAATAACGCAACGGGTGCATAAACGGGTTGCACTTCTTCTTCATCGTCATTTTTAAAGCGTAATATACCTTTATCGTCCAGATATGCTAGTTTCTTAACAGATATGATTTTAGCGCCAAACTTCCCATATAAGCTATTAAGCATGATTTTAGCTTTTTGCTTCTCTGCTGGGCTTTGTGCATTTTCTTTTTTGTATCTGTAAGTTGTGATATAGTCATCAAATAGCCCTGATTCTGTCTGAAATTCAAGTGTTTCAACGTACATGATAGAACTATCATAATGTTTTAAAAATAGGTCAAGGTCAAAATTAGTCAGATATAAGTCTATAACCTCATTTTTAGATGTGGTCACATAATCGCTAGTTCTGACACCAATTCTTAAAGCGTCAAGTTTGCGCTTAATTTGTATCGTTGGGAGGTAGCCACGTTTTAAGTCAAAATCGGCTTTAATGTGGTAAATATAGTAGTGGTCTTGCTTTATCTCCTTAGGCTTCCCTTTGTAGCGCTTCGGTGTACCGATTGGGAGGGCATTTTGCAACATAGTAGCTGGGTACATGCTGTTAATGTCGTAAATGTCTATTAGCTGGTTTAAGGTTCGCCCCTGTGTTTTTGGATTGGCAAACGTCCAGCCCCCACGGTAAGCCTTACGGCAAAAGTCGTCCACCTTTTCATCAAGGATTGGGAAAAAGTCTCTGAATTTTCGTTTAGACTTCCTGAAAATCCGTTTAAACTCGGTCAGCGCTTCACTTGCTGATGTGTACTTTGTGAAATTTTCTTCATAGTACATAGCAAAGATACCACGAGCTAAAATGGCAACGTCTACATGAATGTAGTCAATCCATTCTGGCTTAATCACTTCTGGCTTATGTTTTAGCAAGGGTGTAGTCCCTTTGGCTATTGGCATTTTAAAAAGCCCTGCCATCGTAGCGATTGAGAAATTAAGGATTTTTAGGGAGTCTCTAAAAGTCAGCGTAAAGTCTGGAAATTCTAGCGTAATAGAATACCATACGCCCATATCGTTTATAAAGTAAGTACATTCTATATCATTATCCAGAAAGAAAGATAACAAGAAAGAGCCGTCAAACTTGAGATTGTGGAAGAATATGATAAATTCATCTTCTCCCGTCTCGGTATAGGTCTTATCTAAGTCCAGATAGAGCGATTTTAGAAAATCCTCTAGGCTGGTGTTTACCTTAAATGTGTCTAGCTTGTCATAGTCCACCACCTTTGCAAAACAAGATAGCCAAACCTCTGTTTCTTCCTCGTTTGTAGTCGTTTCAAAGTCGCCTGCATAGTAGCAAGTCACTTTTTACCTCGTTTCTTGCGTCTTCTCATGTCGCTGACAAACTGTTTAGAAAACTTATCTACATTATCAAGGATTTCACGAGCTAAGCTGTCCTGAAATTCAAAAGCCGTTTCCTTACCGTCCGTGTCTACGAAAACCATAACATTGTCAAAAGAAACCTTATCAGACGCCCCACCCGTCAGAAATGCGCCAAAGTTGCTGGCACTCATGCGCCTTATGCGTGATACCATGCTTTTAAAGGCTTTTTCTTGTGCTTTATTTCCTGCTTCTCTGGTGTTGTAGTGCATTTCTTCAAGCGCTTGTATATAGCGTTCTTTAGCTTCTCTGTCACGTTGTGAGCGGTATTCTTTGACCTCTTTAGCTGAATGAAAGCGGTTCAAGTCTGAGCGCTGAGAAGAGCGAAAGCCTTGGGTCAGCTTTTCAACTGAAAACTTATCCCCGTACCATGCTTTAGCCTTTTTTACATAGTCACTGGTGTAAACATGATTGCCAAATACTTGAGTACGTCCCTTGCTTTTAATCTCGTTGTAGGCACGTTCTAGCGCCTTGTCACTCATTCCTGAAAAGTTCCACCGTCCACCCATAAAGGCTTTTATTTCAGCATTAGATGCGCCCTGACGTTGTAACGTTCTTTTCTTTCTGGTTAAATAGTCCCGTTGTACCTTCCTTTGTTTTGGTGTTAAAGCCATTTACTTACACCCCTTCCGCTTGTTGTTCCTCTGCATGTTCTAAGGCGGTAGCGAAAGGGATAGAAGCCGTAAAGCTCTTATATTCATAGTCTACTACCTCAATAGTAAGATAACCCGTAAAACGTTCTTTCAGATAACGCTCTATATACGGGAGTTGTCTCCGTTGGTTGATTGTCACTGTCTCTGGTATGATAGTTACGTTTCCATCTTCATTCTTATAAAGATTGAAAGTTACCTGAGTAGCGTTAAAAGAGCATTTAATAGGTGTGTCAGTCAACTTTTCTTTTTCTCCTTTCTTTAAAATTTGCTTTTTACATTTAAGAAAATAAAGGTTATTTATTTTCTTATTTAAGTCTATCACAAACATTAAAATAATACAAGTGATAAACTTAATAAGAAAGTAAATTATTTATCAAGGCTTAAAATTGTAAAAACAATGAACTTTAAACGGTTAGCCGTCATATCTTCGCCTTTATATTGTGAGATAGGATAAATAAAATCTGTAATAAATTTATCAGACAAACCTAACCTTTCTGATAAAGAAGATAATACCCTGATACTCATAATAATCAAATCCTCGCTACAGATACCAGAAAACTCTGTAAACTGTTCTGGGTGGTATATCCACGATTTACTATTTAAACCTTTCCTTATTAGCTTATCAATGTTTTCTTCTGTTGTCTTAAATAGTTCCATTTTCCTTACCTCCTTAATTTTCAAATTTATAAATTTCATAATCATAGTTACATTGTTCTTCCATTGTATAGCAACTTTGATTGTATTTATAAATATATGATTCAACTACATCTTTTGCACCCTCGTCAGGTCTAACCATCATTGTATCAATAAATCTATTCCCGTTTAGTAGTTTAAACATCACATGAATTTTTGTCATCGTCTTTACCTCCTTAATAAACCCAAAATATATTGTTATCAACATGTCCAACCATCTTAACACCGTCAAGTGGTTTCATACCACGACCCTCTACTAAAATATAACCCTCTTTATCAATCCAAAAGTCATAACCATCAGCAAACTCTTCAAACGTTTGTTCATCTCTAAATTCGGTTTCCCATATTCCCATAAGTGTATCTTTTAATTTTTGTTCTGTAA
>ERZ772928.429-NODE-429-length-19111-cov-9.059456_pt1 | contig 19111 bp, 17 predicted proteins | sample MGYA00511686_ERZ772928 | MGnify/ENA primary metagenome ERZ772928 (study PRJEB29015, sample SAMEA2738063) | human oral metagenome | biome: human oral; feature: human-associated habitat; material: saliva | place: China | collected 2219 ... | reverse complement strand
GGTGCAAATATGGGAATAGATGTAACTTACCAAGGAAAGAGAATCACTGCTCAAGACACTTTTGTGATGCATTGTTCAGAAGAAAATATTAGATACGCTGAGGAACAGGTAAAAATGTTTGAAGAGGTGTATAATAAGGTTAAAGAGATATATAGTGATGAAGGATAATATGGTAGATTTAGCAGAAATTAAAAGAGTGTATAGATTAAGAGAAAAGACAAGTTTAGAACTGCAAAAACAGTTAGAACTGATTAGGAAAGTACTTGGAAATCACTTTATTTACAAAGATTTTGAATACTTTATTCCAACTGAAATTCTTGATATTGATGATGTTGACGATGTTGGAGATGGTATTGTTGATATACTATATATAGATGGTGGATTGGATGTCGTTCTCAGACACATGGATGAAGAACTATTAAGAATGAACGAAGAAGAATTAAAAAGAGTTAAAGAAACTCTGTAACTGATAAAACACTTAAACATAGAAAGAGGGGAACAAGAATTGAAAAGATTATTAACACTGGTAACAATGTTGCTCATGACAATTTGCATGGCAATTCCATCACACGCAGAGGAAACTACACCTCGTAGATTAGACGTACAACTTGTACAAGTATCATTAAGAGATAGTGGTAACCAAGTACATCAGAATAACCTATATGATGGTTCGAGTTTCTTTTTAAATTTAACATGGAACTCAACTGAAACGGTACATACAGGAGATTATTTTGATATTCTTGTACCTGAATCTATTGACATGAGTTCGGATAAGTTAGACAGAACTTTCCCTATTATTGATTCAGTTGTAGGAGATGTTATCGGTGAAGGAGCATTACATCCTAATGGTACTGAAGGTGGTAAGATTAGTGTTGTATTCAATGAACAAGCAAATAACAGAAGCAATTTAAGTGGTAATATATATATGTGGGTACCGTTTAACAAGAACCATATCACACTGAACCAGAAGAACGTATTTACATTCACAATCAAGGGTAATGGTATTTATAATGGTTACCAAATGTCAGCAGAGACAACTATTACACGACCAAGTACAGATGGTGAGGTAATCGCCAAGTGGGGTCAAGGACTACCAGATGAACCTAACACAGTGAAATGGATTATTAGAATTAACAAGAGTGCTATGGACTTACATCATGTAGTCTTATCCGATAGTCTTGTAACAGATAATGGTTGGTTCTTACATCCAGTTGATGTTTCTAAAGAAAGATTTAAGTTGCAAAAGGTAACATATACAGAAAATGCAGGTATTTCTAACTGGGGTGAGGTTATCGATGTAACAGATAAAATTCAATTTGCACCTGATTATAAGTCATGGACATTAGACTTAGGTGATATTGGAACACAAGGTTACATGTTGTTTATGAAAACAGCGATGACAAGTGGTACACTTCAAAAGAATAAGATTGCTATTTCAAGTGATGAAGTAACAAAAGATGTTACAGCACAGTATAAACTAGCAGATGTTGGTGGTGATACAGGTGTAACAACAAAGGGTAAGTTGCAAATTGTTAAACAGGATTCTGAAACAGGTGCAGGACTTGCTGGTGCTAAGTTTGAGATTAAAGATTTAGATGATAATTCAACGCAAACATTAGTGACTGGTGCAGATGGTACAGCAGTAACACCTAACGTTGTATTTGAAGCAAATTATGAAGTAAAAGAGATTGAAGCACCTTTTGGTTATAAGTTAAACAATACAGTATATACAATTCAAACTTCTGTAAGTAAAGATAATATCGTTACAGTAAAAGATGAACCTATTACAAGAGATATTAAGGTATCTAAGACTTGGGTGGGTAATACAGGTACGCAAGCGACAATGCATTTGTATGCTGATAATGTAGATACAGGAAAGTCTGTAACATTAGATACATCAAACAACTGGGAATATACTTTCACAGGTTTGCGTAAGTATAGTGGAAATCAAGAAATTCAGTATTCTATTAAGGAAGATGAAATGAATTTCTATATGTCATCTATTACAGGTGATATGGATAATGGTTTCAACATCACAAACACTTGGAATGAACAGCATGAATTGCCTGGTGATGCACCAACAGTAGAGATTCCAGAATTTAAGATTACAACTTTTGTGAATACTAATAATGAGCAGATTGCAGAGTTTGAAAACGGTTTCACAGATAAGAAAGATGAAATCACATTCAATGGAACTAAGTACGTATTTAAGGAAAAGTTGCCAGACCAAGATGGTATCAGAACTTACGTATATGAAGAGTTCCATAGTGAAGTACCTAACGATGCACCTACAGTCGAAGTTCCTGAATTAAAGATTACAAGATTTGTAGATGAACATGGCAATGATTTACATGAACTCGTTAAGGACTTTGTTGAGAAGTTAGACATCGATGGATATGTATTTAAAGAAACTACTGAAACAAGTGATATTAGAACACATGTATATACTAAGGTTGAAACAGATATTCCAAATGATAGTCCTACTGTAGAAGTGCCAGAGTTAAAGATAACAAGATTTATTGACATTGATGGTAATGATATTCATGAGTTAGTAAAAGAATTTGTAAACAAACTTGATATTAATGGTTACGATTTCGTTGAAACACAAGAAACATCAGACATCAGAACTCATATTTATAAGAAGCATGTAAATGAGGAAGTGCCTAGCAATAATACAACTACTCCTACAGACAACACTCCAACAGAAAATAAGGTAATTGTAGAACATACAGCACCAACTGGTGATAATATGAATAATGTATTAAAACTATTTGCATTGTCTATATTAGGTTTAGGCTTCGCTCTAGTCTATAAAAAGAAGATTGCAGAATAGGAAACTTAATATGATAAGAAAATTAATTTGTACTTTATTATGCTTAGTAACACTTGCAGGTTGTGGTATAACAAAGAAGAGTCCACGATATATTGCAGAGTTGAGATTCCCTTATGTTAGTCAGACAAATCATCAGAAACTAGAAGTTAGTTACCATTTTCAAAATACAGATGTACGAGTAGGAAAGTTCCCAAGTATTGGTTTTCTAGTTTTAACAGTATATGACGAAGATAATAATATGCTTGGTTATGAAATAATTGATGCATATGATAAGTATAGATTCCTAAAAGAAGGCGACTATGACATGGTTTTTGGTAGCACAAAAATTCATTTAGATACTGAGGTTAAGAAAGGTGATAAGTTGCGTATTGTTGGTGAAGTAAAAGTAAGTGATAGAGATGACGAAAGCAAGAATATCACGCTTACAGATGAAGTTGAATGTACAGTTGATTAGGAAAGAAAAGCAAAATAATACTAAAGATAAGTGAGATATTTTAAAAATACTTCACTTTTTCTATTTACAAATCTTTTGTTTTGTGATAATATAGAACTATAAATAAGAGAGGTACAGTATGAGTACAGTATATAAGATTAATAGTATTTGCAAGATTAATACAAAAAATCCAACCCCATGTAAATATTCTATGGAAGTGGCGATTAATATTGTGCCAGTAAGAAAGAATAAGAAATTTGAAAACTTTGTTCTTGGTATTAATGACTATCCACAGTGTTGCGAAGATTTTGGTACTGATTGTACTCTAGAACATTTCGAGGTGGAAAAGTTTGTTGAATCCATTGAAGTTGGTGTAGACGTTCCTGAAGAAGTATGTAATAAGTATATGGATGATAAATTTGCAGTTAAGGTCAATATTAAGAATGAACCCCCTGTATATGCATGGGTGTATAACTACCATAACGGATACTATTGCCACAATGTTTATTATACTGATAACACATTAAAGACTGATTGTTGGGAACAGAATTATTTGTAAGAAAGTGCGAGGAAATGTAATATGAAAATAGAAGAATTAACCCCTTTGAAAGAACTAGCATTTAATTATGTGAAAAATACTCTCAAAAAAGATATTAAATTAGAGGATATATATTCCATTACAAGTTATGTATATGGGGTACGCATTTGCTTTAATTTTTATCTGGAAAAGTCAGACATTTTCATTAAATTTGAAGATTTAGGAATTGACTATGATAAACGAAATGAGTATGAAAAAGAAGTGTACACCAGTTCTATCAATCACGTAGTAAGACTACTTTCTGGGGAAGAACACAACTACTTTAAAATTCCAAACATTTCCTTATTACTACAACTTAACAGTCTCGGAAGTGACTCAATAAAGAAATTCTTACACCAACAAATTGAATCTTTCACAAAGGAAGTAACTGGGGACTTAAGCACTGTTGAAAGATATTACACTGAAAAAGATGGTATCAAAGTAATAACTATGGATGAAGATACATATGAACAAGTAGAATATTTCTTTCCAAATGAACTTCTATCTATGACAGGATATGAAGCTAAAGAATTATATGCTGATACTCTCGCTAAAGTAGAGGAAGAGAAGAAACAATACTACATTAATAATCTAAAAAATGATATTAAAATGTATGAAAAATCTCTTACTGAAAAGAAAAAGCAGTTAGAAGAATTAGAGAAACTATAATAATATATTTAATGAAAAAGGGGTATAGTTATATGACTTTAAAGAAAATATTGAAATTAGCATTAGTAGCATTAACATCAGCAACACTTATGACAGGGTTGTACACAAGCAGATACAGTACGTTATAATATAACACAAGAGGCAGATAGTTTTAACGTAACAAGAAGAATTACAGTGTTTAATACAAGAACAGACAAAGTATTAATGCAGATGACAGGTGTTATGAGTTTAAAAACTGACTCAGATACAAAAGAGTCAAATGTCATTGTTAAAGACGGTGAAAAGTACCATAAACACATGATTTTCTTGAATGATGACACCACTTATGTTGTAGAGGATATTGGTGGTGCTGATGTATCACGCTCTGCTTATGAAATCCATTTCTTACCAGAAGTGCTTGAAAGTGGAATGTTGGATTTAAAGGTTGACAAGTAGTCTGTAATACAGAACTTGATATAATTTCTATAGTTTAAGGTGGTGATAATAATGCACAAAAAGTTAAATCGTTATGCAAGACGAAAGAGAGATAAAAGACTTGATTTTATTAAAGGTTGTCATACCAAGACGTTTAGGCTAGAAAGATATATCCGCACTTATAATGTGTTTCCTATCATAACCAAAATTGAAACAGATACATTACATGAATCTAGGGCACGTTTCCCTATTGAGCAATTAAAACTCTGGTATCCTGAATATTTCAAGTTTAAGTATGTTCTCAATACATGGAATGAATATCCAGAATGGAAATACGTATGCATAGGTTACAGGGAACAAAGATATTGGGATAGACCTCTTTTTGGAAGACTTAAGGAGCGTAAAGAAATTCGTGTCAAAAACTATGACTATTATAAGGCTATTCAAGATAGAGAGTGGGATAAGACTCATTGCCATGATAAGTTAGACTTAATGACACGAGGTAGACATACGGTGCATACTTATCTGAATAATATTAAAGATGAGTATAATAGTGGCTACGAAGAATTGACAGATGAAATGCTGAGTGGTAAAATAGATTTGTTCGATAAATGGGATTGGAGATATTGATATGGGATTCGTAGAAAAGTTTAACGAGATTGAAAAATTACGTGAAGAATTGTTTGATGGTATATACAATAAGATTAAGTTCATCCACAAACACGTTGGCAAAGACTACAGAACTCGTGATTGCTGGTTTGATAGTGGATGTGATATTATTGATATTAAAGAAAAAGATGGATTTGTGGTAATCACATATGAACACTTTAGATATGAATTGTGTGATGATGACATTTATATTAAGAAAGCATTATTAGATATGTCAGAAGATGAAATTTTAAAGAATAAAGATGTGCTAAAAGCAAAATTAGAAACGTATAATCAAGAACAGTTAAAGCGACTAGAAGATGCCGAAAAAGAAGAAGAATTAAAAACCAAGAAACGTGAGTACGAACGATTGATGGCACAAGTACAAAAATTAGAAAGTGAAATTGGTAAATAGTATGATAGTAGAATACATATTACATTCTCTTATTGTTCTGAGCATGGTTCTGATGTCTACAACAATAGCGATGACAAGAACACAATCACCTGCTGAACTCTTATCAGTGGCAATATTAACAGTTGTATCGTATATAGCACTCCAATGTGGTATCATGAAAACAAGACAGTTTAAGATGCAACAGGATATTGATGAACTGAAAGAACTTATTAAGGATAAAAATGAAAATTAAGTATAGATATATTGGCAATTACGAAAAACCAAAGAAACAGACAGTTGGTTCTGCTGGTATTGACTTGTTTAATAATACAGATAAGGACATTACAATTAAACCTGATGAATACGCTATTATTTCTACTGGCTTTTATGTTGAAATTCCTGGGGGATATGTAGGTCTATTATTCGCTCGTGGCTCATTAGGCTACAAGTATGGTTGCACTTTAACCAATTCTGTCGGTGTGATTGACAGCGATTATCGTGGAGAAGTGATGGCACGTATCACTAATATTAGCCAAGAACCTCATACGATTAAAGCAGGAGAAAGATGTGTCCAGCTAGTCATTATGCCTATTTTAGATACAGAATATATTGAAGAAGAACTAAACAACACTGAACGAGGTACAAGCGGGTTCGGAAGTACTGGAAGAGGCTAATTGATGGAAATCTCAAGAAAGATGGTTGGAACAGTAACTAACAAGTGGGCTAACACCAACATTGTTTGGGAATCTAATCCTGATTTAGTAGAATTTTTGTACAAGTTGATTGTTCAAACTAAGAAAGAACAGGTTGTTGTAAGAATCCTTAAGGATGATTTTAATAAGGTTGAAATTGGGGATACAGTTGAAATTGTGGAAAAGAAAGAACTTAGCTTATTCACGAGATGTAACTTCCCATACTATACTTTTGTAAGAAAGATTAACTAAGAGTGGTAGAAATACTACTCTTTTTATTTTCCCTATTTACAATTCCCACAAGATAGTGTATAATAACTTTGTAAGATAAATAGGAGAATACTGAACATGGAAAGAAAAGATTTGACACCATCAGAGGAAATGCTATTCAACGTATACAACAATAACCACAAAACTAAGATTGAACTAGAAAAAGTGATAAATATTGACATTAATAATAAAAAGTTAATTATTGAATACTTTAATGAAAATACACTCTTAGGATACAGTACTGCAACAATGGATATTACCTTAACTGATGATGTTGTTGTAGAGTATGACCATAGAAAGTACCATCGTGCTATTGAGTTAGCTGCACATGCAGTTCGTCTTGACCAATCGCCATTTGAGGATAGATTCATTTCTGCACAGGATATGTCAAACCTTAACTATATATATTATAATTACGATAAAGTACTTGAAAATTATGTTACATTTATTGTATCTAAGGTTTCTAATGGGTTAGTTGAGGTTGATACATCATATAAAAACATTTTCCACACAGGGGATGAAGTTTCTTTCTGTGATTTGGAAGGCGATAAACACAGATTAAAATTTGAATGGTTAGTGTCACCTGATTTTGAATACCTGAAAAAGTACTTTACTACCTATAAAAAGACAAAAAGACGTGAAAAAATCTATAAATGTCAAGACGATATTGAAACATCTAAGAAGTTGATTGCAGAAAGAGAAGAAGAACTTAAGAAACTTGAAGAAGAGGAGAACTAATAATTGGTTCTCTTTTATTTTATCATAGTCCAATGGTTGACAAATTTGGCATATTGTGCTATGATTGAACATGTAAAGCGAGGTAATAGATTATATGGTAACTCTTTTTGTGATGTTGATTGGGGTATTATTTGTAATAGCTTTAGCAATACATCTTGGTACAGCAGAAGAACCTAATAAACTGTTTATCTGTGCAGGATTTGTTATATTCGTTGGAATCTGTGTGTATACTTTTAGTTTAGCAAAGCAAAATACGAACACAAACACTAACTTTCTTGAGGTTAAAACATCAGAGGTTACAGTCGTTGTGGTGGATAAGAAAACATCCACCAGTAGTTGTTACATACCGGTTAATAATGTGCCACTATTTTTCCATAATACAGACTATAAAATTGTAATTGAGGATGAAGGTACTAAGGATACTATCAGTGTTAGTGAGAAAGTATACGACCAGTTGTCTGTTGGAGATACTGTAGAAGTGTATAAGAAAGTCACATACCTGTTTGGTGCTTATTTTGGAACAGATTACAAACTTAAAAATTAAAGTATTTATGGAATGAAAGGAAACATGTGTATGACTAACTTTAAGGTGGAGGAAGCAAAACTCCCTTATGATAAATGTGTCGAGATTGACATGGAAGTAGAAGAAGAATCTAACAATAATAAAATCCCATCACGAAATAGTGTCTTAACAACTAATTGGGAATCTAAGAAGGAAGTATCTAAATGGGTAGGTAGTTCTGTAAAATATTTTAGTAAGGTGGAATTAGATAAAATCTTATCGGTACTCCCAATCCTTATTTTTGTTCTTCTTGTTATGCCAATCGTAGTTACAATTCGTTTCTACCTTGAAAGGAATACTGCGGATTTTAACACTATGCTATTTGGTCTACCTATTCTTTGGATTATCACAATACCTCTAATTTTCTTCACATCATTGGAAAAACAAATATACACTCTAATTGAACGAAAGATGAGATGGGAAGATTACCTTGTTCCGAGTGGAGCAATTGATTGTCCTATCTCTTATAAAAAACTTTTAAGTATTTGGCTTTTTAGTGAATTTGAGGCAACATATATCAAAGCTGTCAAAGGAGAATTATTATTCTATTCCGAGAATGGAAAGCTCATTAAAAAGGGAGATGACATGATAATTCCTGAAAATCATGAAAACATTAAGAAATCCTGTAATGCTGATAACAAAGAAAAGAAGTACTTAACAAGTCAAATGATTGGCAGCAGGTTCTACAAGATTTCTGACATAATCACAGATGTTCCAGTTGAACATATCGAAAAATAGGTTTAAGAGGATTAAATATCCTCTTTTTCTAAGTTATGCTATTTATTTATTGACAAGATGGGTATTTCCCCATTAAAGAAAGGAAAAGTATGCAAAAAATATTCAAAATCATGCTAGTTACTCTATGTTTACTTCTTGGTATAACTCCAAAGAAAGTAACTGCAGAAGAACCTGTAACATCTAATAGTACTACAACTATTGATAGTTTCACAATCACAAATGCAGAACAAACATATAGTCCTAATGTAAACGAGAAGAACCATGTGGTAAAATACACATTAGCCTTAAGCACTTCTGGTGATGATGGTAGTATTAAGACAACAACAATTGAAGTACCTAAGACACTGTTCAATAACAGAAGTGGTGAAGTTGGAGATGAATTTAAGGTATCAATTCCAACAAAAGAAGAATATGAAAATGCCACATCACAAGGCGTGGAAGTTGATTCCATGTGGATGTACGAAGATAAAGGTAATTCCATTGTTATTTCCAGTATTAAACCATTAAAGACGGGTACAACATATAACATTGAATTTGGTTATGAGTTATCTGGTTCTATTAGCGGTTTTAGAGATGGTGAAACTGCTAAAACACTAGAGGCTAAAATCAAAATGGATACAGCAGGTGGAGAACTACATACGACAGCCACAGCAGAAGAAGTAACAATCAACACAAGTGTTACTCTTTTAGGCTCTAAATCAGACGCAGACAGTATCCAAGCAATTACAGATGAATGGCAAGATATTTGGGGAACAAAGCCAGCAGACGCAGATGACTACTTATATTCCCAAGTACGTGTTTCGTCTTTTATTTCAGGTAGTCAACCATATACACTAACAATCAACTCAAAAGCAGTGGATAAAGAAACAGGAGAAGAATTTACTCCTTATATGTACAGTATTGGTGTATCAGGTTGGAAACCTGGTAACACAGAGGAAAATAGTTTATTATTCAATAATACAAATGGTAGAAATGACTATGTATTATATCGTTTCCCTAAGTCTACTTATAGTACAAAAGAAACAATTAACTTTAAGGTAACAAATGAAGTAACTACACAAGGTGCAGACGGGTTAGACCAAGCAAGTGAGCCTTCTGTATCTGAAACAACAATTCAATACTCAAAAGAACCTTGGAAAGTAGAGAAGGGTGACTTTATTACACTCCAGAATGGTGATAACTATTTTAGAGTAAATAACAAAGAAATGGAAAAGTGGTCATTAGTAAATACAAAGATTGATAAGTATTCAAGATTTGATTTACAGAACTTCCAAAATGGTACTTTAACAAAGTATGATGGTTTAGACTTTGGACAGTTTATGTATGGCAGACCTTCTTTTCGTACAGTTCCTAATGGGTTACCTGTAACACCTGAAAATTATTTCAAGGAAAATGTAACATATACACAATTTGTAAATGGAATTGGTTTAGTTTCAGAAGACAAGACAGTTGATAATGACTTAGATTTTAATGATTATCAGATTAAAAACTTATCTATCTATGCTGAATACAGAACTGCTACATTTAGCTCTATGTCTAATAAGTTTGTAGAACACAATACTAACCCAAGTGATGACGATGTTATTGAAGTATATGCTAAGTATCTTAATAAAGATAATGACTATGTTCATATTGCTGACTATTCTCCTAAGAATAACTCTTATACATTCCATAGAGATGGGTTAGATAGTGTTAATAATAAGTTGATTCTTGATGATAATGTAGTTGCATATAAGTTAGTTAATTCTAATAAATATGCTTATACAAAGATTTTATCTGGTACAGAGTATATGTTAAAGCACTCTACAAAGATTGATGAGTTTGTGAAAAATAAGGATTCTATCACAATTCAATCAAATCTTTATGCAACTTTAGATGATAGTACTGGTGAACAGATTTTTGACTATGAAGCACCTAAAGAGTATGACTTTGCACGTAGAACTGAAACAACAAGCAGTATTCACAAGAACGTAGCAAATGTTAGAAATAACAGAATCAAGAAACAGTATGAAGTAACATGGGAAATTGATGTTCAAGAAATTGCTAAGTTAACTGGGGAAGATTTTGAATATATCCAACAAGAAGGTGGTAAGTGGTTTGACTTAATGCCAGCAGGTCTTATTTTAGATGAGGATAGCGTTGAGTTAGTTGATGATGTAACAGGACAAAAACTATCAGTTTCAGTTACTTCAAAACAGAATTACAGAAATACAGGTAGAACACTATATACATTTACTTCTCCTGACAAGTTTAATAAGAGTATATTACGCTTTAAGACTATCTTAGATTATGATAGTGTACGTGATTACGGTAATATGATTTACAACCCTATTGCTTTTGAAACAGGTAATAGTAGTATTACAAATGGTTCTTATCGTGTTGCTAAGAATTTATTACACTACAAGCGTGAAATGAGTAACTTATCGGACAATTTAGGAGATAGAATGATTTTTGCAGATAAGTCATATAATCTAGCTACTCTAGTTTATTTCTCTTCTGGTTTACAAAAGTCAATTAAGAATAGTACTGATTCTAGTTATAGTAAGTACACACAAGTTTCTCCTAATGAAGAATATGAGTATAAACTAACATTTGCAAATGCAAGTAATGCGTCTTCTAAGGATATTGTGTTATTTGATTCTATTGAAAACTATACTACTTCTTCTGGTGAAGTATCTAACTGGAGAGGAATCTTACAATCAATCGACACAACACAGATTGAGAATATGGGCATTAATCCAGTTGTATATGCTAGTGATGTTGCAATGAACTTAGAAACATTACGTGGATTAAGTTCTACTGAAATGCTAAATAAGTTTAAACCTATTTCAGAATTTAGTGATTACTCTACAATTAAGACAATTGCAATTGATTGTCGTACTTCTAAAGATGGTTCTCCATTTACATTAGATAAGAGTAAGGCTGTGGTTGCTAAGTTGAATATGAAAGCGCCAGACAGTTTACCTGTTAATGGAACAATTCATAAGAACTTTAACAACGTCTATGCAAATCTTACATCCATCGAGATTGGTGGAGAAGAAATGAATGCTTATATCAATCAAGGTTATACAACAAATACATATAAGATTACTGGCAATGTCTTTGTTAATAAGATTAACAGTGAAACAAAGCAAGGTGCTAGTGGTATAAAGTTTGAATTATTTGGTACTTCTGCTTATAATGAAGAAGTTGATATGATTAGAACTTCTGATTCTAATGGAATTGTTAGTTTTAAGAAAATTCCGGTAGGTAAGTATATGTTAGTTGAATATGATAGTACAGAACACTACTTCATTGATACTACAAAGCATATTGTGGAAGTAACAAAGTATGGTGAAGTATTAATTGACGGTAAGACTACATCTGCTATTACACTTGAAAATAAACCTAGAGTAAGTGCAAATGTTAAGTTTGAAAAGAAATCATACCCTAATAGTATGGGTATCAGTGTTCCGGTAGGGGGTGCAAGTTTCACTTTACAGGGTAAGTCGGACTATGGAAATGATGTCTTAGAAACATCTACCTCCGATGAAACTGGTAAGGTTGAATTTAAGAACATTGAAATGGGTACTTATAAGATGTTTGAAACAAAAGCACCTAAAGAATATGTTAAATCATCAGACGAGTATAAAGTAGTGATTGACGCTAATGGTATTGCAACAATTACAAATGTAGCAGAGAACAAGAACGAAGATGTTGTATATAACTATCGTAGATTAGTTTCTGTTTCCTTTAAGAAGTTAAATGCTGAAACAAACGAGCCTATTAGTAGTGGTTATACTGCATCTGAGGGTATTTCATTTACAATATCTGGTCAAGATGCAGAAGGTAGAGTAATCAATAAGACTGTATGGGTAGATAATAGAGGCATTGTTAAAGTTGATGTACCAGTAGGTATCTATACAGTACAAGAAAACCCTGACCCTAAAGACCTAGATAAAAAGTCTTATTTAAGAGATAGTAGAGAATATATTCTTGAAGTTAAGAAAGATGGTACTTTCACACTAGATATGGAAAAGGTTGGGGATGACTACATAGTTAAGAATACTCAACTTGCAACTGATGTTATTACAATTACAAAACAGTGGGTAGGTGGAAACCCAGATGGGTATATTCCTAAGATTAGAATATATACGAACCCTAACGATATTCCACAACCAAAAAATACCACAAGCGAGAATAACCAAGGAATCCCAGAGATAGCAGAACCTGATGAAGGGTTATAATAAGAGGAGAAGAATGTATGAAAAATAAACTTATAAAATTTATGCTTATGATAGTATGTGTTATCGCATTACTACCACATAGCGTACACGCAGAAGGTGGTTCTTCTCCTATTCTGCCTGTTGCCAGTCATGGTAATGTTGTAAAGAAGATGAACTTATCAGACTATACAGGTGGTACAACAACAGATGCTACATTAGAGATTTATGAAGATGGTCATACAGTTATTAAATCTAATAGCACAATTAAACAAATGCAAAAGATAGACAATGGTTGGGTAATGAGTGCAATAAGTGCTTATTATGACACTAATCCAACCTTAGATATTACATCACTTGTCTATGATAGTGATACTAGACTAATTGCAACTTCCATGAATGGTTATAATGGTTTTGGTAGAATTAGTAAGTTTAAAAGAAGAGTTAAATCTTCATCACCTAAGTTAGAATACGAATCTGGTGTATTAAAAGAAATTGACTTTTCTAAGACTACTCCTATTAGTGAAGATGGACTAGAGGAGATGAATGATAGTACACCAGACAATAAACGTATCATGTTTAATTGGGTATTCAATTTTGTTGGTGTGGATAAAATCATATTTGGTGATAACTGGTCAAAACTAAAAATTGCAGGTATAGACGGTATGTTTGATTGGGCATCAGTTAAAGAGGTTGTGGGATTTGAAAAATTGGATATTCAACCTACAACAGCCGTAAATGCCTTTAATTATGCATTTATTGATAAGATTGATGTTACAAAAATGGACTTAACAAGATTAAATTCTGCACATAGTATGTTTGCTGGCTCAAACGTTCCTGTAAAGGATTTATTTTCACGTCAACATATTAAGCCATTTGATGCTCAATATATGTTTGCTTTATACAATTCAAATGAACCACTTGACGTGAGTGGACTTGATTTGAGTGGTGGGGGAAACTTCCATAGTATCTTCGAGGGATTACAAGTTCCTTCATTCAAGTTTGACCTTAGTAACGGAAAAGGTATTTACACACGTGCATTTGCAAGAATTGGTGTTGCACTTGATATATCTAAATTACCTCGTGTTACTACTGCCACCACATCAACAGAAAACTATAACTACAGAGAAATGCTAGAAGCAAATCACAACTATTGGGAAGTACCTCTAACATCAATAGATTTAAGTGACTATACAACAGATATTTTAAATGATACTAGTATACTCAAAGGTCAATCAGGTCTACAAGTTATTAAAACGTCAGTAAATACGAAGTTACCTGCGGATGGTTTTGGACTTGCAGCTAGTTATAGTAGCTATACAATCTTCAATAAATACGACACAGGTTTTACACCACGTTACACAGGTCGTTGGGTGTTAAAATATCGTTCTGATGGTTCTTTAATTCCTGAAGAAGGTAGAAAATATGCTACTACATGTACAGAGTTCAATAACACAGATGGATATTGGATTCGTGAAACAGTTGCAAAAGATATGGAGCCGAATCTATCAGGTGGCAGAATTTATGAAACAGAAGATGATAAGTGGACAATCAATGCAGATGGTACTATGACATACAACATGAAGGTCATGGATAGAAAAGAGAAACACTACATTGTTGAAGAAGAGAATCCTAACTATATCAGAACTGATAGTACACAACTCATTAATGGTAATAAGGTTTCGATTGCAGAAGTAGGAGATAGAAGCACAACAGCAACTGTCATTAACAAATACACAAACACAACTAATACAGAAACAAGGACTTTAACAATACGTAAGAACGTAGATGTTGAAGATAGTACACAGTTTGTATTTGATATTACATTACATCATGAAAATCTTTCAGGCATTAAGAAAATTAATAACATTCTTTTCAAAGATGGTGTTGGTACAGTTACCTTAATGGGTAATGAATCCATTAAGTTAGAACTACCTAAAGGTACACAATACACAATTACTGAAAGAAGTATCAAGAATTGGACTTTAACAAGTCAAGAAAACACAACAGGTACATTAGACTTAAATACAGAAGCAGTATTTACTAATACACGTGATACCTTTCCAAATGTATCAGATAACATTACGGAATTAAATATTGAAAAGAATGTTCCAGAGAGTTATATGGGATATAATGGTGATAATGGCTTTGACTTTGAAGTAACATTATCTGGACTTGTTCCTAATACAGATTACGAATACGAACAGTATGGAACGAGAAGGGATTTTACTTCTGATGAGCATGGTCTTGCTAAGTTGAACTTAAATGTTTCCAAGACAACTCCAGTTAAGATTATAGCAGATGGATTAGACCAGTTTAAATATTCTGTCAGAGAAAAGACAACAGAAGCAGGTACAGGTTATACATATACTCCTTCTATACAAGTCTTTGAAGATAGTTCTTTAATTGATAATGTAGGTGGTAAAAAGGGAGAGGATTTAATATCTAAGACTTATACTGCTAAGACAGGTAAAGTTAATCGTGCAGTTGTTACAAACGATATTTCAGACTTATACCAACTAAGTGTATCTAAGATGGTTGAGAACAGTGATACAACAGAACCATTTGACTTTACTATATCTATTAAGGGTCTAAAAGAAAATGACAAGGTAAGATATTTTGTATATGGTAACGATGAAGCTAAAACCGTTAAATCAACTGGAGAATATACTGACATTAACCTAAAACTTGCTAACAATGGTGGGGTAGATGTTTATGATATTCCTATGTATGCACAAGTATCTGTAATTGAACATGCAAATACTAAGGGATTTGTTTCTAATTACCAGGATATGTCAGGCTATAAGACAGATAATACAACTGTAGGTAAAGAAATGGCTACGCCTTATATTTCTGGTTCAAGAGATAATAGTTATGTTTCTTACACATTCTATAACAGTAAGGTACAGACATTTAAAACAAGTAAGACTGTAACAGGAACACAGGGTAATAAGGATGAATTATTTGACTTTACTGCTAAATTAGTGACAGAGGATGATTCTACTTATACAGGTGAAGTAACAATCGTTGATAAGGTAGGGAAGAAAGAAGTATTACATCCTAATGCAGATGGACTCTATGAGTTCCAAATGAAACATGGGGATATTGTACAATTCAGTGGATTTAGCACTCCAATTAAGAGTGTAGAACTAACCGAAAAGGAAAATTTATATACCACAACAATGACTGCTGATAATAACGTAGTTGATGATAAAACAATCACAGTTGATATTACAGGCGATACAATCATGGAAATCAAAGTACATAATAGTCTTGGTTTCGATGTTCCAACTGGTATTAGTTTACCTTTTGGTGGATTGTTAGTTCTTGTTGGATTAGGTGTAATATATATTGTTAAGAAGGGGAAGTGGGAGAAATAAACTCCCCCCCCTCAATGAGAGGGAAAATGAAGAAAAACAAATTAAGTAAATCAATTTTATTAGGTGCATTAGTCTTTGGACAATGTGCTGGAACAGTAATTGCAATGCAGAACAGTATTGTTTCTGTGTATGCTGAGCAAAAGAACAAAGATGTAACAAGTCAAGAGTTCCTAGATTATATTAATCAATTAAAGGAACAGAATCCTGACTTTAAATTTAAGCAAGGTGAAACAAAGGTTTTTGAATCCGAGGAACAAGCACTAGCAAACCTTGCAGAACAGAAACAGGCAATTAATACAGCTATTGCTAATTATAAACAAGCAGTAGAAGAAAGAAACACAAAGTATGAACAGGATAAACGTGATGTTTCTGAGAGAAATGAGTTAATCAAGCAAGAGAATTTACAAAAAGAACAAGAGTATCAGGATAAACTATCTGCTTATACTGCAAAGAAAGCACAAAATGAAGCGTGGTTAAATGCTAACCCAGTAATTACTACATTAGATAATGGTATCGAATTACGAGGTAATTATGATGAAACAAAGAAGAACTCTATTAATTACTTCGATAATATTGCTATCAATGCTAGTAAAGAAGTATTAGATAACGGTGGGTTTGAAACAACAAGTAAATCCATTAAGATGTCAGCTAACTCTACTGTAGAAGTTGTTAATGCTTCAAGTTCTTTAATTGACAATACAAATGGATATATTGGTGGAATGACCTTAGACAACTATCCAATTAAGACAATTAAATCTTGGAGAATTAAAGCAGGTACTCCAGCAGGAGAACTGTTAAATATGAATCTAAGAAACATTGGAGAAACAGATAGTGGAAAGACTATCTCTGCACATGTTAAGTTTGTTCTTGATTATGCAACAAATGACTCCCCAGTAGCAAATGCAGAGGGAAGTATCAATGTAGTAAAAGATGGACTATTACACATGTACTGGATGCCCAAGTCTGACAACAGTGCAGATAAACAAGGTGGTCATTATGAGATTCAATTCTATGATGATGCTACAGGACAACCGATTAAATTAGCGAATACAATTCTTTCAATTGACTTAGATGGCGAAACAGAGAAATCTACTGTATCATCAGAAAGTGCTAAGGGAATTATTCCTACTTTACCTTCCGATGTTGGTACCGCAAATGAAACAGGAACAAAATATCCAACAATTGAAAGTAATACTGGTACAAGTGTAACATATAAAGGTAAGACTGACTTTGGTATTGATGATACAAAGACTACTCCTTATGGTGAAGGACTAACATTATTTGCAGGAAATACTTTAAATGTATCTTTTGAAACAAATGATAGTCGTTGGGGTGGATATTCAGTTATCAATATTCCTAAGCTGGGTAAGGTAGACCTAACATTGCCAGAAGAACCAGTAGTTCCTACACCTACACCATTAGTTGATGAACCTGCTGAACCACCTGTAGTTAATTATCCACAAGTAGGTGAGATTGCAAATACTATTACTTATAATAGAGTTGCTGTTAAACAGGTTGATACAAGATGGATTGATGCGTCTGGCAAGGAACTTAAACCACCAGTTACTGATACTTCTACAAAACCTGCAGGTGATATTGAACACTATTCCTTTGTAGAAAGTAGAACAGATGAAGATGGTAACGTTACTCATGTATTCAGACAATACACTACAAAATGGGTGGATGAGTCTGGTAAAGAGTTAAAAGACATGGTTACAGATAAAGATACTAAGGAACATGGTACTATCCAAGATTATGCTTATGCAAATAGTGAAACTGATACCAACGGAAATGTAACACATATCTTCCGCCAATATACTACTAAGTGGGTAGATGGGGATAACAGGGAATTAAAGCCTTTAGTGAGTGGGGATTCCGTAAAAGAGCGTGGAGATATTCCTGACTATGCTTATGTAACTACAAACACTGATGAAAGAGGTAATGTAACTCACGTATTTAGACAGTATATAACTGAATGGGTTGATGAAGAAGGTAATTCCTTAAAAGACAGTGTAAAAGGTTCTAGCACAGTTGAAAAAGGTAATGACATTAAAGACTATAAGTTTGTTGAATCTAAGACAGACGAAAAGGGTAATGTCAAACATATCTTTAAACAATTCACTACAAAGTGGGTAACTACAAGTTTAGAGGACTTAGATAAACCTGTAAAGACTGATGAATTTAAAGATAGTAAGACATTTGAGAACTACCAATTTGTTGAAACAAGAGAAGTAGGAAACACTAGAACACATATCTACAGACCTTATGAAACAACTTGGATAGAAGAAGGAACAAACAAGGAACTAAAGAAAGATAATAAACTTGTAAAGGAACATGGAGAAATCAAGTCTTATACTTTTGTTAGAACTGAGGTAAAAGATAATGGAGACATTGTACATATCTACAAGAAGGTTGAACAAAAGAAAGAACAGAAGAAAGAGGATATTCCTACAGGAGTTCATACTAATAGTTTAATTAGTATGTTTATGGTTCTTATTAGCTCTATTGGTTTAGCATTAACAAGTATTATGAAGAAGAGAGAGGACTAAAACCTCTCTTTT
>ERZ772928.425-NODE-425-length-19185-cov-29.308991_pt1 | contig 19185 bp, 23 predicted proteins | sample MGYA00511686_ERZ772928 | MGnify/ENA primary metagenome ERZ772928 (study PRJEB29015, sample SAMEA2738063) | human oral metagenome | biome: human oral; feature: human-associated habitat; material: saliva | place: China | collected 2219 ... | reverse complement strand
GGAAGGAGCTACCAATGAACTTGACTATCCACCGTATTGAGGATCCTGAACTCAAGACCGTCGAGGTCGGGGCTGTTTACGCCATTCACACCCCTCGTACTGGCAACCCCTGGGTGCTTTACAAGATCGCCGACGAGTGCGGCATTGACTTCCTTGAGCCTCTGGACATTCCCGCCGGATGGGACGAAGTTTACGAGTATGCTATTGCCGACGGTTCTATTTGGGATCGAATTGAGCGTCTCGCCCATGACGCTGATCTTGCGCACGCCAACCTTGAGATCGCTATTGTTCCTATCGTCGCTGAGGGGGTGGGCAATGAGTCGCGTGCTCTGTTGCACCGTTTCTCGTGGTCTTACTGATTTGTTGATTGTTTGAAAGGAGAATGTGATGACCAAGGCATTGCACTCAGAGCGTTTCAGGATGAATAAAGCTCTGATCAGATGCGAGCATTGCGGCCAATGGTTCGAGAATTGGGCTGTTCACGATAGGCATCTCAATATCGAATCCAATAGGGGTATACTGAGTCTTAACGAGGACCGGCCTTGCAAAGTCTCTCCTCGTGAAGCATTTCCGGTTACCGTTTGGATTGACACTACTGAAAGGCATTGATCATGGCGGGTTCGAAAGTTACTCAGGGGGTTGCTCTTATCTTCACGGAGGAGCTGCCCGATTACGCGGCTCATCGTGTTCTGTTGGCTGAGACGATTGTGCAGAATCGTGAGACTTTGATTCAGTTCCATGAGATCACCGTTAATATCTCAGCTGCTTCGACGATGCCGCTGAATAAGGGTCAGCTGAATTGTGACCTTCATGAGTGCATCCAACTGGTGAAGGATTACTTGTGGATCGTCGCCGACGACGAGGTCCAGCCTGTGTTCGTTTACTTGAAGATGAAGGATATTACTCCGTATGAAGACGCGATTCATCCTCAGTGATGATTGGCCGATGGTTGCCGCCGTTGCTTTGGCGAATAGTTCTGTTAGTCATTGTGATGATAGGTTTCTTACTTGTGATCACGCCGGCGGCACGGTAATATGGAGGGACCAGCCGGAGCCTTATAGGTTCCGTATCGAGGTCGGCGGTCAATCGGGGATCGTAGCCTCATTCAACGACATAGCGTCCATGTTTACTGGAAGGGAGATTTGATCATGGATAAGTTCATCGAGGTTTTGCTCATCATTCTTTGCATGATGGCCTGCTTCTGGTGCGGTATGCGTTATGAGAACCGTATGGAGGTCGAGCGTTACAATCACATGGTGTCTCAGTTGGAGAATGTGCAGAAGCAGACGGGGGTTCAGTACGATCAGAGTTTCGTTGATTTCATTAACAAGGCTGCTCCTGGGGGTGAGCATTGATCATGTCTGTGAGGTCGGATTTCGAAAGAGGTTGTGGGGATAATGGATTATGACCCGTGGGAGGAGTTGAATATTTTCATCGAGTCGTTCCAGCCGTTGAAGGAGCTCGATGGCTTCCAGGTTGATTTCGACAGTTGCGCCGTGTTTTTCGACGGGAACCGGGTTCGGGTGAATGGTCCTGAGGATTGGGATATCCAATCCCACAATGGAGATAAGACGACGACACAGGATGGGGCTTACCGTTGGGTTGAGGCTGAGTATGGTATGCTTCCGAATACGGTTCCGCAGTACATGCACCCTTATGAAGGAGATTACGATGACTGAGTTCAAGATGATGAAGGAGCTGGCTCAGAGGCTTCAGGCTCGTTTCGGTGGCGCTCCTGTGATTGATGTTGTGAATCACAGCGTCGTCTATCGCGACAGTGTGATCACTATTCAGCTGTGTGCTTCGAAGTTTGTTGAGTGTCTGTGGGTGGTGGACACCCCTGGAGGGTATGAGTCGTTCCGCCGCTCCCCCGAGGTGGAGGAGGTGTTGGCCGCCATCTACTCCTACAGCCTCGTGTAAGCCACGCTGAGCGCCTAGAAGAGCTCCCCCGGTACGATGTACTGGGGGAGCTTTTCTGTGCCGTCTACGGGCCTCCTACGGCCTCACACGCCTGAGCGGATGGCGTCGTAGGGCATGTACCATCTGGCCCTGGGGAATCGGGTCCAGTGGCGGATGCCTCCTTTCATCTGAGCTCCGACGCAGACCCCGTCCCATTTGGAATCGTCGTATTGGGGCACGTCCTTGCTCCACAGGAGGAATTGGTATTTGCCTTGTCTGCATTCCTGCCTGGGGAACCATATCTTGTCACCCCACGTGTTATCGGTGGAGCTGTGGAGTTGGAAGTACGGTTGGATCCACGTGTCGGCGCCAGGCCATACCATCCACGAGAATTGCCATAGCGGCGTCCATCCGCAGATGTTCCAGGTCCACCACCATTCGGCCCCGTCCCTGGTGTCGATGACCTGAGTGTATCCGTCGGTTATGGAGTGGTCGAGGTTCTTGGACCCGTATCCGGAGTAGTTCTGCTCGTCGAGGAAGGTGCTGGAGGGAGACCAGTTATTGACGTCAGTGTAGGCTTTGATACCTTCGATCTTCTTGACTGTGGCTACTGCGAGATCGGCTTTGGTCTGGATTGCGGCCTGGTCCTTCTTGACGTTTTCGATCTGTCTCTGCAGTGCGAGGAGGTTATTCGCGGCGTCAGCCGCCTTGACAGATGCCTGGTCGGCGGCGCTTCTGGCGTTGGTGCCGATGACGCGTACTTCGGCTAGGGCTTCCCTGTCGCGTTGGATCATCCCTTGAATGTTGCGGTCAGCTTCTTCGAGGGCTGTGATCTTCGGTTGCAGTGCTGCGGCGTCGCGTTGGGCCGCCTGGGCGATGGCCTGGACGGCGTCGGCGGCGACCTTGGCGTCCGCAGCAGCTTTAGCGTTGGTGCGCGCCGATCCTTCGAGGGTCGTCATGCGCCCGGTGAGGTTGGTGACGGCGTCGGCGCTGCGCTTCATGTTGGCTGCTACTGTGTCGAACTGCGTGTCCGCGTAGGCCACACAGTTGGAGAGTATGCACCCCTCCACAGTACGAATATTAACAATGAACTGCAGGTTCGTGCCAGGCTTGTACGGCACCGACACGCGGACGTCGATCGGGTACGGCTGAGAGTTGCCGGGGATCTCGATCGTGTTCGTGTACACGTTCTCCTTCCACTTGTTATCGGCGATCGTGTAGTACGACACGCAGAACCGGGCACGAGACGGGCCCTGGGCCACGGCGAGCCCCGTGATCCGGTACGAGCAGCCCTGGGGTCCGGTGAACCTAGGCCCCTTAGCCATGTTGACCTCGTAGTTCCTATCCTCGGACTTGGAGGCGACCAGGGAGGACCCGACGATTTTCAGGGCAGAACCGACCACCCAATTCGCGCCCATCTTCCAGTAGTCGTCCAACGGGTCGACTCCGCTCCCCGCGGGGCCGGCAGGGCCAGGATCACCCTTGGGACCGGCCGGTCCTGCGGGACCAGTGGGACCGACGGGGCCTTGGGGCCCTTTCGCACCCACCTCACCTTTAGCCCCGGTCGGCCCTTGCGGGCCCATGGGTCCGGCAGGCCCAGTGTCTCCCGATACTCCCCGCTCACCTTTGTCTCCTTTGGGTCCGATGGGGCCGGGTTCGCCCTTGGGGCCGGGCAGGCCCCGCTGCCCATCCTTACCGGGAGGCCCCTGGTTGCCTTCAGGGCCGCGGAGCCCTACGTCGCCTCGGGGTCCGGAAGGTCCGCGGTTGCCACGTTCGCCCTTGGGACCTTCGGGGCCGGGATCGCCAACGGGGCCTCTGGGCCCCTGCGGGCCGACGGGTCCTCGGATCATGCCCTTGGCGATATCGTCCCTGATCTTCATCATCTGGTCGCGCGCCTTGGCGACGTCGATCTCGATCTGCGTGGTGTGCAACGGTGAGACGGGCTCATGGGCGACGAGTTGCGACAGCAGGTTGGTGCCGTCGTGCAATGGGGCGTGCAGGTCGAGAACCTTCACCCTCCCCCGCTTGAGAAGAATGTGATGCGTCCACGGCTCCGGCGGGTTCGTGTACGGGCCGGCGATCTCGACGGGGACGCTGAACTGGCCCTCCACGTCCACCGTGAAGGGCTTGACGATGACGCCGGCAGCGGTCGTCACCACTCGGGGGTCGGGCGCCACCGTCAGTGTGCCGGCGGCGTCCCGACCGGCCGCGTCGGTGAGGCGGCCGGTCAGGATCGCGCTCATGGTTACGCGTCACCCCCGGCGAGCTTCTTGGCGACCTTCTGAATACCGTCGCTGATCTGGAACAGCAGGTAGAAAGCGGAGCCGGGGTTGCGGACTCCCTCCTTACCAGGGCTGAACGTGTCAACAAGGCTGCTCAGGGTGCTGTTGGCGTCCTTGAGCTGGCTGACGATGGGACCGTCCCAGCGGCGGCCGGCGATACCTGCGCCCGTCTGGTCCGAGACCTCAACGAGCCTGTCGCGGATCTCCCTCAGGAGATCGGTGTTTTCCGACATATCGAGATCATCCTCTGCGTAGTAGGAACCGTCGTATCTAATCCGGTGCGTCCACTGAGCACCTATTGTGAGCGGATGGTTGAGGTAGGAGCATGCACACCTGACCTCACCGCCTGTCTGGTCTCCGGCGTATCCGTCGATATCGCCGAACTCGCTGATCCATGCCTCGCAGATCCAGCCGTTGCACACGATGGCCGTGTGCCCGTCGGATCGCAGAACGTCCCCGTCCTCGACGGGCATCCCCGGGTACCACTCCTCGGCGGTGAACCCGCGCTCGGTCATGCACGCGACCTCGTTGCCCGTCCACATGGACTTGGGCAGCGGATCGGGCAGTCCGGCATTGTTGAAGCAGTACACCACCAGCTCGGAACAGTCGACGTTGACATTGACTGCCTGAGAGGTGGGGGAGGGGAGATTCCAGATCGTCAGGCGCTCGGGCTGCGAGTAGCCCACGCACGGGTTCTGTGTGATGTCCCATGCGATCTGAGAGGCGTCCGACTGAAGGCTCATCTCAGTTCTCCTGGGAGGTCTCCACGTTGGCGTCCGCGACGGCGAACAACGCCGCCAGGAACGGGGTGATAACGTCGATGACGTCCTTGGTCAGGACGCCCTTGACGGCGAGAACCCCGCAACCAGCGATAGCGACTCGGTACAGGTACTGGCGAACCTTGGGGTCAACCAATCCTTTGAGAGCGGTCATACCAATTCTCCTCACGTTGTTTGTCGATCTTCGACTCGATCTTCTCGAGTCGCTCCATGACTCCTGGCCGTCTGGGAACCCCCGGTCTGGCAGGTACCCCGTTCCAGTCGTCAAGAAGATTGTTAAGTCTCTTCATCCTGCTGTTGACCCACGCGGCGAATCCGCCAATTGTGACAAACGATGTAGTTGCTGTGATGAGGGCCTGCAGGTCGATGAAGAAACCAGGACCATGTCCCATCGGTCACCTCACGAAGATCTCGGCGAAAGCGTTGCGTGACTGCGGAGAGTCGAAGAAGATGCGCCCTTTCCGGTAGGAGCCTCGGAGCATCTCGGCGATCTTGTCGCTGTAACTCATAAGCACCTCGCCCTCCCGGAGACTCATCTTATTGGTATTATACACCTTCTCGACCCGGGGGCGTTTCTGCTGGCAGAACAGTGTCCCCCAGTCCATCCACAGGGAGAAGACTCCCAGATCAGTCTTCACGGTGAACATGTACTTGGCGGTCCCCGACTTGCGCTGCACGAACTGGCTCGTGTTGTCCGCGAACGTGTTATCGATCGAGTAGTCCGCGTACTCCTCGTCGAAATCCGTCACGAACTTACCGAAGCGTGTCGTCGCCACCTGTGAGGCGAAACGGTGCGAATCCACGAACTGCGCCGCCACGAACCCGTCCCCGTAGGTGATGAACTCCTTACCGGGCGTCGGGGTGATGTGCCATTTGATGAAGTAGGGGTTCATGATGGAGATTGCGTTGGACAGCATGAGTACCCGTGTGCGGTCCTGGTATCGATCCACCGTGGAGTAGAAGTCGAGGAGCGTTTTGACCTCGTCCTTCAGGTAGTGGATGGTGCCGGTCTCGATGATGAACTCGTCGAAGATGATGGTCGTCACTTTCGGGTAGGGCGTGCTCTTGTGCTGCGCCGAGGTGGACAGTGCCAGGAAGTAACCGGCCTTACGCCATGCGTCCTTACCATCACCCTTGTTGCGCCAGCAGAGCACCCCGCTGCGGATCTCGAATTCCTGCTTCGGGAATTCGTGTGCCACGTCGGCGACGAAGCTGCCCCGGGTTTTCAGCTCCGTCTTGTAGCGCCTCAGGTAGATGAACTCCTCGCCGCGTTCTATCGCCCGCTTGAGGACGTACTTCTTGGCGCCGTAGGACTTGCCGACGCCGCGGGCGCCCATGACCATGTTGAACACGGCGTTTCGGGAGAGAATGCTGTCGAACGAGTAGTAGTCGAACTTCTTAGACATACCGCTTCAGCTTCCACCTGCAACCGCCGAACAGGGACGTGGCGTGCCCGTAAGCGGGCCCTCGGACGCCGTCGGGCCCGCGCTGTCCAATGATGGTGTCCTTACCCGTCTCGCAGCAGTATTCGACGTGTCCGCCGCCCGAGTACCAGCGGCAGACGATGAGGTCGCCCTCCTTGATTTGGCTCGTGGCGTTGAACCGCCCACCACCTTCGGCGATGACCTTTCCGCCCTCGGACATGAGCACGGTGGTCCCGCCCTTGCCGATGTCCATGCCCATGACCTTATTGTACAACCACCATACAAAGCCGGAGCAATCGGTGACACCCGACCTGTCGGGGTGGAGTCTCGGTTCGTACCACTGGTGGTAGACGTACTTGCCGATGGAGGCTTTGGCGAGCTTGGTCATTTCACCTATCTTGCCGGAGTCGCCGCCACCGCCGCCTCCGCCATCGTCTCCTTTCTTGTCGTCGCCGTCGTCGGATTTCTGGTCGGCTCCGTTGGCCTTCCAGAACCCTCCCACGGTGGGGTAGGCGGCGGCGTTGGATCCGTCCGACATGTAGATGCGCAGCACGCCGGAACCGTCCGTCCGGGCGTGCTTGATTTTCTTCTCCTCCTTGGCCTTGTCCTCGCCGTCCTTGGAGTTGTCCCCACCAGAGTCTCCAGGCGCCAAGGTGATGCCCTTGGTGTCGAGGTTCTTGATCATTCGGTAGGCGATGACGTACCTCTGTCCGACGGCGTACCACTCCCCCGACGCTTTGATGGCGTTGGCCATGGAGTCCAGAGTGGGTGCCGGGCCAGCGCTGGCTACGAGTCTGTTGAGGATCCGCGCGTAGTTACCCCACCGGTGCATGACGACGATGAGGAGCATGCCGGCCTCGGTGTACTTCTCCGAGTCGAGTCCGATGGCTTTGAGCCTGGGGATGTACTCGTCCTCCAGGTCTTTGCGCATCTGGTTGTTCTGGATCTTCTTGCCTTCTTCCGAGGCGAGCGCCGCTGATAGCTTCTGCCTATCAGTGCCTCCCAGGGACTGGTACTTGCGGGCCATCGTCCATGTGCCCTTGCCCGCGGCTAGCCAGGAGCGGATCGTGGGCCCGAACACGTTCTTGTCGGGGAACTGCTGCAGCAGGTCGTAGGCGCGCCCCTGGGTCCACTGCCCGATACCGAGGGACAGTGTGTCGGGTGCGGTGATGATGCCGTAGTTGAACCCGGCCTCGACGGTGGCTAGGGTTGCGATGATGCACGCCTTATGTTTGTCATCCCAGGCCATAAGTTCCTCCTATATGGTGCGGGGCGCCGAGGATCACCCGACGCCCCGCGGTTGATGCTGCCCAGATCAGTGAGCCCGCATCATGCAGTTCGACAGGTCGAACCGTGTGCTGTGATTCTTGTCAGTCAGGAACACGGTCTCGATGTGATACCGGCCCGGACCCTCGAACGCCTCGAAGATACCGGTACCCTGCGAGTAGACCATCGCCTCAGGCCACGGGCCGTAGCCGGCGACGAAGGAGCTCCACCGGCGCTGACCCTTCGGACCGGTGACACGAATGTCGAAGTGGGTGTCCTGAACATTGTGGACGGTGTGGCGCATGATCGCCACGATGATCCACACGTCATCGGCGTCGAAATCCAGGTCGAACTCCATGACCGTGACGGGCCGCTCCTCAGGGGTCGACAGCGTACGGTCGCCGGACCCCGCGGTGACTTCCTTGAACCGCTTGTGCAGGGCGCCAACACGGTTAGCGGCCTGGGTCGCCTGAACCGCCTGTCCGGAGATCGCGTTCGCGGTGGTCTTGGCGTCGATGGAGGCCGTGTTCGCGGCGTTCGCGGTGTCCAGCGCGGCGTCGGCCCGGTCGCGGGCCTCCTTCGCCCTGGCAGCCGCCGACGAGGCAACCTTGTTCGCCTCGATAGCACTCGTGTTCGCCGTCTCGGAGGCGGTGGTCGCCTTCGTCGCCATGTCGAACGCGCGGGTCGCGTCGGCCTTCGCCTGGGAGGACACCGACAGGGTCGACTGGGCGGCTTCACGAGCACTGTGAGCGTCATCGGAGGCCGCGTTCGCCGTCGTCAGAGCACTGGTCGCGTCACGGGACGCTGCCTTGGCGGTGACGGTCGCGCCGCCCAGACCCTTGTCGATCTCCTTCATGGCGGAGTTGAAATCACCCAGCACGCTGAAGTGGTCGGACGCCACGTAGAGCGGCAGGTTGAAGTTCTCTGTCTTGTTGGTTGCGGGCATATCGAGCCTGCCTCTCTGTCAGGAGACCACCATGCGCTGGAGGTCCGGAATGTTCAGGTTATTGATGTAGTTCAGGTCCTTGGAGGTGATCTGATCACCACCCTTGAACTGAGCCTCGTAGACGTCGTAGACGATGTCGATGACACGCTTGTACTGTCCGGTAACGGGGGAGAACCCGTAGTGAGGGGACAGGTGGGGGAGAACGAACTTGCCGATCGTCTCCAGTTCGGAGATGGTGAGCGGCATGTCCTCGAGCTCCTGGGCCGTGAGACCCATCTGGCTGAAGTCCTCGGCCAGAAGACCGCCAACCGTGTACCGGTTGTGCATGTCATTGATGAGCTCCTGAAGGGTGGAGCTCTCACCTTCGAGCCAGTTGAATACGTTCACGACGTCGGACTCGAAGTGCTTCTTGACGAGCGCCTTCAGGTCGTTCTCGAAGGTGTTGAACTCGTCATCGTACTTGGCGATGGCGGCCGACAGCATCTCACGAACTTGGGAGGGGAGAGCGTGGTAACCCTCCATCTCCTTGCGCACATCCACCAGGAGCCTGGAGACGGCCGCATTGTAGTCGGAGGCCAGCCCCTGCATCTTCGCGGAGAACTGGTTGACCAGCCCCTCACTCACCCACGAGCGCATCTCCTCCATGAGCTGAAGGTAGGTGTACCCGTCACGGTAGGTGAACGGCGTGACGTTCGTGACCCTGTAGTCGCCAGGGGTCAGCTGGTACTTGTTATCAATATAGTCCATAGCCCCATCCGTTCACGTACTCGTCTCCTGAAGATCGGATTTGCATGAAAAGGCCTCCCAACTCCGAGATAACGGACATGTCAATGTTGAGGAAGGTTTCGCGCCATTTCTGGAGGAGGTCGGCCTTAGGAGTATTATACCCCCATGATCGTGTGACATTCCCAGCCTTAGTCCCCGTCGTCGTCGCGGTGTCGGAGGACCGCTTCTGCTGATCCTGGGTCGCCGAATTGGAATGGTTCTGCCCCGACCCCTTGGACGACGTGTCGTTGGCGGCTGTCGCATAGTCGTCATGACCCGACAGCCGCGTCTGCGGCATCTGGGACTGCACGGTGCGGGCCTTCGACTCCTCCGAGGAGGACACGCGCGAATCGCTGCTCAGCGTCTGCTCGGCGTTCTGCTTCGTGTGCATGTCCTGGGTGGTGTCCTGCGTGGAATCACCCGTCGAATGTACGTCGTGAGTCACCATCGGGTCGAAGTCGACCAGCTCCGACTCGTACAGCTGGTTGTAGAACGGCATGATCTCATTCATCTTCACCTTCAACTGGTGGATGAACATGTCGATCGACTCATGCGCGATCTCGTTGTACCAGTAGTGGTCCAGGATCTTCTGATTCAAAGAATCCCTGTAGGACTCGTCGAAGATCGGATACTCGTTCAGCCCCACGTTCAACGGGCCGACGATCTCCACCACCTTGCGCAGCTCAAGTGTGTAATCAGCCATTGTTCGGGTTCAACTCCTGCTGATCGGTCGTCCCCAAGTCCGGATTACCTTTGTCGAGAGCATCTCCAATACCCCCGAGAGCGGCCGCGGCAAGCATAGCGTTCTGAGCATCCGCGGGCTGAGATTCGTCAAGGTTCCACCTCACATCCACCTGCAAGTCGTACATCTTGTTGATATGTTCGCACGCGTACTTGCGAGCGTTCATGGCGACAGCGCGCATCGCCAGAACCTGCCCAGAGGAACCACTGGCTTCCTCGGCAACCATGCGCTCCCGCTTCTCGGAGTTCACGTTCATAATACCTAGAAGGGTGAGCGCCTCGTTCCACGTCTTGACCTTCGCCTCCATCACGTCCTGGATCTGATGCGGCTTGAACCCAACGTCGAACATGGTCACCTTCTCCGCCAGCGCCGCAGGGGAGAGCGCCTCCGTCCCGAAGATGACCGGCTGCCCCTCGGCGACCTTGCGGAACGCGTTCACGAACGACTGGTACTCGTTGTTATCCACCGAGAATACGAAGGGGTGACGAGCACTCAGCATGTTCACCTCGAGCGTGCGGTCGAACGCCGCGAGCCTCTGGGAGTAGATGTCGATGATGTCCCAATCCGGTTCCCTCAGATAGTTCGACCAGATCGGTACGCAATGCCTGGCGTCCAGAGTCTTGGAGAACACTTGATTCCCATAGACCGTGAAATTCGTGGGGTTATCGTACATGTTCACCTGACCGAGCCCGGTAGCCCGAAGCGCCATGAACCTGTCGAACTCCTCATCGAAGTAGAACACGGCCAGCCCGTCGTACATGAGGGTAGCCTCCAAGTAGCGGCGGTCCACCGTGTCCGGCAGCCCCGACCAGGAGAACCGGTTCACGCACATCTCCGACATGATCCGCTTGTACATGCGGACCAGGAGGGCCTCGCGGTTGATCGACGGGTTATTCTTGAAATGGCCGCCGTTGACGAAGGGTTCGTAGATCTCCTTGCGAACCCAATCCCTCTCACCGTTTCGCTTCACCATATGATCCCCTTAAGCGGCTTGTTATTCGCCCAGTCGATGCGGCCGATCATCGTCTGGTCCTTGTGCCACACGGTGACACCCTTCTCGAAAATACCCCTGATCGTCTGGCGGAACGTCTCGGGCATCGTGGATCGGGAGATATTCATCTCAGCCATCTTCCAATACGTGAAATGCTCCATGCACCTGAAGTCGCCCGGAGGCACCACAGGCGAGTTCATCGCATACCCGTACCGGAGCCAGAACTCGCCGATGCGCCGCACGGCGTCCTCCGGAATGAACTTCAACCGCTCGACGATGCTCCACGACTCGGCGGCCAGCATGAAAGCATCGCCGCCAACCTGACCCGACGTCGTCGGGGCGATCGTCTGAGCGTCCTGCACGCGGGCGTTGATGCCGGCGATGGCGTTCGCGTAGTCGCCGTTCGCCGCGTACTTGGCGTAGGCCAGGTTCGTGTCCGCGTTGTAGCGCATGTACCCCTGGTTCAGGTTCGTCAGTGCGGACGCCTGTTCGGCGGACATGCGCGCCGTGTTCACCTGCTGGGAGTACGTCATACCCGCCTGGGCCATCGTCGAGGCGCCCGACAGAGCGGACCCTCCGAGACCGGCCAGGGCGCCCAGAGGACCGCCGTTGGCGAGACCCATGAGGGTCGACCCGATCACCTGGCCGCCGACGCCGATACCGGTCTTCTGCAGGCCCATACGGGCGTTGTAGCCGGCAATGTCCTGGTTCCAGGAGTTGTTCAGAGCCGTCTGCTGCCCCGCCTGGGCGATAGCCGCATTGGCCTGGTTGAACTGCGTCTGGGCGCCGTGGAGAGCCCTCTGCTGCGACCACTCGGCACTCTGATGCTGATAGGCAATCGAATGCGCGTTCTGGGCCTGGAACATCAGATAGCTGTTGTTCGTCAGGCTGAACGTCGGCAGGTTCGTGAACCCGGTCATCACGTCGAAGTGCTCCGACCAGCCGTCGTACTGGTCCATGTGCCCGCGGGTGCGCTGCCCGAGAGAGTTCACCGTGAACATGATGCGAGGGTTCGGGGGCACCACGTGCGACCACTGGGTCACGGCCAGACCGGCCGACTGGATCATCTCCGGCTTGAGCAGCAGGGGAGTGCCCGAGAACGTGGTCACCTCCACCAGCAGGTACGGGCTCGTCCAGAACTTCCACAAGTGACGGTACCGGGCGGGAAGGATGTCGTCCTTGCGCAGCTTGTCGGTGAGAGTGATCGACTTGTTGTTGACGAGGCCCTTCTCGCCGATGCCCTTCTCCAAGTCGTATACCTCGGCGCCCTGGCGGGAGATGCGCGTGTCGCCGCCCTTCGGATCCACGCCCGACGTGCCCGGCAGCTTGACCTTCAGATCCTTGATCTCATCAAAATTGATGACACCCTTCGGGATCGCCGTGATCGACACGATGCCCTGAGACACCCACGGCACCAGAGACATGGCGTTCGTGAACACGCGGAACCAATCCGCCTTCATCGCATAAATCGAGGTGCCGTTCGGCACACCTTCGGCGAAACTACCCTTCGAAGCGGTGAACGTCGGATTCTTCTCATCCCCGTAAGGCTGAGTGAGGTCCACCGTCGAAGCGATGATGATATCGAAATTGGCTGTATCGATCTTGCCCGCACTGGGAGTGGAAGCAATAACCTTCCTGTTCACGTCGACGATCTGGTACTCCGATCCGAGGTCCAGTCCCTCGGGCACTGTCATGTACTTCTGCCCGTAGTAGTCCCAACCGTTCTCGGCGGCGATCGCCATGTGAGACCGTTCGCAATAGGAGCGGCGGACGTTGAACTGATGCATGTACGTCTGCCAGACGTCCAACTGCACAGTGATCTGGGTAGTGGCCGGGGCGATGTAGTCGACGGACGTGATGAAGTAGAAGAATGTATTCCGCGAATTATAAGCGTCACGGTTATTGCGAGCTACCAGATAGTTGTACTGGTTGGCCTTCGAGAAGGGGATTGGGATCCTGATCGGGGCGCCCTGAGCGCAGTAGGTCAGGGACTTCACCTCGATGCGCGACGAGTACTCGTTGACGATCGCGTTGAACGCCTCGTCGTAATTGTCGTACCACACGACGTCGCGGTACTCCTGATCCCACACGACGTTCGTCAGGTACACCTCAGTATTGGGGGACCAGACGGAGTAGTCGAAGCCCATCCCGAACGAGCCGATATCCTCCGGCGGGTCATAAGCTGTAGGCATATATAGAGTATAGCACATAGGTTAAAGGGCCGGTCCGGGAGGTCAAACTCAACCGGACCGGCCCATCGCCGGTGAGGCAGAAAGGAGGAAGGACCTCACCGACGGGCTACCCTGCCCACGGCACTAGTGTACCACACGCAGGAGTAGGTGTCACTTCTTCGGCCAGACCTTCACAGCCTTCCCCGTGTCGACGGCGATCGACGCCGTCTTCGAAGCGATCGTCTTCTTCACATCAGCGCTGTCGCGGTAAACCAGCGTGGCAGTCACAGTGACAGCGTCAGCATCCTCATCCTGACCCAGATGCAAGATGCCCTCGTTATCGATCTTCGTCCGCTGAGATTTCGCACCCGACACCGCGTAGTCGATACCCAGCTCCAGACCGTCGGTGTTGTCACCGGTCACGGCGAACGTCACCTCGACGTTGCCGCCCGGGATCGCCTTGTTCGCAGCGCCCACAGGCTTGCCTCCCTGAGTAGCGGTGTAGCCGCCCAGAGCCAGGTTGGCACCGGGGCGGACGCGAATATTCTGGTCGTCGTTACCCGTCCAGAACATGACCGCGGGAACGAACAGGGATGTGCTGATGACCTCCCAGTGGTGGAGGAAGTAGTTCGTGCCCAGACTGACCGGGTTCGGCTGGCTGGTGTTCTCCAGGAGGTTGTCCGCGATGACGAAGAAATCCTTCGTCGTCAGGATCGCCTGAGCCTTGTCGATACCCATCTGCTCGGCAGGGACCGGGATAACCCGGGCGTACATGTCGACGGGGGAGAGGTTGAACGCGGCGGCCAGCGCCTCGACGTCGATGTTCGCCTTCACCTCGGGGGTGACGATCAGGATCAGATCCTCGCGCTTGGCGAACGTCTCCATACGCGCGGCGTTGTACTGGCGAGACAAGAACGTCAAGTTATCAGTCATCGCACGAACCCGCTTGATCAGCTGCTTCGCATCCGACTCGGTGGCAGTCAGGCTCCGAAGATCGGGCACCTTCACGTGGTAGAAGCCGCCATTCTTCTCATACTCGGCGAACAACGAGCAGGTCAGCAGGAACTCATCCCACTGGTCGGAAGTCGTCGGAGACGCCAGAATCTGCGACAAGTAGTTCTGCAGACCCGACTCGTCCAGGAACGCGCGACGCAGCTGGTCGCGGTTCACCGTGATCTTGTAATACTCCTGCCGGTTCACAGTATGGAACTGAGAAGCGACATTCGGCTTGTGAGCGCCGAAAATATCCTTCTCCATGTAATCGCGCTCGGAGTTGTACGTGTAAGAGGAGACCAGACCCGTCTGCACCTCCTCGATCGTGTCACCGAAGTTCAGCATGCCCCGCTTGAACTCCCGCAGAGGGTTGTTCCACGTGATGTCACGGGTGATGTACGTGCCGACACGGTTGATCAGCGCGTCAGTGAACTCGTTGAAATGGGGTGTGTACGACGTCAGCTGCTGGACGACGTCGGCGACGCTCCCCTTAGTGGCTGAGGGAATGCGCCGCTGATAGTCGGAGGTGGCGTCATTGCGGATCCGGTTCAGGATCTCAATGTTATCGAAGTCGCGAATGCGACCGCTGGGGAGCGTCATGGTTAGGCCTCCTTAGGCTTGGAGAAGAAGGAGGCGATGCTGCCGTCGTCCCCGTCGTCAGCATCGCTCGCGTCGTCACCGTGCGACTCGTCATCGCCGGCATTGTCCCCGCCCGCGCCGATGGCTTCGAGCAAGTCGTAATTCTTGCTCTTCAGTCCGTCGACAGTCTTGGACAGAGCAGAGTTGGAGTCAGTCAGCTCCGAGATCTTGGCGCCAGCACTGTCGGCCTTGTCCCGGACGGTGTTGTAGGCGGCTCGGAGATCATCATAGATCGTCTCCGACGGCCCATCCTCGCCCGGATTGATCAGAGACTGAAGGAGACCTTCAAAATCCATGATACCTCCACGGAAACGTATGGACTATGAGCGGGATTCCACTCATAGTCCATACTATCACAGACTGTTGAGAAGCCTCGGCGGAGCGACCAACTCAGTGTCGCGGGCCCGGTCTCATCCGGTGGTAGGCGCCCACAACGTCACCGGCTAGCTCTCCTCAAAGCCTGAGCGTTATAAGTATACCACACAGTGATAACCCCGCTTACGCAAGGTGTACGGCATCTTGGCGCCAGCACTGTCGACCTTGTCAGGATCACTCCGCTCGCGCGACTCACCTACCCTCGAACGGACCGGGGGAGGGGTGAGACGCCTCCTCCGACTCCGCAATCTTCATCTTCACGAACTCCGTGACAACCCTCCTCATGAGCTCCGGCTTGGGCACGTGAACCTCCCACTGATAATTGTCGAAGAACTCGACCACCCAGATGGGAAGGGTGAGGGAGACGGTCTTGGACTTGCGCATCATGGCTCCTTTACTGGCGTGAACGTGAAATGAGTTTCCGTGAGGAATGTTCCCCCCGGGATCATCTTGGGAACAAGTTTACCGCCATACGTCTGAGACTTCAACAAATCCTCGGGCCAGATCTCATACGGCTTCCCCGTATGAGGGTTCTTCCTCGGCAGGCCTGCGATATGCGTGTCAGGTACCCCATCGCACACCTCGCAGTACTGCTTCGCCCTCACGAAAATAGCCCTATCGAACATACCCTCAACCTTCCAGGCGCCCAAATGAGTGGGGTGAATATTCAACCCCTTCGGAGGCTCAGTACCCTTCAAGTGAAGTGAATCAGTGTCGGCGTAGAGGAAGCGGTCGTAGTTGGCCGCTGCAGAACGGATCGTGTAGTCCCGAGCCCAAGCAGTGACGAAAACCCCGACGGGAGTGTACACCGGCTTCACCACCTCCTCATTCTCAGACGCCACATACTTAACGACGCCATTGTGAAGTACAGGAAGCTTATTGCGCCTCTCGATCCGAGCCGCGAACTTGCCGTACAAAGAATTGAGCATCAACTTGGCGATCTGCCGCTTCCCACCCGTGGACGACTCCTTAACAGCCATCCACTTGTCGATGTAATCCTTGAAAGTCCCTATCCGAGAACGGAAGACAGTGACATCGCTATAGCTGTACAAATCCACATCGTACATGTCATTGATGAGCCTCCAGTCGACGTTCGTCATACGCATCTCAGTCGGCTCATCCACCGTCCTCTGATACTCCGTTGGATTGGCCCTGTGCGAACCCCGCAATTGAATGCACGGGATACCGTGCTCCTTGAGCTTCGCAGTGAAACGAAAAGTAGCAACCCAAAGATAATCGTCAGAGACCTCCTCAGGCGGAATATCAACCGAAATAGGCTGCCCGAAGGGGAGAGGCCTAGAATACATGATATACGGGTACAGGGAATTAACATCGAGAACCATGCCCTTGCCCTGCACAACGCCGGCAGTGCGGCTATCAGCATAAGTGAACCCGCCACGATAAGCAGCCCGCACCTTCATGTCATCCTCCACGGAAAGAGAAGGAAACCATTTCTTGAAAGTCTTACTCCCCACAACCTCCTTGAACCCCTTCAAAGCATCCGAAGAAGCCGTCATACTATCAAGACCCTCAGCGATCTGCTGACGAAGCGCCTCGGCAACGATTCCCGTATCATTACGTACGTACTGCCGCTCCTCGAACGTCGGCCGGTAGCCCGGCTCGCGATAAGTTACATAATCGATCACCCCCTTGCTCATCTCGAGACCATAAGCCCCAGCCATGCTCTGAACGGAAAGTGGAATCTTCTTCAGCGAATCCAAGAAAATAACATCAGCCTTCTCCGTCGTGACCCAGATCCTGTAAAACTGGCTCTCAGAGGAAATGATGGGGGTGAACGACAGCGGGGGAGGGGCGCCATTCACGACATTCGGGTCATTGCAACGGAAGCCATTGTGAAGAAGCCAATCAATAATGTACCCGCCATCGAACTTCAGATTATGAAAGAACACCGTCCTCTCACCCACGAGAATAGAACGCATGAACTCGTCGATCGTATACCCGATCACATTGACGTTCCAATCATCAACATTTCTCACAGACCAAAGCCATACCCTAGTGGACTCAGGAAGCGACCCATCATCAGGAATATCGGCAGTAGTCTCGAAATCCGCACAAAGAATCTGCCTCTCACCTGATAGGGCGGACTTGCATCGTCTTGGCATAGCCAACAGCATCCTTTCCATTGAACAGTTCGTCACTCTGGGCTGTGAAAGCGTCGTCAGGGGAATTGCGATCAGAATCGAACTCCTTATTCCCCTCATAACGGAATGTCAGCCCCGCGATGAACTCATCATCAACCGTCCACAGAACACGAAGCAAATCATCGGGAAGGTCCGCCAAAGCTTTCAACGACGGATTTCCTGAACCCTCTGTAAGCTTACGAATATTAGTCCGTATACCCTCCACCATCTTCTTATCGGCTCTCGTAGTGGAAACCTCACGCTCCCTATCGGTAAGAATCTTAACAGCCCGCTCATTCGTGAAAGTGTGCACCTTATACGGCTCTCGCTCGGTGTACATGCGAGCATCATCCCCCTTATGGGCGTAAGGGTGCCTGATATTGAAAATCTCAGAGAAAGGCCTCGAACCACGCCAAGGAATCTCGGTACCCCCGACACGCTGATAGAACTCGCGCGCATGTTCGTTACTCCTCTTCTGGGCGTACACGTAACGGAGCATGCTCTTAGCGGAAATAGGCTCCCCCGAACGTGAGGGGTAGTAGGAGACGTTAGGAGCCATAAACTCCTCCAGACGATGCGCGTGAGCCTCTACCTGAGCCTTAGTCATGCGACCCACTAGGGGAGTACCCTTACGCGGATCTAGGGCCGTACGAGCGATGTCAACGCCTCCTGCGCCATGCGTAGCCTCCTTCAGAGGGCGCAGGACAGACGGAGCGTACGTCCCCTGGCGGATCTTACTGATCTTCCTCGAGGCCCGAGCCTCAAGACGACGAGCATAATCCCTCCAACCCTCAAGGTCAGTCGGCTTCTCAAGTCTAGCCATTGACGGACTCCTTTCTAGTCACACTAATAGCATAGCACAAAACACCAGGGAGGGCGCCACACATTGAAAGTGCAGCGCCCTCCATACGGACAGAATCAGCGACGATAAGCGCGCCGCGGGTTAGCCAAAGCCGAACGATCCCCCTTCGACATGTAACCAAGGAACTTCGGGAAACGAATCTCAAGAGATTGGCCGGAGCCATTCTTCGACTCCCACTCACGAAGAACAAGCGTCCCCGAAAGTGTGACCTGATCACCCTTAATGACAAGTCCCCGAATGTACTCATAGGAATCGCCGAAGAAAGAAGCGTTCAGATAAAGCGGAGACCCGTCATCAACCCACTCCTCGGTCTTCTTATCGAAATGCCGCCGAGTAGCGGCAATACCCAAACGGACGATCGACTCGCCGGACTTGGTCTTAGAGAGTTCGGGATCACGAGTCAGGTTCCCGGTAACGGTCATCTCAGCACTCATTAGAGTCACCTTTCTGTTCAATGCTGCCAAAAGGCAGCGGTTCTTGGATGGCGTCCACAAGGGGCGTTGCTTGCGAAAGATAGTATACCACACTATCAAACGCGAAGCGCTGGAGGTCGGCGACACGAATATCGAACAAGTAGGTCGCCGTCATACGGCGCACAGTGCCCGAATACAAATCGACATGGAACCGCATAACACCCACCGTCAAAATAATGCGGTAATCACTACCAGCCCAAGTGAAGGTGGTGAAGTACTGCAGATTGCCAAGATGGAGAGTGTAATTCCATGCGGTGTCCTCGAACACTGGCAGCCGGCTCATTGGTAGCTCCTTCCTCGTTGGTTTGTGGCCCCATCATAGCACACACCCCCAGGCACAACACATCGAGTGACGTGACTTGAGGCACAGGGCAGCGGTGCACAGGAGTCGCTTGGGGAAACTGACAGTGACTTTCAGTTCTCTAATAACACTCCCC
>ERZ772928.423-NODE-423-length-19253-cov-10.653922_pt1 | contig 19253 bp, 16 predicted proteins | sample MGYA00511686_ERZ772928 | MGnify/ENA primary metagenome ERZ772928 (study PRJEB29015, sample SAMEA2738063) | human oral metagenome | biome: human oral; feature: human-associated habitat; material: saliva | place: China | collected 2219 ... | reverse complement strand
GTCAAATCCACCCATTAGTTTACGAACTAACCGCCCAAAGTGGAAACGCCCGCGCGAACTATGGACGTATTTAACGCTGACAGCGCACACGGAGGCGCCCCGGGCACGATGCCCGGGGCGCCCCGCGGTCCTTCAACCGTCAGATTGTCGTGTTCAAGCGAAGCACGCCGTACGTCCACCCGTGGCGGTGGTAGACGACGCACGGCTGGTTCGTGTCCTTATCGACGAAAAGGAAGAAGGGGTGGCCAACCATCATCATCTGATCCAGGGCCTCATCCACACTCATCGGCGGGGCCTCGTGCACCTTCTGACGGACGATGATCGGGGTATCACCCCACTGCTCCTCGCGGGCCTCTCCGACCTTCAGGTCCTCAGCGCTGCGCAGCGGCTTGGGAGCCTCGGGTTCGGGTGCGGCAACCTCTTCGACGACGGGAGCTTCGAGGATTTCGGCTTCGGCCAGGTCGCGCGGGTACCGGCGGCGGTGGTCCTTCACGCGATCACGCAGGCGGCGCAGGCGCTCGTAGAGCTTGCCGGCGGCGATGTCGACGGCCGCGTAGCGATCAGCGGACTGAGCCTCAGCGCGGATGATCGGGCCCTTACCGTAAACGGTCAGCTCGATGCGCTCGGCAGTGTCGGCCTGGCGGGGGTTACGTTCGTGAGTCAGCTCCACGTCGACGCGCTGAGCGCGGGGGTAGAACTGAGTGATCTTCGAAACCTTCTCCTCCACGTATGCCCGGAAATTCGGGTGAATCTCGGCATTACGTGCGACGACGGTGATGTCCATGTGTTTCCTCCATGGTGTGCGGCGGGCATCGTTGCCCGCAGGTGGGGATTGTTCGGTGCTCACTGCCCGAACCGTGGTCTGAGCTATCACCTCCCGCACTGACGTGAGGAGCGTCCCTGCTGCTCACGCTATCGAAAGTCTGTACTCACATTATACCCCAGCCGGTGACCTGCGTCATGAGATAAGCCCGGGTCGGCACAGAGCCGCAACCGCGTTGAGTCTGCCCAACACACGCTCCATTTCCCGCACCGTCGCACCCGTCGTCACCACGTCATCCACCGCAACAACAAGCACCCCCGGCCCCGGGACCGCGAGCACACGCATCGACCCCATGCGCCCCACCGTGCGCTGCGCCCCGGCCTTACCCGACTGAGAGGTGGCGCCCACACGCAGGCGCGCCGCATCCACCACGCGCACGCGCACACCCGGCCGCGCGCTCGACGCCAGAGCCCGCGCAACCGCGCGCGCCAGCGGCAGCGCCACCTGCCTGCCCCGCAGGCGCCTCTTCCACGACGAGGGTGCAGGCACCACCCACACCTCCACCGCGCTCCCCGTCGACGGTGCCCTCCCCGTCGGGACACCCACAGCGTCGGCGGGCGCCCCCGCCAGGCCCAGCACCCCTCCCATCACGGTGCCGAGGCGAGCCCCGGCCTCGTCGAGAAAACCGGTAACGTCCGTACGCGCGGAGTGCTTGGCAGCAAGGACGATTCTGCGCAACGGCCCGTCATAGTCCCCCATCGCCACCAGGGGAAGGGGGCCTCGCACGCCGTCAATCGAGGCCACGTGCGCGGGGCCGCCAGCCAGGGAGCGGCACGACGGGCACAGCACCTCGTCCCAGGCGCGGCACCCGGCGCATTGCACGGGAAGGAGCGCGCCGATCAGCCCCCGCATCAGGCCCCGGACTCTGCGCCCACCCACCACGGCTCTTACCCCGCGTATCGGGCGGACGTGAGGGGCTCCGGGGCGTTTTGCCACAGCGCGCCCGAGCGGATGAGCACCTGCGCCTTACCGGCGGCATCGGTGCCTGAGATGACGACCGCGGAGGAAGACCCACCGGCACTCATCGATGTCACGCGGATCGGGAGGGAGACGTTGGAGGGCAGACCACCCAGGGGCAGCGTCACCAGCTGGTCTTCCTCGCCGGTCGCGCGCACGACGAGCATGATGCCCGTCGACGTCGTCCACGACGCGTCGACGACGGAGCTGTGTTCGAGTGGGATCTGTTCGAGGGCACGGATCGCCAGCGGACGCCCAGAGGCCCCGCGTTCGACAACCCCCACCCATGCGCTCGCGTCGGATCCGCGCAGGACGAGCGCGCGCGTGCCATCGGGGGAAATACGCACCGCGTGAATCTCGCCGGCGCTCTCAGACTCCACGCTGACGCTGAAGGCACCGTCGACTCCCCCACCGACGCTCACCGACGAGGCCGTGGCTGGCCCCCACACCCATCCGAAGCGATCCACCGACGGGCCGAGAGGGGCCTGTCCGGGCAGGAATGCAACCGACGTTCCACCGCGCTGCGCGTACACCCCATCGGAGCCGCTCCAGGCGACCAGGGAGGGCTCCACGGGCGAGACTGTCGGGTTGGAAGCATCGGTGGTGCCGCTCAGGTTCGTCACCCCCGACGACGACACGATCCCCACCCCGTCGGGGCCCGCCCCGACGAGAGTGTCGAGGGAGTAGGTCGGGGGCACCGGGATCCCCTGCGTATCCAGTACGTCACCGGACAGTGAGATGCTCACCTGCGACACATCCGCCACCTGGGTGAGGGTACGGGTGAGCTCCCACGCGAGGTTCGCACGCGCGCCCTCGGTCGCGGGCGCCACCGCGTTCAGTTCCACGCGCGCCACCCCGTCGACGACGTCGAGTCCATGGGAGGGCACCGTCGTGCCCGCTGGGATTGCATTTGCCGTGACCGGCACGAGGGACTGACGCGGCCCTTCGACGAGGCCCGCAAGCAGGTGGGAGGCCAGGCGCCGCGACGGGTACCAGCGAGGATCGGCGACCAGGTCCCCACCCTCTGTCGTCGGGAAGTAGAGATTGGCGAGCGAGAACGAGGCCGTGAAGGACGCTCGGCTCATGAGGACCATGTTCTCGGGGCTGTTGATGCGCCACTGCCCGTCTTCGCGTACGAGGCTGAAGGTGCGCGTCACCGTCGAGGCAGCCACGCGTGTCAGCACGCCCGACGCGTCGATGCTGGCCACGCCGAGCACGGAGACCGTCACGTCCACCTCGGAGCCGTTCTCGGAACCGGCGGTGACCGCGGGGGCGGTGTCCGTGTCGTAGACGAGGATTTCCGTCTCCGGCTGCCATGAACGCGCCGATGCCGCGCTCAGGAACAGGCGCGCGGTCGCGTAGTCATCCTGGGGGCCTGCCGCGCATGCCAGCAGGAAGTCGCTCACCAGGGTCGCGGCGTCCGCCCCATCGGAGGGACCCTCCGCGGAAAACTGGATGCCGCTGCCGTCCCGAGCTGACACGTCGAAGGGCGCGGGCGCCGAGGAGGTGGGCAGGGAGGTGCATCCCGCGAGGGCCATGCAGGCGGCAACGGCGAGTGGCATCAGTCGGCGTCTCATTCGTCCTCCCACATGGCCAGGGGGCGGCTGACGATCTCCTCGCCGGCGCGCTTGGGCAGGGTCATCAGGAAGGACGCGCCGCGCCCGGGTTCTCCGTACGCCTGCAGGCGTCCTCCATGGATAGCGACATCCTCAGTTGCGATCGCGAGGCCGAGGCCGGTACCGCCGGTCGTGCGGGCACGCGCGGTGTCGGCTCGGTAGAAGCGGTCAAAGACGTGGTCGGCGACCTCCTGGGTCATGCCCACCCCGCGGTCGCGCACGCGGCATGCGACGTCGGTTTCGGTCGCGGCAAGCGTGATCGTCACCGGCGTACCGTCGGCATGCTCGATCGCGTTGACGACGAGATTGCGGATGACGCGCTCGATACGGCGTTCGTCGATCTCGGCCGCGACTCTCCCCTCCGCCACGGTCTCGACGCGCACGTTCTGTCGTTGCGCAAGCTCCGCGCAGCCTTCGACAACGCGCTGGACGATCGGTCGCAGGTCGCGGTCCTCGGCGTCCAGCAGGGCGCTGGCAGCGTCGTAGCGGGAGATCTCCAGCAGGTCCGCGAGCATCTGCTCCATGCGTTCGGTCTGGTCGTGCAGGAGCTCGGCGGATCGACGCGCGTGGGCTGGTAGTTCGTCGCGGTTATCCCACACGATGTCCTCCGCCATACGGATCGTCGTCAGCGGGGTGCGCAGCTCATGGGAGACGTCGGAAACGAAGCGCTGCTGGAGCTTGGCCAGCTCGTCGTAACGCGAGATCGTGTCCTGGAGCGAGGAGGTCATCGCATTGAAGGCGTGCCCAAGGTCGGCCATCTCGTCATCCCCGTGCACCTGCACGCGCACGTCGAGGTCGCCCTTCGACGCCTTCGTCGCAGCTTGGGCGGTGACGCGCACGGGCAACAGGAGGCGATGCAGCAGCGCAAACACACCGATCGGCAGGGCCACGATGATCGGAAGCGCAGAAAGGACGAGGACCCGCAGGACCACGTCGACCTGCTCCTGATCAGCAGACAGCGAATAGAGAATGTAGAGCTCGTGCGTGCCCGCGCGGGGCAGCTGCACCTGGGTGCCGACGAGAATTCCGGGGACAACCTTGTCGGAGTCACTCGAGCGGATACCAACCGACTGCCACTGCGCGCCCCCGCCCGAGACCGCGGTGCGCATCTGCGGGGTGATGAGCGCGCGCATCTGCTCATCCTCGATCTGATTGATGCGCAGCGCGGCTGTGGCTCCCTCCGAGCGCAGCAGCGCCACGTTCGTCGCACCCGCGCCGGCCGCCGAGGCCTTGAGCGAGGCGAGCGCACCGCGCGCGGACTCCTGAACCTGCGCGGGAGAGGAGGCCGTGGACGAGGAGAACACCGACTGCGCGGACGAAAAGCGCAGGGAGGCGTCAGCCAGAATCGCGTCCTTGCGCGTCTCAAACATGGAGGTGCGCAGCTGGGAGGCGATGATCACCCCAAAAACGAGGAGGATAACGAGGGCTGCGACCGTGATCGCCAGCGCGATGCGAGCTGACAGGGAATGCCGGATGCGACTGGCGAGGTGAGAAGAGGCAAGGAGGGACCACGGCCTCGACGATGCGACGGCACGCAGCAGATCCTTGAGGGCGTCCCTACGCCCCTGCGCCGGCACGGTACCCAACCCCGCGGACCGTCACGACCAGCTCGGGACGCTCCGGGTCGCGTTCAATCTTGGAGCGAAGGCGCTGCACGTGAACGTTGACGAGCCTGGTGTCGGCGGCATGACGGTAGCCCCACACCTGTTCGAGGAGCTCCTCGCGCGAGAACACCTTCCACGGTGAGCGCGCAAGCGTCACCAACAAATCGAACTCAAGAGGAGTCAGCGCAATGACGCGGCCCTCACGCTTGACGATGTGGCCGGCGACGTCGATCGACAGGTCCTGGAGGGCCAGGCCCTCGTCCGCCTGCGTGTCCTCGCGGCCGCGCAGGCGCGCACGCACGCGGGCCACGAGTTCCTTGGGCTTGAAGGGCTTGGGCACGTAATCGTCGGCACCGGCCTCGAGACCCGTCACGACATCGGAGGTATCGGAACGGGCGGTCAACATAACGATCGGAGCATCAGAGACCCGACGGATCGCGCGGCACACGTCAAAGCCGTCCATGCCGGGCAGCATGACGTCCAGGAGGACCAGGTCCGGATTGTGTTCCTGAAATTGAGCCAACGCAGCGGATCCGTCGGCACAGAAGACGACGTCATAGCCCTCGTTCTGGAGGACAATGCCGATCATCTCAGCCAGGGCGACGTCGTCGTCGACGACGAGGATGCGCGAACTCATATCACGATAGTGTCACGAAATCGTCACGAACGCAGGAGACTCGCGCAGCTATTCCTCAATTTCTCCCCGAGATAAGGTTTCGCGCAAGTTGCGCATATGGCAGGATGGTCGATGAAGCAGCACCATCAACATGGAGGCATGAATGAGCTCCCCCTGGACCTCTCCCGATCCGTCCGCCCCCTACCAGGGCTTCACGCCACAGCCTGAGTCCGGCATGCCGGCGCCCCAGCAGGGCTACGGCACTCAGCCCCAGGGTCAGGCCCCGCAGGGGTACGGAGCACAGCAGGGCTACGGCACGCAGCCCCAGGGACAGGCCCCGCAGGGGTACGGAGCCCAGCCCCAGGGACAGGCCCCGCAGGGGTACGGAGCCCAGCCCCAGGGACAGGCCCCTCAGGGGTACGGAGCACAGCCCCAGGGTCAGGCCCCGCAGGGGTACGGAGCCCAGCAGGGGTACACGGCGCCCCAGGCTGCCCCGGGTTACGGAGCCCAGCAAGGCTACGCCGCACCCCAGGCACCCGCCTACGGGGCACAGCCCACCTACGGCGCTCAGCCTTCCTACAACGCGCAGCCCGGCGCATCCGGCTACACGACCGCCAACCAGTGGGGATGGCAGTCCAAGCCCGGCATCATCCCGCTGCGCCCCCTCACGATCGGTGACCTATTCAGTGGTTCCTTCGAAGCGATCCGCTCGAACCCGAAGGTCCTCTTCGGTTTCACCATCGTCATTATGCTGATCGTGTCGCTCGTCGCTAGTGCGTCGTTGCTGCTTTCGGGCATCGGTTTCGAGTCTTCCCTCGGCGCCGCAAACGACCCTCAGGCAACCCATCAGTCGGCGACGGAAGAGGCCAACGCCCTCCTGATGCAGGTGTTCTCGGCGCTCGTGCGCTGGATCGCCACGCTCGCGGGTACCAGCATCCTCACGGGCATGCTGGCCGCGACGGTCTCCCAGCTGATGGTCGGCAAGAAGCTGACGATCGGCGAGGCCTGGACGATGACCCGCAAGCGGATCGGATCGCTCATTGGCTCCTTCTTGCTTACCAACATCATCGCCATGGCTCCGATTATCGTCTGGTTCTTCGCTTTCTTTGGATCATTCATCGCGGTTGCTGAGGGCGGCGAAGACATGTGGTGGATCGTGGTCATCTGCTTGCTTCTGATCATCCCTGCCTTCATTGTCGCAGTGTTCTTGCAGGTCAAGATGATGTTCGCTCCGATCTGTGCGGTGCTCGAAGAGATCGGCCCCATCGATTCGCTGAAGCGTTCGTGGTCGCTCGTCAAGGGCGAGTTCTGGCCGGCACTTGGCCGCCTCATGCTGATGAACCTTGTCGTCGGATTCATCGGTGGATTCATTGGCATTGCCATCGGTCTCGTCGCCGGACTGGTCACCCTCGCAGTGACATCCGACCCCGCGAGTCCGGCCGGCTTGGCGATCACCACGTTCTTCGTCACGATCGCTTCCTCGCTCCTCTTGCCTTTCTCGGCATCGTTCGAGACGCTCATGTACACGGATCTGCGCATCCGTAAGGAGAACTTCGCCGCGGTCCTCGCACAGGCAAGCGCACAGCAGCAGTGATCAGTCTGCTCCCCTGCGACGCTCCGCTGACCCCCGACGACGGGGAAGCACACGAGTGGGTCGTTGAGGAACTCTCTCACCCCGAGTACATTGATGTTCCCAACCCCATCGCGCGCTGGCTCCAGTCGATCATCAACTGGTTCTGGCAAGCCGTGTCCTGGAAGGGACAGGGCACTCCCCCGGTCTCACTGATCTTCATGATCGTGGGAATCATCGCGGTCGCTGCAATCATCATTGTGCTGATCCTCAACCCAATCCGTCTCGCCAAGCGCGTACCTCCCAGCGTCTTTGAAGAGGAAGCCAGCGAGACCGAGGCCCAGGCCTCGTTCGACGAGGCCGTGGCAGCCCAGGACTGGGACCTGGCCTACGTGTGGGCATACCGCCTCATGGTTCTGGGCCTCGACGCTCAGGATGTCGTGACGTCTACGCCCGGCTTGACGGCGCGCGAGGCGGCGCAGGCCGCGACGCGAGTTGCGCCCATGTTCGGCCCCCAGCTCGATCAATTTGCGCAGGCCTTTGACCAGGTGCGCTACGGCCGCTCCGACGTTTCATCCGACCAGGTTGAGGCGTTGCGCCGCTTCACCCCGGACCTCCTGCGCGCGTGTCACGATGCGGAGGTGGCATCGTGAAAGCCACACAGGTCGCTGTCGTCACCCCGACGGCGCGCGAACGCTTCGCTGCGGCGCGCCCCATGATCATCATCGTCGTGTTCACGCTGCTTCTGGCGATCGCAGCGTCGATCTTGCCACAGGCTGGATATAACGACGCACCCGTCGGTATCCGCAACAAGGAGGACGACGGGGCCCGCGCCCTCGCTCAGGTACTGGGTGACCACGGCATTTCCGTGCGCGAAGTCAACGCTCAGCAGGCTGCGTCGGTCGACGACAACACGACCCTCGTCGTTATTTTTCCGTCGCGCATGACGGACGCCATGGCAGAGGCAATCGAGACGCGCGCAAACATCGTCTACGTGGGCCTCGAAGAGAGTTACGGGTCAAGCTCCACCTATCTGCAGGGCTTGCACTCCGGGCGTACATTCAAGAACTCGTCGTGGGTGTCCCCGGGCTGTTCCTCCGATGGTGCGGCCCGCGCCCAGCATCTGAAGTCCTCGAGTTACGTGCTCTACGGGGAGGCTCGGGGATGGGATCTGTGCTTCTCTGACGATGGTATGAACTACGCGTATGCCGAGCGAAACGACTCGGGCCGTTTCCGCGCTCTGATCCCCGACTCGGTGCGCCTACGCAACCGAGCGATCGCGGAGGCGGGCAACGCCGCACTGGCGATCAACGCGATCGGCCGAACTCCGAAGGTCGCGTGGTATTCGCCGACCCACACCGATTATCCGACAGGCAAGTCCCAGGATGAGATGCCCACTTCCCCGTATCTCATGCCCGCGTTCCTCATGGTCATCGCCGCCTGCCTGCTGGCAGGATTCGCGCGTGGACGCAGGCTCGGCCCCCTCACCTCCGAGCGCCTCCCCATCGAGGTCCCGGCCTCCGAGACACTCATCGGCAAGGCGCGCCTCATGCGTTCGCAGCGAGCCTACGAGCACGCCGCGCAGGCACTACGCAGCTCCACGGCATCACGCATCGCGACCGCCCTGGGCATTGCACACACCGCCGATCGCGAGGCACTCACCCATGCGATGGAACAGCGGGGCCTACCCGCCTCACGCTGCTCGGCCCTCCTGTGGGGTCCGCCCCCAACCTCCGAAAAGGCACTCATCCGCCTCGCCAACGACCTCGATGCTCTCGAAAAGGAGATTCGCAATGACTAGCCCGATCCCCGGTCCCGCGCCCGAGGGCATGCCCCAGCCCGGCCCCGTTCCCGCAGCGCCGCCGAACGGCTACGCTCCCCACGGCGAGATGCCCGCACAGGGCGCGCCGATCCCCTACGCTCCCCAGGTGCAGGTGCCCCCGCAGGGCGCCAATGCCTCGTTCTCTGCGCCTACCGGAGAGGGTTGGTCAGGCCGCACGCTCGATGAGACTGAGAAGCGCACCCAGGAGGCGCTCCTTGCCCTGAAGGCGGAAATCGGCAAGGCCGTGGTCGGCCAGGACGCCGCAATCAGCGGTCTCATCGTTGCTCTCGTCGCGGGTGGTCACGCGCTTCTCGAAGGCGTGCCCGGCGTCGCGAAGACGCTGCTCGTGCGTACTCTGTCGCGTGCCCTCGACGTCGACATGGCGCGTATCCAGTTCACCCCCGACCTCATGCCCGCCGACATCACGGGATCGATGGTGTGGGATGCCGGCCAGTCCGAGTTCGTCTTCCGCGAGGGCCCCGTCTTCACGAACCTGCTGCTCGCCGACGAAATCAACCGCACGCCTCCGAAGACCCAGTCCGCCCTCCTCGAGTCGATGGAAGAGCACACCGTCTCCATCGACGGCGAGACCCGTCAGCTCCCGGACCCCTTCATGGTGATCGCGACGCAGAACCCGGTCGAGTACGAGGGCACCTACCCGCTGCCCGAGGCCCAGCTGGACCGTTTCCTGCTCAAGCTCGAACTGCCGCTACCGTCGCGCGAGGCCGAGATCGACATCATCGCGCGTCACCAGGCTGGGTTCAGCCCGATGGCTCTGGCCGAGGCCGGCATCCGCCCGGTCGCCAGCGCCGCCGACATTCAGGCTGCACACGCGGTTGCTTCGCGCATCGAGGTCTCCCCGGCCGTCATGGCCTACCTCGTTGACCTGTGCCGAGCGACCCGCACCTCCCCGGCCGTTCGCCTAGGTGTCTCTCCCCGAGGCGCGACCGCACTGCTGCGTACCTCGCGCGTGTGGGCGTTCCTCCAGGGCCGCGGCTTCGTCACCCCTGACGACGTCAAGACGATGGCTCCCGTGACGCTCGCTCACCGCCTAGGTCTGCGTGCCGAGGCCAACCTCGAAGGCGTCACCGCAACGGACGTCGTCGCCGGTGTCCTCGCGGCCACCCCCGTGCCCCGCTGAGGCACCCGTGGCGATTTCGGCGCGTAGCGCGCTCCTCGTACTGGTTGGGCTCATCCCCCTCGCATTCGCCCCGTCTCGCGCTCTCGCATGGGCGTGGTGTGGCCTCGTTGTGGCCTTGTGCCTCCTCGATGTCTTCGCCGCGCCTTCCCCGCGCACGCTGCGTCTGAGCCGCGACGTCACCGGGCCAATTCGCGCTGATCAGACGACCGAATCTCGCCTGCGACTGAGCAACACGACCAAGCGCCATATGAACCTGGACGTGCGCGACGCCTGGCCGCCCTCGCTCAACCCATCGCCCTCGCGTCAACGCGTGCGGCTGCGCCCAGGCGCCTCCGAGCGCATCTCCACGATGCTCGCCCCGACCCGGCGCGGCACCCGCCACGCCGACGTCGTCACCATTCGTTCGTGGGGTCCCCTGCACCTGGGCGCGCGCCAGGTGAGTCTGTCCGCGCCCCTCACCCTGTCGGTGCTTCCCGAATTCAAGGCGCGTGTCCTACTGCCCTCGCGTTTGGCTCGCCTCCACGAGCTTGAAGGAACCACGCCGACGACTCTGCGCGGCGCGGGAACGGAGTTCGACTCCCTGCGTTCCTACGTCGTGGGCGACGATCCGCGCGACATCGACTGGCGTGCATCAGCCCGTTCGACGGAACTCATGGTGCGACAGTGGAGGCCCGAACGCGACCGCCACGTCGTGATCGTCGTTGACTGTGGGCGTGCATCCTCAGCCCTGCTCGGCGCCCCCGAGCACGAAGAAGTCGACTCGATCGCCCTGGGGCGCGCCCCGCGCCTCGATTCCTCCATCGAAACCGCGTTGCTTCTCGCGGCCCTGGCCGACCGAGCGGGCGACAAAGTGCACCTTATCGTCCTCGACTCGGCTGTCCGTGCACGGGTCTCCGGCGTGCGAGGAGCCAAGGTCATCGAGACCCTCGCTCACACGTTTACGGATATTTCTCCCCGCCTCGACGTCACCGACTGGTCCGAGATGGTCAGCACGGTGGACCAGACCGTGCATCATTCCGCGTTCGTCGTCATCGCCACGAAGATCCCGCCGGCCGGCATGGAAACCGAGTTCACCGACGCGCTGGCGCGCCTCAGTGACCGCCACACGGTGCTGGTTGCCTCAGCAACCGACCCGGATGAAATCCGCGCGCGTGCCGGACGTGAGGACGCCGAGCAGGTGTTCCTTGCCGCCTCCGCGTCCCTCGCCGAACGATCCGACGAGGCGGGAGCCACCGACGCTCGCCTGGCCGGCGCGCTGACCGTGCGCGCCTCGGCGGGTCTGCTTCCCGCGCGCACGGCGGACCGCTACATCGAACTCAAGAAGAGCGGTCGCCTCTAAAGCTGGCCCACTGTCCGCGCGCGTTGACACCGGCAGCCTAGCCCGAGACGGGCTGGTAGTAGCCGGCGTCAACGCCAACATCGGCGCTCGCGCCCGCCAGATGCGCGCGTCGTCCAAGGATGAGGATGTAGGCCCACACGGCGGCCGTCATGAGGGTACCGAGGGTGATCTTGACGGCATCGGGCAGGTCAGAGGGCGTCACGAAGCCCTCCAGGACGCCGGATCCGGCCAGAAGGATGGCGCAGCCCACCGCAACCGTCATCGCGCCACGAGCTGCCTGCCCGACAGCCTGGAAGCGTGTCATCGGACCGGGAACGAGGAGCGACCAGAAAACACGCAGGCCCGCCGCAATCGAGATGAAGACCGCGGTGAGCTCGGGCAGTCCGTGCGGCAGGATGAAACGGAAAAAGTGCCAGACTCCGCCGTGGGTGAAGACGATGGCCGTCGAGGTACCGATGCTCGTGGCGTTGTCCCACAGGATCTTCAGCGGATAGGCACCCGTGATCCCCGTGCCCACGCCCACCAGCGCGATCCAGGCATTGTTGGCCCACACGGACAGGCCAAATTCCGCGTTTGTGTCCTGGTGGTAGTACTCCACGAAAGCGCTCTGCGCGTAGTATTTCAGCTCCTCGGGCGTACCCAGCTGGTTCATGACGTCCGGGTGACTCATCAGGTAGTGCACTTGAATGCCGGCGATGGCGATGAACGCAGCCATCACAGCCAGGATCACCCAGCGAATCCGGTAGAGCGTCAGCGGCAGGGATACCGTGAAGAAACGTGCAATGACGGCTCCGGACAGCCCGCCGGTGCCCGCAAGGCGCCCGCGTGCGGCGGACAGGATGCGCGACAGCTCCGCGATTACGTCGGGATCGGGGTTAAGCGTGCGCACGCGTGCCAGATCCGTCGTGGTCGCACGGTAGAGACGATCGAGTTCGTCGATCTCCGCGCCCGACAGCGAGCGCTGACGCGTCAGCTGTTCCAGCCGCTTCCATTCCGTTTCGCCACTTACCCGCAGCACATCAATGTCCATTGGACTAGCGTGTCATATATGAGCACGCAACGCAGTCAATCAAGCGTCATTCAAGACGACTTTGTGCGCACGGGCGAGGCCGTCACCCTGGACGTGAAGCCTGCCTCGCCTCCGGAGCGCTTTGCCGCCGCCATCATGGACGCAACGACGTACTTCCTGTGCACGTTCGTGCTGTTTTTCATCGCTGTCAAGTTTTCCTCCCTGTCCGGATCGATGGTGCGTGTTGTCATCATCGCCTACCTGTCGACGACGATGTTTTTCGCGCCGCTGATCGTCGAGATCGCGACCCGTGGGCGTTCCCTCGGGAAGTGGGCCTTTAACCTACGCGTCGTGCGCGACGACGGCGGCGCGATCACGGCCCGTCATAGCGCAGTGCGCGTCGCGACGGGCATTGTGGAGAACTGGGCGACGTTTGGCGGCCTGGCAGCACTCACGGAGCTCATGAGTTCGAAGGGCAAGCGACTGGGCGATCTGGCCGCGGGGACGATGGTGTGTTCGCAGGGTGCATCCGTGTTCTATCCACCCCTCGTGCTACCCCCGGGCCTGGAGGAATGGGCGCGCACGGCGACGATCCTCCCCCTCGACGATGCCCTCGTCGCGGAGGCCCGTACTTTCCTGCAGTCGAATCGCTCGTTGAAGACGGACGTTCGTGCTCAGGTCGCCACTTCGCTTGCGCAGCGCCTGTCGCGTCGCGTGCAGACTCCCCTACCCGATGGCCTCCACCCCGAGATTGTGATTGCGGCCGTGCTGGTGGCCCGCAGGGATCGCGAGTGGGGTCGGGAGGCTGAGCGCCGCTCGCGCGGCCAGGCCCGCTTCCACGAGGCGACACAGGCCCGTTTCGGCCTGTAGCCCCTAGTCGGTGCCCTCGGTGTCCGTACCGTCGACAACGGTGAACTGGGCGCGGCGTCGCGCGTAGGGGCTCGAGGGGTCGAGCGGGCTGGACGTGTCGGGGGTCCCCACCGAACGCGCGGGCCCAAACGGTCCGGCGGTCGGCTTGCGCGTCTCCTGAGGCGGCGCAGGAGCTGCCTGTGCCTCCTGGGCGACCCTTCGAACGGCGTCCACGAGTGCCGCCAGGTCGTCCCCCGAGGGCGGAGCAGGTTCGAAGGTGGTTGCCAGACGCACGACCTGCCAGCCAAGCGGTGCGGTGAGGTTGTGCGCGTGTTCATCGCACAGGTCGTAGGAGTTGGGGTCGGCGACGGTTGCAAGGGGGCCAACGACGACCGTCGAATCGCGGTAGTCGTAGGTCAGGGTGGCGACGGCGACCGTGGAGCAGCCGGGCTTGGAACAGTGGCGTTGGGCAATCACGCCCCTAAGAGTACGACACTCTGTGCGCGTATCGCCCGCTTCGGCGCGCCATACGCCTACCCTGAGGGGGTGTTTCCTACGCGCCGTCATGTCTCGAGTCGCGACCGCCACGGTCGCGGTCCGCGCGGTCCCCTGTTTTTCCCGGGGACTCCGGCGTGGAGGACGCGGCGTGAGGACTTCGATCTGATGGTGAGCGAGCTCGTCACAGAGCTTATTCGTCGTTGGCCGCAGGTGGCCACGATCGAGTTTGCGGTCGAGGATGTTCCCCCGTCGAATCCTGCTCCCTGGGAGTCTCACAACGTCGTCGTCGCGCGCATTTTCCCGGCGGATCGGCGTCGTGGCCTACACGATCGGATCGTCATCTATCGACTACCGATCACGCTGCGATGTGCTCCGGAGGAGGTCGCGGTCATGACACGCCGGGTATTGGTCGAGCGCATCAGCCACATCCTGGCGCTACCGCCGGACGAGATCGACGACGCGATGCGCTGAACATCTCGCTCAGTTGGAGATACGGATGGCACCACTGACGGCGCTGATACCTTCCGTACCCACGTTCCACGTCGTGGTCATACGCCCCACGGCCGTATCCGCAGAGACAACAACGGCCGCTTGGATCGGAGAGTCCGCGCTGAGGGTTCCGCCGTTGTCGGGCAGATCCACGAGGGTGGGGATCCCGGGCGCAACGTAGAAGATGTGCCCACCCACGCGCACGGCGACCGCTCCGGGTGTAGAGGCGGACGTACCACTCGACTGCGCGTCCTGAGCGATGCCGGACTGGCTCGTCCCGGACTGTCCACCGCTCGGCGAGGGCGAAGCCCAGATGTCGGGGGTGCCGGTCGGACTGGGGACATTCGACGATGCAGTGCCCTGCTCAGGCGAGGCGGCCTGGGGGTCCGCGGGGGCGTAGAGCAGGAGGCTCGCGCGCACGTTGGTCACGCCCGATTTGGTTGCCAGGGAGGTAGCGCGGATCGGCGTCGCGGAGAGGACTTGGCGCCCCATGTCCTCAATCTGGGTGGCGCCAGGAATCGAAGCCTCTGTCAGGGCGGTGGCAGGAGTCGCGTTAGACCGCATAATCCAAGCGTTCGCGCGCTCGGCCCAGGGCGCACCGAGGGTGATCGTCGTCGTCTGAGCCACGATCTCGTGATCGGAGGTCACGATGAGCGTGATCGGGGTGGAGTCGCTGGACGCGCCGTCAAGGGGCATGTCAAGGGTGCTGCCTTCAGCGACCGTCGCCTCTCCGCCAGCCAGGGGGTGCACGCCCGTTGAATCGGCAACGGAGACACTCACGCGGGCTTCTCCCGACGGCGAGGCGAGGCGCAGCAGGGAGGTTCCCTTCGGGTCCACACCGAGGATGGTCTGCGTGGTCGCGGGAACGACCGCGGAGGCGAGGGTAGTGCCTTGCGGGATTTCACCGTTCATGAGCGATGCCTGAGCCCAGGCGGCGACTCCTCCCCCGTCGGCGCGCACGTGCACGGCGAGCGCGCTCTCGTCGGGGAACCACCCGGCGAGCAGCACCGAGGCCGAAGAGCGCGCGGGAACCGTGACCTGACGTGGCGCGGCGTTGAGCGGACCCGACGCACCGTAGCCATCGATGCTGACGACCGAGGCCGTGGGGCCGGGGTTGGACAGGATGAGGACCATGTCGGCCCCCGCGGTGGTCGCGCCGGTAGCGATCCACTGGGACGTGCGAGCGGCCGCGCAGCCGACGGCGCTGAGGCCGGCGAGTTCGCCGCCGCCCTGACCGGCGAGGGTGAGGGCCGTCGGGATCACGCCGCCCTGCCCTGTGACGGAAGCGGGTGCAGGAGACACGGGAGCCGTGGCCAGCGAGGACCAGGTGGTGCCCGCCGCGACGTTCGTCGTCTCAAAAGGGTCGACAATGCCGGAGGGGCAAGCGAGCTGGACCTGGGAGGGGTGTGCGCTCTGCGCGGTGCCTTCCACGGTGGCTGGAGCTGAGGACACCCACATGGACGCCGAGGCCACAACCGCCGCGGCGATCCCCGCTCCCATCAGGGTCGTCAGGGAGTTGGTTGGGCGCTTCGTCATCTCTTCCTCCACGCGGATAGGGCGCTTGCTGCGGCGACGACCAGGCACACGCCGGAGGCGATCCGCCAGGGGATGATCCACCACGTGGCGTAGGTGAGCGTCAGGTGGCCTGCGGAAGGCATCTCGAAGGCCTGCGACCATCCGTCGGCTGCTTCGGTGGCGGCCAGGGCAGTACCGTCGACGGACGCGCGCCATCCGGAGTCGGCGCGCTCGGCGAGGATCAGGGTGCCGCTCGCATCAACGTCTCCACTGACGCTGAGCTGGCTGGCGCCGACCGGGGTGGTCACGCCGGAGGCCGATTCGACGCGGACTCGCGAAGGGGTCACGCCGTTCGGGCGCACGCGCCAGACGGTGCCGGAGTTCGTATCGCCGACCTTTTCGAGGCCGGAGGCGCGGTCGAGCCCGGAAGTCAGGGCCTGGGCGCCGCTGGCACCGAGGGGTACCAGAATCGTGTCGATATCGTGGGCAGCCAGCGTCGCCACGGTCGCATCATCGGGGTAGACGACGAGTGTGTAGGCAGCCTGTGCGAGCGACGCTGTCGCGGGGTCGTGCAGGACTCCTTCCACAGCGCCGGAGCGCGCCTGGGCGAGGGCAAGGGCACGTGTTGCCGGCGACCCATCGGTCAGAGAGGGGCCCGAGCCGCGCCACAGGGACGCGTTGACCGTACCGGCCGTGGGGTCGCCGTCGAGGACAAGGATGCGCCCCGCACGCGTCGAGCGCTGGGCCTGCGCGGCGACGGCGGAGACGATCGGCGAGGACATCGGGGAAACGGTCGAGCGCTGCGCGAGCGTGAAGGTCGGGGTGTCCGCTGCGTCGCTGCGGGCGGCAAGGGCGGAGGCAGCCACTCCTCCTCCCGCTCCGAGCAGAACAAGCGCGGTCAGGGCACCGAGCGCTCGCACGGCGAAGGGACGCGCCCCATCCCATGCGGGACGCGAGGCCTCGGCATCGTCTTCGTTGCACGACGCGGAGCGGGCGGCGAGCACGAGCAGGGCGCCGAAAGACAGGGACAGCGCGGGGGCGGTCCACGCGCTGGCAACGAAGGCACCGGAGATTCCCACGCCGATCTGCGAGGCAGCCCAGCCGGCCGCGGCGGCCACGAGGGCTCCACAGAAGGCGAGCGCTGCGAAGCGAGTACGCAGGCGCAGGAGAGCAATGCCCGCGGAGGCAATCACGCCGGCACCGATAATGCCCAGAGCAACGGCCTCGAGGGGCGTTGACGGCGCGGCGGGCATGCCGAGCATCGCCATCCACGAGTCGGCTCGCGTGTAGGCGTGCACTCCCCCGCTCGTCGACGCGAAAGCCGGCCATGCCGAGGGACGCGCGGCGATCGAGACGTAGGTGGGCACGAGGAGGACGAGGGCGGGCAGCGCTACGAGGAGAGAACGACGCGAGCGCCACGCGAGCACAGCCGCACCCAGCGGGAGCGTCCACGGAGCGCAGCAGGCCAGGACGACGAGGGCGAGAGCGGCGCATCCGCCGTTGATTCCGCGCGGGCGCAGCGGGGCCTCATCGACGCCGCCGGCGCCAGCGACCAGCAGAGGCTTCGGCTGGCCCACGCAGTATGCGGCAAAGACCGGCAGCGCCGCGTGCGCGAGCGTCGCGGCGAGAACTCCGTGCGTGGCGCTCATGAGCAGAGAGGGGGCCAGCGACCAGGCAAGGGACACGAGGAAGCGCACGCGCGCAGACGAGGCGAGCACGCGCGAGGGAATCCACGCCATCATCGCGGCAATCGGCGTCGACGCGACCAGCAGGAAGGTGGCGAGCGCTCCCGGGGTGATACCCATGGGCACGAACGGCGCGCTGAGAATGGCCATGAGGATCGTCAGAGGGTCGGCCCCGCCAGCGTATCCGTCGCCGCCCGGGATCCACGCGGACCACGCGGCACCCCACAGCTCGGACCACGAGGAGGGCAGGGACACCCAGGCACCGCCCACGAGGCCGGTCGCCGTACCCCACCACTGCATGAGCGCCAGGGTGGCAGTCAGGATGAGGAGCCCCAGGGCAGTCGATGCCGAGCGGAAGCGGTAGCGCCGCATCGAGGCGACGACGAGCGGATCGATCCGTTCTCCATGCTCGTCTTCGTCCACGCCTGCGGGTTCCTTGCGCAGCAAGGCGGGAGCCGTCTCAAGCGCGCGGAGGGCCGAGCGGGGAACTCGGCGCGATTGAGCTGCGCGTGCGCGTCCCGCCAGCAGGCGCGGGGTCGCGCCGATCAGGGACACGAGGGCACCGATTTCGGGGAGAGCCAGCGAGGCCCGGCCCGTCAGGATGCGTCCCAGGGCGCGGGCGGGGCTCCACACGAGGAGCCACAGCGCTAGGAACGGCAGGATGAGGGCAGGCACGGCCTTGCACCAGTTGTACATCTGGGCGTAGCGGCGCTTACGGAACGATCCATCGGTCGCGTCACTTCCATCGACGAGAGCGTCGGAGACATCCCCCGTTGGTTCACTGTGGTCCGTGTCCGAAGCGGCATCGAGGCCGGAGTAGAGGGAGACGCGGGCGTGACGCACGCGTGCTTTGGGGGCCACAATCACGCGATACCCGGCCAGGTGCAGGCGCCGCCCCAGGTCGAGGCCGTCACCGAATGGGCCGAGCGCGGAATCGAATCCACCGACGGCCTCGTAGGCCTCGGCACTGATGAACAGTCCGGCGGTGCCGACGCCGAGGACGTCGCTCGTACCATCGTGCTGGCCCTGGTCGATGTCATCATCGCCGATGCGCTCGAGTCGGCGGGCGCTGGCCGTGGCAAAGATTCCGAGTTCGAGGAGACGGCTGCCGTCCCAGCTCATCTGCTTGACGCCGACAGCTCCGACTGTCTTACCGACGGTGGCGGCCTGAATGAGCTCGTTGAGACACTCGGGTTCGGGGGCGCTGTCCTCGTGCAGGATCCACCACCACTGCTCCGATACGAAAGGGGCGCCCTGTGCGTGGGCGCGACGAATAGCGTCGCCGAGGTTGCGGGCGCGGCCGACGCGCACGAGCTCGGCACCGTCGGGAACTCGATCAGCGGGGAAAGGGGTGACGTGGCGCCCTGCGACGTCAATGATGGTCAACGAATGCGGGGCCACCGATTGTTTCTCGATGGCCCGCAAAACGGACTGAGTGAGCGGCGCCTCTCCCCTCGTGACGAGGATCGCGCCGACGGAGCGCTGCGTCGGACTCAACCGGCCATACGGCGCAGGCGCCGCCTCTCGCGCTCGGACATGCCGCCCCAGATACCAAAGCGCTCGTCGTTAGCTAGCGCGTACTCGAGGCAGTCCTCGCGCACCTCGCAGGCCTGACAAACAGCCTTCGCCTCGCGGGTGGAGCCACCCTTTTCAGGGAAGAACGCCTCCGGATCCGTCTGCGCACACAGCGCGTGCTGCTGCCACGCAAGGGGGCCGTCAA
>ERZ772928.419-NODE-419-length-19350-cov-3.219072_pt1 | contig 19350 bp, 10 predicted proteins | sample MGYA00511686_ERZ772928 | MGnify/ENA primary metagenome ERZ772928 (study PRJEB29015, sample SAMEA2738063) | human oral metagenome | biome: human oral; feature: human-associated habitat; material: saliva | place: China | collected 2219 ... | reverse complement strand
CGTTGAGGAAGCCCACGGTCTGCAAGATCAGCGTGGAACACCACCTTACCCTTGCGGCAACTAGGGATCTCGGCCATAGCGGTTAAATGCAACGCATTCTGGAATTCAGGACGAAAATTCTTGCCCGTGGACAATTTGACCAGATTGTAACTACGCTGATCGGCGAAGCCACAGTCACCGCCCGGGAAGTACAGCGTGACACTGTCCGCCACATTCTCAAAACTCACATGCACCTTGTTTTTTAAGCTGCCGTTGTCGGGAATCGTTACGGTCTTCGTGATTTCAGTTCCCGGAACGGGCAATAACTTCAAGGCGTGAGTGCCGGGAGTCGAAACGAAGTCAAAGCTGAAGGTATTCGCATTGCTGTTCATTGCCCCCAATGTCACTGACATGTTTTGTATTTCCTCAGCGTAATACGAAGGAAGATCGTAAGAATAGCCCCTTACTCCCTTCACCTCCAACTCGCGTGTGAAGCCCTCAACAGTGCAATTGTTGTTCTCGTCGGGCTCAGGAGTAACGACTAACTTGTACTTTCCCGCTCCGAGGCCGTTGAAATAATTAGAGGTTGTTTCTTCTACTACCAAACTACCGTCAGCACGATACAGAGAAGCCTTGCTTCTCGCGCTAGCGCCGTTTCCGGTATCATAATAGTAACTGATCGCCCCCGTTTCTTCGCAACCATTTGTCGGTCTCACCGTCACTATTGGTTCCGCTTTTCCGCCGGGCAATGTAAAATCGGCGCTGCGGTGGTGAGGCGAATCCGAACAATTCGCCCAAAATTCATAATAGTAGTCGCCGGCCGGCACATCTTCGAACGTGGCTCCCTGGTAATTATCAATCTGAGAAACCGACTCTCCCAAAGACTGTCCGGTGCTTTTATCTATTAGTTTCACCGTAACGTTAGTCTTGTACTCGGAATCCGTACGTTGCCTGAATTCAACATGATATTTATCGCAATTCGATTTATTAAACGACAAGGCCAGAGGGTACTTTGTGGGCGATGATTTACTTGCCACAGCGGAAGCGCCGGCATTTATGAATTCATTAAGACGAGAGATGGACTGAAGCGTGGGGTAGCCACAAGGTAGTTGAGCGGAAAACGTGAGAGGATTTTCGTTCAGTGGAAGCAAGAGATCAAATTTTGGCACGCCGAGAAAGTCCATTGATTGCAGAATTTCCTCGACAGGCATCGGTCCGCTGGCGAGCACCTTGTCCTTGTCGCGCACCGTATAGGTTGCTCCCGTAAACAAATTGCGAACCGCTTCTTTCTTCTGATCATTGTCCAAGTCATTCTTCGCGTAGAGTTCGATCATCAATGCCATTCTTGACATCGGTTGCGGCTGACAGTAATCGATATTGTTGTAGCTATACTGCCCAAAATATATCATCGGCGCATTTTTCATACCGATGGCAGCGGTAGTCGTCACGGTCGCTCCACATTCTGTGCGGAGACTAAGCGTGTAGCCACCGGGAAGTAGCCCCTCAATGTGTTTCGATGTTTCGCCTGCATTGAAGTTGACCGAGCGCACCGCCGTGCCGTCGACAGAGAGCGTCAGCGTGGCCGGTTCGTCGAGCGTGCCGCCTTCGAGCGTCACGTCCATTTCCCCCGTCGGACTACAATACGTGTCGGCCAACGTGGGCTTAATCTTCAATATACCCGGCGTTACCGTCTTGATTTCCACCGGGGCCGTCACGTTGTTGCCACCGTAAGACGCCGTCAACGTGTAGGTGCCCGCAGCAAGCCCCGAGAATTGCACACGCTCGGTCGTCACATTGTTGCGTACTTGCGGCGTGCCGCCAGCCGTGGGCGTGAGGGTGAAGTTCACCGGACAGGCCGCTGTGGTGCCGGGCAGCGACACTTCGATCTTGCCCGCCGCGCAACCCGCGTAGGTGTGGCGCACGATCGTCGCTTGCGGCTGGACGAGCTCACCTTGCGTGATCGAAAACGAGCTTGTGGCCGCTGCTTCGCAGTCGGTCGAGGTGGCTCGCACCTCATAGTCGCCGAGCGGCAGCCCGGTGAAGGTGTGCGCAAACGCCGGATAGGTCACCGTGGCCGTTTGCAGCGCAGGGGCGCCGGTGGCCCGCTGACCTTTTTTCCAAATTTCGTAGCGCAAACCGCCGATGCCCACCACTTTGGCCACATTGATCGTCACGCCGCCCGGACAGGTGCCGCGCGTGAGGATGGGAGTGGGGATCACCGAAAAATGCTCCACGTCGACGGGCTGTTCCCACTCGTAGGCGCCGTCTTTCCACGCAGCCCCCGGCGCAGTGGGCGTACAGTTGGGCGTGGCGCGCACGTGCAGCGTGTAGCGGCCCGGCGAGAGGTTGAAAAAGAGCGTCTGCTGGTAGGGGCTGCGCGCCGTGAGATTGCCCACCGGCACGGCCTGTTGGCCGGCGCGCACGGGGTCGCGCTCCAGCTTATACTGCACGCGCGAGAAACCGCTCACGCCCGTCAAGCTGAGGCTCACGGCACCGCCCGTGGCCTCGCAGCCGCCGGCCGGCGTCACCACGGGCGTGGCCAGCACATCGGCCGAGGTCTTGACGTGGTAGATGATTTTGGGCAGCACCACGCGGGGCTGCTGTGTGCCGCAGGTGGCCGTGGCGCGAATGTAGATGGGGTCGCCTTCGTTCCACCCGTCGAGGGGCAGCACGGCCTCGCTACCCGGGCGCGGCGTCACCACCGGTGTGCCCCAGGTGGTGCGATCTTTCGACACGCTGTAGGTCATGGCCGTGAAACCCGCCACGGCGTTGCGGTAAACCACCGAGAGGCGAGCCGGGGTGTGGCAGTCGCTGTTGGCGGCTATGAGGGTGGCGGTGAAATCGCCCGTGTCCAACGTCGGGCATCCCTGGGCCGCCACACGCTGTGGGAGGCTGAGGAGCAGCACGAGGAGCGCAACGAGGGCCGCCATGCTTCGGCGCAGCAGGGTGGGGGTGGCGAGACGGAGGGGAGGGGGAAGTGGTTGTTTCATCTTGACGTTTGTGAGGGAAGGGGAGTGAGGCGGTGACGGCGACCGCACATTTCGGTAAGTTGCTGCCACAAATATCTGAATAAACTGCAAGTTGACCAATTTTTAGAATGGAATTAACGGCCTTCGGAGGTGAAATAACCGGTTTTTGTCGTCAGACTTGCACGAAAAACGGGGAATTGCGCACCCGAAGCGAGCGTTTTTTGCCCATTGTGTCCCACGAAGCGAAAGGGCAAAGCATTGATTTTGAGCGTCGGCGCGGGCAATCGTTGGACGAGTGGACAAAGTGAGTGGGGCGAAGCGTGAAAATGCACAATTTGCGGCGCATCCTCCTGTGCGTTGTCGATACTTTTTTGTTTTTCGTTCGAAAAGCCTTGAAATAAAATGAATACTCCGCCCCCTGTTTCCTCCCCAACCGACGAAACGTGCGAATTTCGGCCTGCATTTCCCCGGAAGTGCACGGCGTGAAAACGTGTTTTTGCTGATGGTTCGGTGGCGAGAAGTTAATGTTTTCGCTCTTTCGGCGATTGTGCCCGTGGTTTCGCGCTGCTTTTCGGCCTTTTGCCGCCGCGCTTCCGCCGCGACGAAGAAAGCGGGGCGTTATGGCACAAAAGCTGCGGGTTTTCGTCGGCCGGTCGCCGCTTTTTTGCGAGCACCGCGGGCTCCGTCGGTGGATAAGGCGTGCCCGTCCGCCCGCGTGTCGCCTCGGTGTGGGCGGTCGGTGCCGTCGTTTCGCGCCGTGTGCCGAAGCGGCTCGTGCTGCCCCGCGGTGGGGCGCCGGCCTCCTCGGGCCCGGTCCGATCGCCTCCACGCAAAACACCCCGCCTGCACCGTGAGAAGGTGCAAGCGGGGTGCGTGTGGCCATGGGCGCAAGCGTGGCGCAGGTCAGAAGCGCGGGCCTCGACCGCCGGGGCCGCCGTGTCCGCCACCCGGAGGGGGCATGACGGGGCGGAACTTGCTGCCGGGGCGGCCTTCGGGGCCGTGTCCCTCAGGCGGCTCGGGCATTTTGGCGCCGCCGAAGAGGTTGAGCCGATAGATGGCGTGGAGCATCACGTATTGGTTGAGCATGTTGGTCCACGAGTCGGTGCGTGCCAGCGCGGTGAGGGTGCGCGTGATCTCGCTCTGCCGGCCCAAGAGGTCGAAAGCTTCCAGGCGCAGGGTGAGGGCCTTGTTTTTCAGCAGCGACTGCGAGAGCGAGGCGTTCCACACGAGCTCGTTGGTGTTGAAAGCCGAGGTCGAAAAACCGCGGCGCGAGGTCATGCGCAGATCAGTGGAGAAAGTCATGCCCCAAGGCAGGGTGAAGTTGGCCTCCGCGCCGTAGGCGAAGCTCCACGTGTCGAGCCGGCCGGTGGTGAGCAGCGAGGAGTTGGAGTGCTGGTAGGCCACGCGTCCGTTGAGGGTGGCGTCCCACCACGAGCGGCGGTAGGACAGATCGATGCGCTCGGAGAGGGCGGTGACGGCGGTGCGGCTCTTGTCGGCCACGACGCCGGCGAAGAGGGCGTTCACCTCACGCAGCGAAGGCGCGTCGGGCAGGGTGGAGGCGGCGCCCGAAGTGGCCACGTAACCCACCGAGCGGGTGAAGTTGGCATCGGTCGAGGTGGCGAGGTTCAACACCTTGGCGCGATCGAGCGGCGTGTTGAAAGTCAGGCCGACCGCGGCGTTCCAGTTGCCATCGATGTTTTCGGGGCGGGTGAAACGGCGGCCCGTCACGTCGTCGTAGACGGTGAGCTGCGAGATGTTGCCCGTTGAGAGCGTGAGGTCGGCGTGCGCCATGAGGCCCTGCAGGCGTTCGGCGTTGTAGGCATTATAGAAGAGGTGCATCTCGTGGTTCCACACGGGGCGCAACCCGGGGTTGCCCACCGAGATGCGGAGGGGGTTGGCATTGTCGACCACGCCGATGAGCTGCGTCATGGAGGGTTGCGAGGAGCGTCCGCGGTAGTTGAAATCGAGGTTGGCGGTTTTCGAGAACGCATAGCGCAGGCGCACGTTGGGGGCGAAGTTGAGCACATTGCGCACGGTGTCGATGCGACCGATGGCGGCGCGCTCGTATTGCAGGCGGGTGCGTTCGGGCGAGAACTGCACGCCGGCCGAGAGGCGCACGGCGCCCACGTTGTAGCGCAGGCCGAGGTTCACGCGGTGGTTGTCGTAGCGATAGGTGGCGTGCTGCGAGTTTTGGGCATCGCGCACGGCCGCTTGCACGTCGTCGGCGTTGAGGCGGCTGAGCAGTTGGGCGGGATCGAGCCACGAGAGGGTGCTCGACGAGCCCGGCACGTAGAGTTGTGAGATGGTGCCCAAGCCGGTGTGCGCACTCAGGAAGTCGGCGAGCGTGTTGTAGCCGTCGAGGCTCAGGAGGTTGTAGAGGGTGCGGTCGCCCGAGGTGTATTTGTGTTCGTAAGCATAGCGGGTTTCGAGCAGGAGTTTGCCCACGAGGGGTTGCACGTAGGAGAGGCCCACGCGATAGTTCCACTGCGTCGAGGGGCGGTCGGAGAACTGGTGGGTGCCGCCCGCGGCCAGTCGCGGTCCGGCGGCGTCGGGCTTCACGCGCTTGTAGAGGTCGGCACGCGAATAGGCGTCGGCCGCGGTGGTGGTGTAGCCGCCGCGCGCTTCGAAGGTGACGTTGCGGCCGTTGCGCCCCCCGATGAGGCGCGTGAGGTTGAGTTCGCCTTCCACCTTGTGGGTGGTGGTGCGCGAAAGGTCGTAGCGCGTGTTGACGTTCTTGAGGAAATCGTCGGCCACGTGCACCGTGTCGCCGACAAAGCGGGTTTTGTGGACGCGCGCCAGCACGTCGTCGACGGCACTCACCCCATAGCGCACGAAGGGATCGGTGTCGAACGAGGCCGAGCGCGAGTTTTGCGTCGTGCGGCCCGTGCTGAAGTCGTAGTTCGGGCGGAAAGAGAGTTGCGTGAGCGAGTCGGGGTTCCACTTCAGGCGCAGGCGGGCGTGGAAGTCCTGGTTCAGGCCGTGGCTGTCGGCGTGGGCCGCGTCGAAGCTCCCCTTTTGCGTGGCGGTGACGAAGTTTTCGATCGACGAGATGGTCTCCGTGCGGTTGTCGTTGCGGAAGTAGATGGCGTTGCCCCCCAGTTCGAGGCGACCGGCTTCGAATTTGCCGCGGCCGTTGTCCCACGAGAAGTCGGTGCCCACCATGGTCGAGGTGGTGCGTCCGGTGTTGTTGCCCCCGAAGCCCCGCGGACCGCCGAAACCGCGGTCGGCCACGTTGTTGTGCGAGGCGATGAGGCCCACGCGGGAGCGGTCGGTGAAGCGCATGCCCATGAGTTTGGCCGAGTAGAGGCCGCTGCCTTTGTCGTCGCGTCCGCCCGCCAGGTCGAGGTTGGAGATGAGGCTCTGATTGAGCTCACGTTTGGTGGTGATGTCGAGCACAAAACTATCTTCGCCGTCGTCCACGCCCGTTTGCTCGGCGTAGTCGCTCTTCTTGTCGTAGGTTTTCAGGCGCGAGACGAGGTTGGTGGGCAGATTCTTCATGGCCACCTTCGTGTCGCCCTTGAAAAAGTCTTTGCCGTTGATGAGAAATTCCTTCACCGTCTTGCCGTTCACCTTCACCGTGCCGTCGTCGCTCACCTCGGCCCCCGGCAGTTGCTTGACGAGCGCCTCGAGCGTGGAGCCTTCGGCCGTGCGGAAGGCCGAAGCGTTGAACACCGTGGTGTCGCCCTGCTGTTCGACGCGAGCGGCGGCCGTGCTCACCACCGCGGCGCGCAGGGCCATGTCGTTGCCGTCGAGCTGAATCGTGCCCACATCGAGGCTGTCGGCTCCGCCCGCGGCGAAGTTCACGTCGCGCCCCGCAGAGCGCAGCCCCACGAAGCCCACGCGCAGCCGCAGGGCGGCCGTGGTGTCGGTGACAATGCGGAAGCGCCCGAGGCTGTCGGTCACGGCACCGGCCAAAAACTTCGTGGTGTCGGCGCGCAGCACCAGGCGAGCGGTGGCCAACTCGAGGGGCCGGCCGTCTTTCTGCGAGACCACGGTGCCCGTGATCACGCGCCGAGGGGCGGCAAATGCCACGCCGGCGCCCAACAGCAGGGCGAGGGGGAGATAATGTACCTTCTTCATGGGGAGGAATCGTTAAGTCTGTGGAGCGGCCGGCTGCACTTTGTCAATCGCAAAGCCACAAAGGCCGTCATATTTTCGTATTCTGTGTCGCAAAGTTACCCATTGTCACGCACTTACGCTGCGACGGCTTTCACAACAAAGCGAAACGACCCGACGAAAAAGGGACGAAAATCGACGTTCTCCTCCCTTTTGGCGACCGAAGGGGGCGATCGGCTCCGCTTTTATGCTTATATTTGTCGGCACACCGCACGCTGCGGTCACAAAACCTCCTGGCCTATGGATTTTCACTACGCAACTCACATCCGACGCATCGAGATCAGCAGTCTTTGGAACGGGCGAAAGCCCATCGACTGGACACTGCGGCCCGATGTCAACGTGCTCAGCGGCAAAAACGGCGCCGGCAAGAGCACCATCCTCGCCCGCCTCGTGCAGCGCGCCGCCCATCTCGCGCCCTCCGGCACCCTGCGCGGCGGACAACACGACGATGTGGCCCTCACCCTTGCCCCCGACGATGCCGAACTCGTGCGCTACGATCTCGTCCGCTCGGTCGACAGTCGCATCCTCCCCGCCGAGCGCATCGCCACCCTCGCAGACGGCGCCATCGTCACCGAACTCGACTGGCAACTCTACCGCTTGCAACGCCGCTATCTCGACTACCAAGTGAACGTGGGTAACCGCATGATCGCGCTCCTCACTGAGGGGAGCGACACCGCCCGCGAGGAAGCCGCCGAAGCCGCCGCGGCCAAAACGCAGTTTCGCGACCTGATCGACGACCTCTTCAGCGAAACCGGCAAGCACCTCGACCGTTCGAGCAACGAGCTCCGCTTCCTACAATACGATGAGCCCCTCTCGCCCTACGTGCTCTCCTCGGGCGAGAAGCAAATGCTCATTCTCCTGCTCACCGCCCTCGTGCAAGACCGCCGGCCCACCGTCTTCTTCATGGACGAACCTGAGGTGAGTCTCCATTTCGATTGGCAGAAGCGACTCATCTCGATGGTGCGTGCGCTCAACCCCCGCGCGCAAATCATTCTCACCACCCACTCGCCCGCCGTGATCCTCGACGGATGGGAGGACCACGTCACCGAAATCGAGGACATCACCCGCTGAGGCGCTCGCCGCCGGCTGCTTTTTCGGCCGCCCCGCCCGTGTCGCACGGCCGGCCGCGCAAGTTGCCCTCGTGTCCCGCACTTTTTCGCCCCCCACTGCCATGTCTCGCCTCTCCGCCCAACTCAATTCTGCCTACATCGCCGCTGCCTCCCGCCTCGAAGGCCGGCGTGCACGACCGCGCGCCGTGGCCTACGTCGAGAGCTACGACGACATCCTCTTCTGGCGCGATGTGCTCACCCGAGCGGCCCCGCACGTGCAGTTCGAAGTGGTCCTCCCCTCGCGCATCACCCTGGGCCGGGGCAAGAAGATCGCCCTGGCCAACCGGCTCGGCCCCCACATGATCGCCTGTGTCGACGCCGACTACGACGTTTTGATGCAGGGCGCCACCCCCACCAGCGCCGTGGTGTGCCGCTCGCCCCACGTTTTGCACACCGGGGTCTACGCCATCGAAAATTTGCAGTGCCATGCCGACGTGCTGCACCGCGTGTGTGTCATGGCCACGCTCAACGATCGCGAACTCTTCGACTTCCGCGCCTTTCTCCAAGCCTTCTCCCGCACCGTCCACCCCCTCTTGGTGTGGAACGTGTGGGCCTATCGCTACGGCTTCTACACCCAATTTTCGCTCACCGACTTTGCGCGCACAGTCGAGCTGCGAGAGGTGCAACTTCACCACCCCGAACGCATGATCGAAGCCCTCCGCCGCCGCGTGAACCGCCAGATCGCCACGCTACAACGCCGTTTTCCGCAGGCACGCGCCACCTACAAGCCCCTGCGCGACGAGTTGGAGCAATTGGGCGTGACGCCCGACAAGACCTACCTCTATATGCGCGGTCACGACCTGGTGGATGTGGTGCTGGGCCCCCTCCTTGCGGTGGTGTGCGACAACCTGCGCCGCGAACGTGAGCGCGAAATCAACCAACTGGCCTGCCACGCTGTGCAACAGCAGAACGAACTCGCCGCCTACCGCCATGCCGTGGCGCCCTTCGAGGAGATGCTGCGCAAACACACCGCCTACCACAACACGCCCGAGTTCCTCCGCATCGAGGAGGCGGCCCGACAGCGCTTTGCGGGCGACTGGGAAACGCGCGATGCCACTGCCGACGAAGCAGTCCTCGATCTGGCCGACGAGCGCCCGATCGGTGCGCTCCCGACGGCCTGCTTCGCCGCCGAAGGGCCCGATGTGGCGAGGAATGCCCCCGCCCGTGTGGGCGAACGTGCGGCCGCGGCACCCGAAGGACCCAACTCCCTGCGGAATGCCTGTGCCGCCGCGGCAGCGACCCCCACGGCCACCGAGCTGCCGACTGCTGCGCGCCCGAAGCCCCCGACCGCGGCTGCCCGACTGCGCAACGGCGTGTGGACCTGGGGCGACGACGACGACGAGGTGGACTGAAACGCCGCCTTCGTGCCGCCACGCACCCGACGAACCGAGGAGGAGGTGCAAAAACGCGCAGACCTGAGCCGAAAGTAGCCTACTTTCCGCTCAAGTCTGCGCGTTTTTTGTGTGCGCGGCACGCTGTTCTTGCCTTGCCGTGCGGTGTTGCCGTGCTCGCGATCGGGCTGTTTCCTCGGCAGCGGGAGCGATGCACTTGGGCTGCGTGGTCTCGTCGACCTTACCGCGCAACGACGACGAAGCCCGCTCCGACGAGAAGTCCCACTGTGGGGGCTTCCCGCACAGAGCGGGCTGCAATGGAGCGAGCGTGGCGTACTGCGAGACGCCGTGCGGCAGCTTTTAGAAGATGCCGGTGCTGTTGAAGTCCATGTCGTCGCTTTCGTCGGCGGCTTGGTCGTCGCCCCAGATCGAAAACTGCTTCTCGAAGGTTTGGGAACCGCCGGAAGATTGGCTGCCGCTGCTACTGGTTCTGATATTGCTCAAGGTCACCATCATGCCTTCGGTAGCCACATTGTACTGCGTGAGTACGGGAGTTGTGTACTTTTTCATCTTAATGATTGAGTTTAGTTGTTGAATATATTCTCGTTGTTGAATGCGGTTTCGATGAACGCGGAAACAAGTAAATGCGCGAAGGGGTCGGGCATTTACTTGTCTCACGGTTCAATAGAGTAGGGTGGGCGCCACAGGGCGCCAGGGCCTTAGCGCTGCAAGAACTTCTTGCCGTTTTGCACGTAGATTTGTCCGGCCACGGGCTTCGTCACGCGGCGACCGCTCAAATCATAGATGGGCGCTTGGGCTTCGGAGGCGGTCTTCACGCTTTCGACGGCGGTCACACCCGGGAAGGCCAGGGCGGTGCGCGTGCCGGCCGAGGGAGCGGCGCTCACAAAGGCGCGCATGCCGCGAACGAAGTCGGGAACGACCTTGACGAACTCACCTTCTTTGAGCACGCGGCCCTCTTGTCCGGCAGGAACTGCCGAGGGAGTGAAGCTGCCCTGGAAGGCATTGACGCTGATCGTGGGGGCGCCGTCCTCTTCATCGGAGTAAGTGAGCTGAATCGTCGTGGAAGTGGGGCCATAGAGCAGCACGGGCGTGTCGGCCGGGATCACATTGCCCTGAACCTGCGAGAGGTTGATGCGCTGATGGGCGGTGTCGTATTGCGAAGCGACGTAGATTTCCACGCCGTCGGGCACTACCATGTCATAAGCGGGAGTGAAGGTGGCGAGACCGGCCGTGTTGAGGTGGACGGGCACGGATGCCACTTCTTCGAGCTGCAGGTGCGTGAGCACATGGCCCGTGTTCTTGCCGCCCGAACCATCGACTCCTGTCTTATTCGCATCCTGCCAGAGGTGCATCGTGGCCGTTTGTGCGCCTTGTTTGACGTAGACCGCATATTTATTGTCGGGCGTGGTGCCAAATTCCACGGTGCCGAAGTTCGTTTCGTTGTAGTCGGCGAGCTTGGCTTTGCTACCGTCTGTCAGATACATGGCGCGGCCGGTAGAAAGCGACACGAGGTGCGAGCCATCGTAGCCGAAGATCGTGCCTTCGTCGGTGCTGTCGGTCGTGGTTTGCAGCTGCCATGCGCCGTCTGTGGCGCCGGTTGCCGTGACATAGCGCGAGCCGTCGTTCGATTTGATCTTGAGGAACATGCCTTTCTTGGGCATATTCAGCTCATAGAACCGGTTGTCGGCGTAAGCTGAGAGGAGTTGCTGATATTCCTCGAGCGTGAGGGCCTCGTTATTATTGAGTTTCTCTACGAGCCCGTCGACTTCGTCTGTAAACGTGCGCTCTCCGAGTTGCTCACCCAGGTCGCCGGGAGTGGGGAGGAGAGCAAAACGACGTTGGGCGGCAGCAAGCAGTGCACTATCGTCGATGTCGTCGGCGTTTTCGATCGTCCAAGTCGAGGCATTGTTGGCGTCTCCGCTGCCGGCTTCCCAACGAACGACATTTACCTTGTCGCTGGCCAGGTGCAGATAGTTCTTATCGGCGTTGAGGCTCACGTTGCGCAGCGAGATCGTGTTGTTCTTGTCGTTCGACTGCAGGTCGTAGCGCGTGGCATCGCTCGTGGTGGAGGGAATGGCTTGGTTCCAATTGGGCACATTGCCCAAGTTGCGGCCCGTCACGGCGTGTTGCAGAGAGAAATTGTCGTTGTCAGCGTGATATTTCAGCACGAACACGTCTTCAGCATTCACGGTTTCGGTGGCGCCGGCCTTGAAATCTGTCGAGAGCGTGAGGTAGTTTTTCGTGCCGCGTCCCGTGTTGGCGAAGCGCACTTGGTGGCCGTCGAGGGCTTGGCGGAAAGCTTTGAGCGCTGCGGCGTAGCCTGTTTCGTCGCTCGCGGCGTCGATGGCGTTGTTGGCGGTGGCGGCAGCCGAAGAATCCACAGCGGCGAGCGCTGCGACGCTCGATTTCACCAGCGCCTTGGGGTCATACAGGCGCCAAGCAGAGTTGCCGTCGTTGGCATCCCAGTAGCCCACGGCTTTGCCCGCGGCATAACCGGCGAAGAAGTTCCACGAAGCGATGGTGCCGTCCGTGATGGCGGCGCCGTCTACCTTGGGAGCGATGTCGAGCAGCGTGGCGTCGCTGCCGTTGTTGTTATTATAGATGTACCACTCGGAGGGGGTGTCCGAAAGGGTCACTTGGTTGTCGGCTTTCGGGGCCGTGGCACCGCCTTTGTTGGCAAACCACTTGCCGCTCTTCACGTCGTAGATCTTGTAAACGTGGTCGGTGGCATTGACGGTCACGATGCGCACGGGCGAACCGGCGGCCTGGCCGGTGATTCTTCCGCCGTTGGTGTTGATGCGCGCGGCGAGGTTGTTGCCCAAGACGATGTACACGTCTTTGCCCGTGGTGTTTTCAGTGGGTACTGCGACCTGATCGACGGTGCGAACAGGATTGGTCTGCGCGAAGGCCGTGGAGGCGAAGAGCGCAAGGGCGAATGCGGAGAGATATTGTTTTTTCATACGCCGTTTGTAGGTTTTTTTGCGTGCTCGGGTGGGATGCTTCCGCTCGCGAGGCGTGGGCGAGACGGAGCAGCGCGTGACCGTCGAGCAACTGCGCGAAAGTCTGTGTTCGAATGAGGGGAACAGTTGTTAAGTCGGACGCAGCCGGAGCAACGCGGATTGAGGTAGTTGTGTGTCCGAAGGGGACACGAGACGTTGATTGCACGGCAAATATAAGCGCCGTCGGCCGATTGTGCACGATTTCCCCCCAATTTTTTCTCGCGTGTTAGACTTTATTGTGTGAATGCGCGGCATTTGTCATTTGTTCTGTGCAAAGCGCGGGGCGTTCGTCGCGCCTTGTCGTGGGGGGTGCGCGGGCGCTCGAGGTGCGCGCGGGTTGGGCAGGGCACGCGCGGCGGGAAGGCGGCTGTCATTGCCTTGTGAGGGGTCGAAATCGCAGTGCGCTCCCACCGAAAACCCCGCCCGCTGCCTGCCGACGGAAAGCAACCGACAGCAGCAGCGGGCGGGGTACACGCGGCGGCCCACCTCACGCCGACACCGCGCGCGGGCAAGCCGACACTGCGCTCATTGCACCCAGCGCCACACGGTGGCGACGAGCACCGTGACCAACACGCCGAGCGAAAGCGGGAGCAACGCCGAGAGCGCTGTCCAGCGCCAGGAGTGCGTCTCCTTATATATAGAGTAGAGCGTCGTGGAACACGGGTGGTGCAGCAGGCAAAAGAGCATGAGGTTCACCGCCGTGAGCAGATTCCAACCGCCCGCCAGCAGAATCTGCCGCGTCTGTTCGGCGCTGCCCTCCGTGAGCACGCCCGCACTCGCCGCGTCGACCTGCCCCAACGCCATGAGGGTGAGCATCAAGATGGTGGGTATCACGATTTCGTTGGCCGGAATGGCCAGTACATAGGCCAGAAGAATGATGCCGTTGAGGCCCATGTACCACGCCGGCGCGTCGAGCCAACCGATGAGGTGCGCTGCGATCGAAGCGCCGCCCACCTCGATGTTGCACGTGAGCCAAATCAGCGCACCGGCGGGGGCGGCAAACGTCAACGCGCGCCACAACACGATGATGGTGCGGTCGATGAGCGAGGTGTAGAGCGTGCGCCAAAACTGCGGCGGACGATAGGGCGGCAATTCGAGGTGGAAGGTCGACACTTCGCCCCGCAACACCGTGCGAGACAGCGCCCACGACGAGGCGAACATGAGCACAATGCCCAACACCAGCACGCCGATCACGGCCACCGCGGCCACCGTCGGACCGTATTCGCGGGGAAAGGCCGCTGCCACGAAGAGTGTGGCCAAAAGGATCTGCGTGGGCCAACGACCGTTGCAGAGTGAGAAATTATTGGTCAGGATGGCGATGAGCCGCTCCCGGTCGGAGTCGATGATGCGCGTGGCCACCACGCCCGCCGCGTTGCAACCGAAGCCCATGCTCATGGTCAGCGCCTGTTTGCCGTGGGCTCCCGAACGGCGGAAGAGTTCGTCGAGATTGAAAGCCACGCGCGGCAGGTAGCCGAAGTCTTCTAAAAGCGTGAACAAGGGGAAGAACACCGCCATGGGGGGCAGCATCACCGCCACCACCCATGCCGTGGTCAGATACATCCCGTCGACGAGCAGGCCGGTGAGCCATTCGGGCGAATGCATGGCCTCAAAGGCCGAGCGCAGCGCGGGGTGGCCCCAACCCACCAGCAGCGAGTCGAGCCAGGCCGAGGGATAGTTCGCACCGATGATGGTGAACCAGAACACCAGCGAGAGCAACACCAGCATGATGGGGAAGCCCCAAAAACGATGCGTGAGGATGCGGTCGAGCTTCACGTCGAGCGGCAAGAGCCCCTCGCCGCCGGGACGCCGAACGGCCGCGGCACAGATTTCGCCCGCGCGAGCATAGATCTGCTCCATCCAGCGGTCGTGGAAGTTGTGGCCGATGGCCAGGTGTATCTCGTCGGCCAGGGCATTGAGCGCGGGGGTGGCGTAGGCGCGCCGCACACCTTCGTCGCGTTCCAGCAGGCGCGTGGCGATCCACTCGGCGTTGGACAGTTCGGGGTGGGCTGTGCGCACCGCCGCGGTGAGGCGATTGACCTCGGCGGCCGTATCGGCCGGCAGATCGAAGCCGCGAGGGGGCCGACAAACGAAGGTGCCCGAGGCCACAGCGCGCACCGCTTCGAGCAGTTCACCGATGCCCCGACCCGAACGCGCCGAGGCGCCCACCACCGGGATGCCCAGACGCCGAGAGAGCGCCCGGAGATCGATGGAGATGTGGTTGCGAGTGGCCTCATCGATGAGGTTGACGCACAGCACCGCCCGATCGGTGATTTGCAGCACCTGCAAAACCATGTTCATGTTGCGCTCCAGGCGCGTGGCGTCGGCCACCATCACCGTCACATCGGGCTGACCGAAGAGAATGAAGTCGCGGGCGATCTCCTCGTCCTCCGAGGTGGAGGCCAACGAGTAGGTGCCCGGCAGGTCGACGATGCGATAGCTCTCGCCGCCGAAGTCGAAGAAGCCTTCGGCCTTGCCCACCGTTTTGCCCGGCCAGTTGCCGGTGTGCTGTTTCAGCCCCGTGAGCCGATTGAAAACGGTGCTCTTGCCCGTGTTGGGATTGCCGGCGAGCGCCACGACATAGCGCGTTTCGCCCCCCGTCTCGCCGTGACGGCGCAGGGAGTGGAGCGAAGCGGTGGGACACACGGCGCAGGCAGCGTGCGGAAGCGGAGCGGAGGAGGAAGAAGAGGGGGATTTCATAACGGAGTGACGATGATTTGGCGCGCTTGTTCGCGGCGCAACGCGATGGCAGTGCCGCGCACCACATAGGCCACGGGGTTGCCGAGCGGACTGCGCATGCCGACCGACACATGCGAGCCGCGTACGAAACCGAGGTCCATCAGTCGGCGGCGCAAGGCACCGCGGCACGAGGGCGAAAGTCCCGCCACCACGGCCGTTTGTCCCTCGGCGAGCCGGCTCATGCGGAAGGCGTCGGCGGGCACTTCGGCGGCTTCGGCCGGGGTGAGGGGGCGGAGGTCGATGGCGGCGAGGTCGGCGGCGGGCAGCGCGAAGTGTTCGCCCTCATAGTCGAAGGCAAAGCTGCCCTCCGCGCCCGCAGCCACGCGCACCACGGCGTCTTTGGCCAAACCCGTGGCGGCAATGCGGGCAAAGCGCCGCGCGTCGTCGTCTTCGATGTGCACCACGCGCAGCAACGTCCCCGCTTCGGGCAGGCCCTCGGCCGCCGTGTCGCGCGCACCGGCGGGCAGGGCGGGCAGGGTGAGCCCGGCGGTGGGAATGGGGTCGCCGTGGGGGTCGAAAAGGGGGTTGCCCAGGAGCGAGGCCATGCGCTCGCGTTCGCGCGCATCGAGGCGGTGCTCCATGTGGTGGGCGCGTTCGTGCCACTCGGCGGGCGCATAGCCCGAGTGTTCGGCCAGATACTGCTCATAGATGCGGTGGGCGCGCATCAGCGCCAGGGCGTCGCGACGACCCGCGGGGGTGAGGGCGACGCCGTCGGCGGTGATGTCGACACGCCCCTCGAGGGCGAGGCGGCCCAACGTCTGGGCGGCGGTGTCGGGCTCGAGGGCAAGTTGGGCAAACAGCCCGTCCCATGCCGATCGCGGCAGGGTGCCGCCGGCTTCGAGCAGGGCTTTGAGGAAGTCTTCGGCGCGTTCGTTGCGACGGTCGTCTTGACGACGAACGAAGTAGCGGCGCAACCGGGCTAAGAGGGAGTTCATAGGCGGTGGACTGTGGGAGGGTGGGGCGACGGGGCGACTGCGAGGGGCGAAAGGCGGGGGAGCGAGCCGAAAGGCCCCTGTTATTGAGCGGAGCTTCCCCGTTTCGGCGCAAAAACGCGATGGTTTTCTCGCCTGCGCTGTGCGCGCCTGCGCAAATATACGCAATCTTGCCGAATAGTCGAGTGCGACGCATCGAAAAAAGCCGCGGCCTTGGCGAATGCGAGCACGAGGCCGGCGTTGTGGAGGCGGGAGTGGCACCGAGGTAGCCGTGCGCTGACCCGCCGGCCGCCCTCCTCGCCGGCGCCCCTCACCACGTCACCACGCGATCCACCAGTGCGTGTTGTTCACCGCTCGACTGGCGGAGATAGATGCGCGTGGTCTCGATGCTCTCGTGCCCCAAGAGGTCGGCCAGCAGACTCAAATCGGTGTGAACGGCCAAGAAGTTTTTGGCAAAGCGGTGGCGGAAGGCGTGGGGGTGCACCAGGGCGGGATCGAGGTGCAGCCTTTGCGCCCAAACACGGAGCATGGCACCGATGCCCCGCGGGGTGATGCAGCGACCGCGGTAGTTGACAAAGAGCGGCCCGATGATGTCTGCGCCGCGTTGCGCGATCCACGCCAGCGCCTCGTTGCGCAGTGTGAGGGGAATGTAGATGCGCCGCTGTTTGTTGCCTTTGGTGTAGAGATCGACGAAGCCGCGGCGCACATGCTCCACACGAAGTTGCACCAACTCGCTCACCCGCGCACCGGTGGCGGCGAGAAAGCGCACCACGAAGTGCCAACGCAGTTCGCCCAACTCTCGCAGTCGCCGCGAGAGATAGAGATAGTCGGCTTGGCTGATGACGTTTTCGACGAACGAGCGCCGCCCGAGGCGCACGCCTTTGAGCCGCCATTGTGGCCGCCGCAGCGCGAGGAGCCAACGATTGATGGCCATCACCCGCTGATTCACGGTCTTGGGCGAATAGTGCTCCATGAGGGCGCTGCGATGCCGGAGCAGATTCTCCTTGTTGAGCGTCGGGAAGCGCGCCAAGAAGTCGCGCACCGCCTTGACATAGGCGCGCACGGTGTTGGGGGCGAGGTTGTCGTCGATGAGGCTTTGCTCAAATGCCGGCAGACTGGCATGGGGATCGATGTTCTTGCGCATAAGTGTTGAGAATTAATGAGATGTTCCGATCGGTAAGTTACGGCTTTTTGCCCAAATGCTTCGGTTCCCACGCAATTATCGGTAACCCGCCGTATCAAGTGGTGGTGGCACAAAAGGAAACGGCCAATGGGCAGAAACGAAGTAGTAGCGTTTTTCAGTATTTCCAAGAATTGTCTGATCAATTACAGCCGCGCTACTCCTCTTTAATCTACCCGGCTGTGCGCTGGATTCACCGTTCCGGAAAAGGAGGAAGGAGTGAACTACGCTCATTTCTTGAAGAAATGAAGGACAACACCGGATTGGCATACATGAAAGATTACCGAGACGATCGTTCAATATTTCCCTCTGCTCACAATGATAGTGGAATATGTTATTTTAGATGGCATAAGAACAAAACGATTCCAGGCATAGATTATACCTATGTTTCGTTGGAGGGTGAAGAAGTACAAGCCAAAGTGAATCTGAGAAACGACTTTTGCGACTTTGTACTTCGTGATATAAGAGTAATACCTATATTAAACAAGGTACATAGCCACAAGTCTGAAAGGTTTTCTTCTATCGTATCGAAGACACGTCCCTTTGGATTGAGAAAGGACTTGTTTAATTCTCCCGAGAAGTACCCCAAACTTCATTTATCCTCTGCACCTTTTGATGGAGCAATTAAAGTCTTTGGAGTCAAAGGACGAAAGGGCGGAGCAAAACGAGTTTCGGGATATATCACTTCTCATAGCATTACAGACAAATACAAGGCTGTCGAACAATATAAATTGTTCTTTACGACAACTTATTCCTCTGATGCAATGATTCCACCTGCGCATATACAAGCAATGCCTGGGGAAATTTGTACCGAAACTTTTTTGCTTATAGGTCCCTTTGCGAGTGAATATGAAATGAAGTGTTGTTCTTCTTATATGGAAACCACCTTTTTCCGCTTCATATTATCCCTTGGTCACGGTACAATGCAGGTCAATAAGAATGTTTTTTCTTTGCTACCTATGCAAGATTTCTCCGAAAAATCGGACATAAAATGGACGCTTTCAACCAATGAAATCGACCGCCAACTCTACCGAAAATACGGACTTACGCCACAAGAAATAGCCTTCATCGAGGAAAAAGTAAAACCGATGCAATAAACAACGGCGCACCACTCATTGGTGGTGCGTCGCTTTTTTATGATTGATTCTCTTCTAAAGTGCGAAGGATGAGGCGTTTCATCGAGTCGTCCACCTCGAAGAGGGCGTAAAGTTGGGCATTCACGTCGCCGGCATAGTCGATGATGCCATTGCCGTCTGTATAGTCGAGCAGATCCGGCACCATTTTAGCGAGCGAACTCAGACTTTCGTCTGTGAGTAGGAAAGTGTAGCGTACGAAATCGGTTTGGCAGTAAGCAAAGAAGTTACGCGCTTCGCGTTTGGTGGCGAAAGTCTTGAGCGCCACGCGCGAGCGGCCGAAAGCACTGCGGTCATCGAGCACTTCGAGTTGGTTGCTTCTGTTATGCCCTCCCGGGTGCGCGCTCGACACGACCACCTTCCAGCGGCGGATATACTCCTTTCCAGTTGTAATCACATCTTCTTTTGCGGAGTACCAACGTGCGCGGCCACCAGAGCCTGCTTTGTCATTCGTGAGGAGTTTGATTTCATCGGCGGCAAGGACATCGCCCTCTTCATAGGGGCGCACTTGGTCGGGGTTTCGCTCTACGAAATCGCTTTCAATAGAGAAAAGTTTTTGAGAAAGCACAGCATCGTGTAGAAAGGCAAAGCGTTGAGCGGTGATGCGCCGTATGTTCTCACCGATGGTTGCGGCCTCGGGGTCGAGCACAAACATGTCTTCGCCGGGTGCTTGGGCACGTACACTTCGGGTCACACCGTTTTGGGTGTAAAGGTAGTCGAACCCCATTGCGTTCTTCTCACGATCTTTGAAAACTACGGAAAGCCCGTCGGTAATATCTACTTCACGGAACACTTCATTGGAGTTAGGATAGAAATGCAAGCGCGCCAAATGTGGGTCGTTGATT
>ERZ772928.412-NODE-412-length-19463-cov-2.854596_pt1 | contig 19463 bp, 14 predicted proteins | sample MGYA00511686_ERZ772928 | MGnify/ENA primary metagenome ERZ772928 (study PRJEB29015, sample SAMEA2738063) | human oral metagenome | biome: human oral; feature: human-associated habitat; material: saliva | place: China | collected 2219 ... | reverse complement strand
CCTCTTCCCTACAAGCTATTGCTTGATAATTTGCTTTGTATCAGAGCCAACCTGGAGGATATAGCATCCAGGAGCGAGAGCAACTAGCTCTATAGAGGCAGCACCTACAGCGGAAGTAGTGCTTTGGTATAGGAGTTGACCATCGAGTGCATGTAGAGATACGGAAGCACCTGGAGCAGCTCCCGTTATGTAGAGCCAATCTGTAGCCGGATTCGGGTAGATAGCGAGGTTAGACTCTGCAATCTTGTCTACAGCGACGTCACTTCCCTCGAAGGGAGCTCCTTCTTCTCCGAACTTCCCACCACAAAAGTCCTTGACAAGCCAATGCTTGGCTATTGCCTTATCTACAGTACTCTTATTTAGGACATTCTTGTCACTTGGGTTGCACTGGGTATCTACGGCCATAAAGACTCCTGCCTCAGCAGCACCAGGAATGGTGGGGAGTGCCTCAACAAATTTCTGGAAGGCTTCGTCTCCGATATTGTTGCGCATACAGTCTACATAGGTAATCTTAGGACAATTGCTGAGCCCTATACCTTGTAGCTTGTTACCCCAGAGGGATATAGTCTCTAGGTTTTCACAGTTTGAGACGTTCACCTCGGTAAGAGCGTTTTCACTCAATAGGAGTCGCTTGATATTGCTGTGATTAGAGATCGTAAAAGTGGAGAGCTCATTCCTGTAAGCGTGTAGATACTCTAGAACAGGACATTGAGAAACGTCAATTTTTTGGATCTTCTGCCCACTGCATACTAGGACTTTGACGTCACCTTGTATCGTGAGCTTGGTATCGGTCAGCGTATACTCTTTGTAGTAAGCTTCAAAAGGTTCGGCAACACCTGTTATAGCGACATTGTCTGATCCACTGATCTCTAAAGCAATCTTGTTTCCTATGGCTAGTCCGGTCTCTAGAGTAATGAGAGCGTCAGAGATAACAATGTCAGTTATTTGAACGGCATTGCCAGCTGCCCAGTCATACACATCCCAGTTTTTGCCACGAGCAGAGGTAATAATCTCATTGGTGAGCTTATTGCGCTCGCGAATCTTATTATTCTTTGTATCAATGACAACCAATATACCGTGGCTATCTTCTTCACAACTTCTCAGCCCATCAACGAAAGTATTTAATGCCTCCGTGGATAGGTTGTTGAGGTATACATCACATCTGCTGAGCTTGGGACTATTTTTGATGCTGAGTTGAGTCAGTTCGTTGTTAGAGCTATTGAATTCTGTCAACTCGGCATGGTTGTCTAGGCTTAGCTGAGCTATCTTGTTGTTGAGACAGATGAGCTTCTCGAGTTTGGTATTATTGGAGAGATCAAGCTCCGTGAGTGCATTAGAGCTACAGTCTAGTCTGGCAAGAGAGGTAGCTTGAGAGACGTCGAGTTTTGTAAGCCCAAGTATGGAGCAGGTAAGGTCAGTGACCTCGCCACGTATGGTTATCTCTTGTTGTTTAAAGGTGTAGCTATTTCGATTGGGGTCATAAGCCTCCTCTACACCATCAATAGTTATCTCACCAACCCCCTTGATGGTTATAAATTTAGATTGTCCTACGATGTCGCTTCCGATAGTCATAGAGACCTGCTGGGTGATTACCTGTGGGTCTTCTATGCCCTCATAATCCCCAATTTCGCCTTCCTCACTAATGCCATTGCAAAGGTAGCCTCGTTGCTCCTTGGCTAGGACTATGTCGGAATGCCATGCCCAATTCTTTTCGTCCTTGTTCCTCTGATTGACCAATAATATGCTCGCCCACTCCGAGGATGCACTGAGGTCGGGTAGTGAGCGAAGAGCCGCTCTCATCGCCTCTCCATAGATTTGGTTGTTTTCGCACCTTATCTCCTTTAGACCGCTTGCTCCCGAGGGAAAGAGTAGCGACCCTAAACAGTTAGTTGAGACGGAGAGGAAAGTGAGAGCATCACACCCCTCAATATTTATTGTCTCAAGAGAGTTCCTATCAGCGTAGATGAGCGAAAGCTTGGGACAGTTGGCTAGATTGATGTGCGAAAGGAGATTCTTCGTGACAACAAAAGTCTCTAGTTTGGGAGCCCCAGAGAGATCAATAGAGCCCACCATTTGATTGAAGTTGCCCCATACCGCTTTCAGGGTACTGTGCTGAGGAGAGAAGCTAGCAGCCGTGATGCCACAATTGGTAAAGCGTAATTCCTCCACATCACCCACGATAGAGAAGGTACTGGAACCCACAATGTAGTTACCACTGGCATCTTCCTCCAGGCCCTCATAGGATAGAGAGGCACCCGGTACAGACTTGATCTGCAGTTTAATCTGCTCTCCAACGGTTTTCTTGGTAGTCAAAGTAATCTTGTTCTGACCATACAAAGTACATCCACCCCCAAAGCAGAGGAGGATAAAGGTCAGAAGTAAAGAAGTAGTTCTTCGCATCATAATTCTTAGTCTATTGAGTTTGTTAGTAAAGTAGTCTTAGGATATTTGGATCTTATAGGAGTAGCGACCTTTAGGTCCTTTGGTTGAGAGGATGTATAGACCTTTAGGGAGAGGAGCTGAAGTTAGTTGGTGCGATCCGTTACTCAGCACACCCCGGCCTTGTAGTTCTCCTGTGATGTGGTATAGATACCACTCAATATCAGAGGAGGTGTCTAGGTCTAGATAAAGTATGCCATTGATGATCGTGAGTTCTCCTTGGTTGGAAGATAGGGAGGAGGTGCTTTGATGGATCGTTGTCTCAATAGAGAAATCGTCAATCAGTAGTCCTGTGGCTCCATAGGTCTCGTGCGCTAGTATGAGCTGGATGTTTTGTCCTCGGAAAGGAGATAAGTCGCACTCAACCTTTTTCCAATTGTAAGATACAGGAGTTGTTTGTAGTTTAACCATCCCTTCTGTCCAAGAGAGCGGATTAACCGGTGCCGGCACGTAATATATAGAGAGGGTGTCCTGTCGCTGGAATTGTTTGCTAAAGGAGCGAGCATACAGGGTGAGAAGCGTCTCTATCTCCTTGCCCTCTGGTACGCTTATAGGAGGAGGGAGGAGCCAGTTCTTGCTTGAGACTCTATAGCCGACTAGGTTTGTATAGCTCTTAAACTCTGTCGGATAGAAAGACCAAGAGATCATACAATCTTCGCCAGAGTGTGCCATGGTCTTTGCAGAGAGTTGATCTTCAGGTACCTGGAGACGCGAGAGCTCCTGAGAGAGGGAGGTCCATCCGATAAGGTCTCCGTCTACATCTGCACGGCTCCAGTCTATCAAGCCCTCTTTTTCAAAGGATTCTCTGATGGGCAAGGGAGTCTTCTCTTCGCCCAATCGCACCTTAATTTGCCTGGATAGAGGGGTGCTGGCTCCATGCTGATTGACAGCAGTTAGTGCAAGTTCTATCTCCCCTTCTGTTGGCCAATTCAAGATTAAGCGAGGCTCTGAGGTAGTTTCATAGTCTTGACCATTGACTTGCCAGATATACTTCGTAATTGGAGTGACAGAGCCTACATAGGCTTGTATCTCACAAGGCGTTTTATTTGTCATGCCCCAGGTGGGAGCATAGAGATCCCGAACAACGGGAGCATCTTGTGCAGAAAGACACTCTTTACCCTTGTTGTAAACGCCCTCTTCGCTAATTTGTAATATTTCTTGTACCTCAGTATAGGTGCCATGAGCAGAGAGCAGCACGATGCAGGGGACGTATGAGAGGGGTATTCCTAAGGCGTCTGCCATGTAGGCATCCGAAACAATCGGATAGGGGACGGTGCCGCCATTTGTCCAGTCACCAAGAGTATCCCCTTCTTTTCCTTCAATGGTAGCTTTACTTGCACCAGTAGCCTCAATCCAAATAAAGAACATCTCGTCACTCCCTGGAGGACCATACTTTTTCCAAAGGCGTTCTGCAGTACCTCGTTTATGTATGGCCCAGCAAGGCCTACAAAATGTACCAGAAAAGTCTAAGACGACTTTCTTACCAGCCCTCACAAGTGAATCAATGTTAATACGTTGCCCGTCAATAGTCTGAGCAGTGTAGTCAAAGCCCTTGAGAGGCTTCCACTCTGAGTCTGGATCTTGAGCCAAAGCTACTCCACAGACGGATAGTGAAAGGAGGAGAGAGTGTGCGAGAAGTTTCAACAGCGTTCTTGCTTTCATCTGATCAATAATTCTTTGGTGTTATTATGGAGTCTTATATCTTGCGGGAAGCTATCGCCAGTAGCAACAGAACCGAAAAGACAGGGTAAGGATGTTTATCTCTCCCCTCTTCTTATCATTCATCGGCTAAGATAGATATATATTTTGATTAAAGCATCAATTTGCAATGATTTAACCCAAATAAGCAACACAATATCTTACACCCTCCATTATCATCTCACCATTCTTCAGTAAATGAGCATAAGAATTCTACTTATTGCCTTTCTTAATGAATAGGATTGGAAGCACAGCCGTGGAGAAAGAAGGCTCAGTGTGCTGACGGGGGAGTGCGACACCAGGGACTCCCGCATCAAATCTTTAGGGGCTTTCTTAAAAAGCTTATATTCAAATAGTCTCTTCCGTAAGGATAGTTTGTCTTTGTATTGAGAGATAATGGCTAGAGCGATTTCCTAGCGTATTGGCTGAATAATTCTTGCCATTGACTATATACACTTCGTCGAAAGCCTCCTAAACGAGCAATGTAGTACTAGGTTCGCATCTCAACACGAGCATGATTTTTCTCAAAAGTCTCATAGCGTGAGTACTATATTGCCCCATGAATGTTGTAGAACAAGGTCGTTAAGCAATTGTGTATCCTTGCTCTCGGCTCAAATGGTTATAGGTTTTCATATTCAACGTAAACATAAACTTCTTGGGTTCAGCCTCCATACAGATTCCCCATGGCGGGTTTCATTTACCTAAGCGTTGCCCTTACAATTGGAAAATACAAAACAGGAATAATAGCATGGAAAGTTGGGCAATCCAATTTTTCATTGTACCTTTGCACTAGGAACCGGTAGAATGAGGTAATGCTCCGTTTTACATCCGGTACGTAGGTGGAGGAAACCATGCGTAACAGCGGTTCCCTCCTTTTTGTCTTTAGACCCTTCGCTAGAAGAATGGACTAAAGACAGAGAGTTTATGCGGCATCAAGATAGGACGCAAGCGAAGAATAGGCTCAAAAGATGAAGAGTGTAACAGAAGAAATAGTACAGAAAAAGCTCAACGAGATGCTGGATCCAGCTGAAGAGTTTGTAGTCTCTCTCAGCATAAGTTCGGCTAACGACATCGTGGTTGTGCTTGATAGTCTATCAGGCATAACTATAGATCGTTGTGGTGCTATTAGCAAAGGAATAGAGGCAGCTCTTGACCGTGACAAGGAGGATTTTTCCATCGAAGTAGGCTCCGCAAGCCTTTCGGATCCATTCCGCAATGAGCGTCAGTTTGCCAAACATCAAGGGGATCCTATCGTAGTACTATTTTCAGATGGCACGAAACGAAATGGCATCCTCTTAAGCTCTGATCAAGAGAGTTTTGTACTACAATATGAGGAGATGATACCCTCTCCTGATGGCAGGCATAGCAAAAGGCGTTATGAACAACGAGAGTGCCGCATCCTCTACTCCGAGACCAAGAGCGTAAAATACAACTTCGACTAAGAAACGGCTTCCACGGAAGAGAAACGAAATAATACAACGGATACTAAACTATCACAGATATAGACCTATGGCTCAGAAACAAGCACATGCGAGCATGACCGAGACTCTGGCAGAGTTTAAGGAACTAAAAAACATCGACAAAGAAACCCTTATCAACGTGCTGAAAAGCGCATTTATGAGCGTTTTGTCTAAGATGTTTGGGACAGACGAGAACTTTACGATCATCGTAAGTCCTGAGATGGGAGATTTGGAAATCTGGCGTAATCGTATGGTCGTTGCCGATGGGAGCGTGCAAAATCCCAATTTGGAAATTAGTCTGAGCGACGCTTTACCACTGGACCCTGATGCCGAGATTGGCAGCGAGGTTACAGACTCCATCAACTTTGCTTCCTTTGGTCGCCGTGCCATCCTCAACCTCCGCCAAGCCCTACAAGGCAAGGTGCTAGAGCTACAAAAAGAGAACCTATACAAAAAGTTCCAAGAGCGAGTTGGCCAGATGGTCTCTGCTGAGGTCTATCAAGTATGGAAGCGCGAGGCTCTACTTGTGGATGACGAGGGGAATGAATTGCTCCTCCCCAAATCGGAGCAAATCCCTGGGGACTACTTCCGAAAGGGGGAGAGCGTACATGCTGTAATCGACCACGTAGATTATGAAAACAACAACATCAAAATCTATGTATCACGCACCAGCCAAGAGTTTCTAAAGCGTCTCTTCGAACTCAATGTACCGGAGATTGGCGATGGACTTATCACGATTAAGCGAGTAGCTCGTATCCCGGGAGAGCGTGCTAAGATGGCAGTAGAGTCTTACGACGATCGTATTGACCCCGTAGGTGCTTGTGTGGGTATGAACGGAAGCCGTATCCGTGGTATCGTGCGTGAGCTAAAGGGAGAAAACATTGACGTAATGTCTTATACCACCAACTCAAGTCTCTTTGTGCAACGAGCTTTGAGCCCTGCAAAGGTGTCATCTATTGAGATCTTACCCGAGGAGCTAAAGGCAGAAGTCTACCTCAGCCCCGAAGAAGTCCCCATGGCTATCGGTAAGAATGCCTCTAATATTAAGTTGGCATCGGCCCTAACAGGGTACAAAATTGAGGTATTCCGAGACATAGAAGAGAATGACGAAGAGGATATTTTCCTCAACGAGTTCAACGACGAAATCGAAGATTGGGTACTCGAAGTTCTCAAAAACATCGGGTGCAATACGGCCTTGAGCGTGCTACGCATCCCTCGTGCAGAGCTAATCTCAAAGGCAGACCTCGAAGAGAGCACCGTAGATCATGTATTAGAAGTTCTATCCTCTGAGTTTGACCCCGAGGAACTTGAGCGCATCGGCTTTACAGCCCCCGAAGCTACTGAAGAAGTAGAAATCGAGGGGGGAGCTGATTCAGAAGACAGCGAATCCCTCCCCTCAAAAAGCCCTGAGGCATAAGAGACTAAAGGTAGGAAACACCAATAAGCGAGATCAATTAGTAGGTTATATATAGAGGATAGAGGAGAAATAAGAATGGAGATAAAACTTTCGGAAGTACAAAAAGAACTCAATATCGGGTTAGGGTCTCTCAGACCTTTTCTTGAGGAGCATGGTATTGCACAGGGTGCAACCCCCAACACACGTATTGATAAGAAAACGGCGCAACTCATTATTGATGAGTTTCGTCCCAAGATAGGGAAAGAAGAAGGCGAGAAGCTACTCGCCCTATTCGCTGCGGAGAAAAAGAAGGAGAGTAAACCAGACAAACCCACCCCCTCTCAAGAGTCAGAAAAAGAACCAAAAGAAGAGATCTCCGAACCCTACTCTCCCACCAATGTGACGGAGCAAACACCTACACTGAAAATATTGGGTCACCTCGATAAAAGTGGCAAGGCCGTCATGAATGATAAGCCTATAGAGCTTGTTGTGGACTCCTCTACCCCCTCTACTTCCGAGACTTCAGATATCCCCACAGCTCCTGTCAAGGCAAAAGAGACTAAGACGACCGCTTCCTCTACAAAGACAAGTAAGGAAAAAGAGGTAGAAGTTAAGGAGAAAGCTGCCCCAAAAAGCACGACTCCTAAAGAAACTCCCAAAGAAGAAACGAAAAAAGTCTCCACTCCCAATCCCTCCTCAAAAGAAGAAAAGACTTCTTCTAAACAACACAAAGAGGAGAAAGAAGTAAAGAAAGAAACAACGGCTCCGGTAGCCTCCAAAAGTGAGGAAACGACCTCTCCCAAGGAAGAGCAACCAACCCAAGAGGTAGCACCCGCGGCTCCTAAAGGAGAAGAAAACCACACCAATTCTGAAATCTATCGTCCTTCGGAACGCAAAGAGTTGGGTGTAACCGTCGTAGGGAAAATAGACTTAAACACCATCAATCCTCCCAAGAAAAGCGAAAAGGGAGAACGTAACAGAGGACGGAGAAAGCGTATCGGCTCACAAGCTGTTGACGTAAAGAGTGAAGCAGCAAAGGGTATCGATCCCGTAAATCCCAATATCCGTCGCAATTCCGGTAACAATAAAAATGGAGGAGCTCCTCAAGGTTCTACCCCAAATAATCAGCGGAGACGCAACAAAAAGGAGAACAACAAACCGGTAGCTCCCAAGCAAGAAATCACAGAAGAAGATGTACAGAAGCAGGTAAAAGAAACACTTGCTCGTCTACAAGGCAAAAAGACATCTTTTGAAAAGAAAGCACGCATCCGCAAAGATCGTCGCGACGCAGCTCGCCAAGCTGCTGAGGAGGCTATAGAAGCCGGAGAAAGAGAAAGCCGCATCCTCAAACTTACCGAGTTTGTAACGGTAAGCGACTTGGCAAACATGATGGACGTGCCCGTAAATGAGGTAATCGCCACTTGTATGAGTATTGATATGATGGTATCTATCAATATGCGTCTTGATGCCGAAACAATCAAACTTGTAGCAGAAGAATTTGGATTCGAGACTGAGTTTGTAAGTGCCGAAGTGGTAGAAGCCATCCAAGCAGACGAAGAAGAGGATAAGGAAGAAGACCTCGTTCCTCGTGCTCCTATCGTAACAGTAATGGGACACGTAGACCATGGTAAAACCTCTCTCCTCGACAATATCCGTAAATCAAACGTAATTGCCGGTGAGGCCGGAGGTATTACTCAGCACATTGGCTCTTACAATGTACAGCTCCCCTCGGGGCGTCGTATCACATTCCTAGATACGCCGGGGCACGAAGCCTTTACGGCCATGCGTGCTCGTGGAGCCCAAGCAACCGACATTGCGATCATCATCATTGCCTCAGACGACAAGGTGATGCCTCAGACCAAAGAGGCTATCAACCACGCAGCGGCAGCAGGTGTCCCCATGGTATTTGCCTTCAATAAGATAGACGTACAAGGGGCAGATCCTAATAAGATTCGTGAGCAACTTGCTGCCATGAACTACCTCGTGGAGGATTGGGGCGGTAAGTATCAATGTCAAGAAATCTCTGCAAAAAAGGGTATCGGCGTCAATGAGTTGCTTGAAAAGGTACTGCTCGAAGCCGATATGCTCGACCTAAAGGCCAATCCGAACCGCCGTGCTCAAGGACTTATCATTGAGTCTTCTCTAGACAAAGGACGTGGTTATGTTTCCAATATCTTGGTACACAACGGCACTCTGCATGTAGGGGATATCATCCTCGCCGGTAAGTATTATGGCCGTGTAAAAGCCATGTTCAACGAGCGCAATCAATCCCTCAAAGCAACCGGAGCCGGGCCATCAGTCCCCGCCACCATCCTTGGGTTCAATGGAGCTCCTTCTGCAGGAGATACCTTCAATGTACTAGAGAGCGAACAAGAGGCTCGCGACATTGCTACACGCCGTACGCAACTACAGAGAGAACAGGGCTTCCGAACTCAGAAGATGCTCTCCTTGGACGAAATTGGACGACGCATTGCCATCGGGAACTTCCAAGAGCTCAACCTTATTATTAAGGGGGATATGGACGGATCTGTGGAAGCTCTATCGGCAGAGATCGAAAAGCTATCAACAGAAGAGATTGGGGTTAATGTAATCCACAGAGGTGTGGGACAAATCTCAGAGTCCGACGTTGTACTCGCAGAGGCATCGCAAGCCGTTATCATCGGATTCCAAGTACGCCCCAGTGCCATAGCTCGTAAAAATGCAGAGCAGCAGGGAGTAGAAATACGTACCTACTCCATTATTTACGATGCAATTGCAGACGTAAAGAGCGCGATGGAGGGGATGCTATCTCCCGAAATCAAGGAGGTAATTACCGCATCACTTGACGTACAGCAAACCTTTACGATAGGCAAAGTGGGTACGATTGCAGGGTGTCTTGTAAAAGAAGGAAAGATCAAACGCACGGACAAGGTTCGTGTAATCCGCGATGGTATCGTGATACATTCCGGAGAACTTGAGTCTCTCAAACGCTTTAAAGACGATGTAAAGGAAGTCGCTCTTGGGCTCGATTGCGGTCTCAATATCAAGGGCTTCAACGACCTGCATGAGGGTGATGTTATCGAATCGTACGAAGAGATAGAAGTAAAGAAAACACTCTAAAATGGATAGTAAAATTCCCCTCCTGATTGACAAGAGGGGAATTGACAAAGTATTCTCCATACAGATGAATAATAAAAAGAGTTACCGAGGTACTTATTTGCGTACACACGAAAATAGGTATCCTTGGCAACTCTTTTATTGTTTGTCGGAGCTTGAGAATTAGCCGATAGATAGGAAAAAATGAACTGGTTAGATATTGCTATTATCATTATCGTTGGGCTATCTCTCTTCAAGGGATTCTCCAAAGGGCTCATACATCAGGCTGCTTTCTTTGTAGCTATTCTGCTAGGAATTGCAGTTTCTGGAGTGGTAGCGGATTGGCTAGGCGGCGCACTCTCTTTTTTGCTCAAGCTAAGTGATAAGATAGCGAACTCAGTAGCTATTGCCCTATCCTTCCTGCTTATCTTGGGAGCTGTATATCTAGCGAGTAAGATTATAACAAAAATCCTCAATGCTACTCCCCTAGGGATATTCAACAAGCTGCTGGGAGCCTTGGTGGGAGGGCTTATGTCTCTTGCCATCCTTGGCTATATTTTTGTTTTTGTAGACTCTGTATTTATTCCGGCTGCCACCCTTACCAAAAAGCTGAGCAGTGCCCTTGAGTCTACCACCCTACCCAAGGAAGAAAGAAAAGCCCCTAAGGAGGAAAAAGATATTCGTAAAGAGTCTGCACTATACTACCCCGTAAAGAACTTTGTGCCAACTATTTTAGCTCCTCGCCTGTTGGATAAAGAGAATGATTTGATAGAACAGACTTCTAAAGAGAAAGAAGAAAATAAATGAAAGATAGCACTCACCCTCAACCCTCTTCTCAAGGAGAACCCAAAGAAGACATACTACAAGAGGTAACGCAGGGAGACTATAAATATGGATTCGAAACGAAGATCTCCACTGAAACCATAGAACGTGGGCTCAGCGAGGAGGTAGTACGTTTGATTTCGAAGAAAAAGGAAGAGCCCGAGTGGCTTCTCGACTTCCGTCTCAAAGCTTACCAGCATTGGCTCACACTAAAGCAACCCAAGTGGGCACATCTCCACATCCCTCCCATTGACTATCAAGACATAATCTACTACGCAGCTCCCAAGCAAAAAGTCTCTAATGGTACGCCCGGAGAGATTGATCCGGAGCTGATGAAGACGTTCGATAAGCTGGGGATTCCCCTACACGAGCGACAGATATTAGCAGGGAATACGGCTGTAGATGCTGTAATGGATAGTGTCTCCGTAAAAACCACATTCAGGGACAAGCTTTCTGCTCTAGGGATCGTATTTTGCTCTTTCAGCGAAGCAGTAAAAGAGCATCCCGAGCTAGTAAAGAAATATCTTGGCAAGGTAGTGAATTATAGAGATAACTACTTTGCAGCGCTCAACTCCGCCGTCTTTAGTGATGGTTCGTTTGCTTATATCCCCAAGGGTGTGCGATGCCCGATGGAGTTATCCACCTACTTCCGCATAAACGCTCGTAACACGGGGCAATTCGAGAGAACTCTCATTGTCGCAGACGATGATGCCTATGTTAGTTACCTCGAGGGGTGTACAGCTCCCATGCGTGACGAGAATCAATTACACGCTGCCATCGTAGAGATTATTGCAGAGGAGAATGCGGAGGTCAAATACTCCACCGTGCAAAATTGGTATCCGGGCGACAAAAATGGCAAAGGCGGGATATACAACTTCGTAACCAAGCGAGGACTTTGCCGTGGTAATAACTCAAAAATCTCTTGGACCCAAGTAGAGACAGGCTCTGCCATTACCTGGAAGTATCCAAGTTGTCTCCTTGTAGGGGATAACTCTGTAGGCGAGTTTTATTCGGTAGCAGTAACCAACAACTACCAGCAAGCCGATACGGGAACAAAGATGGTCCACATAGGGAAAAATACGCGTAGCACCATTGTTTCTAAAGGAATCTCGGCAGGCTCCAGCCACAATAGCTACAGAGGGCTGGTAAAGATATCTGCAAGCGCAGAGGGTAGTCGCAACCACTCGCAATGCGATAGCCTTTTATTGAGCGACCATTGTGGTGCACATACATTCCCCTATACCGAAGTACTCAACGATACCGCAATCATAGAACACGAGGCTACGACCTCCAAAATAAACGAAGATCAGCTTTTCTATTGCCAACAGCGAGGTATTACCACCGAAGAAGCAGTAGGCTTAATTGTAAACGGCTATGCCCGGGAAGTGATGAATAAGCTCCCCATGGAATTTGCCGTAGAGGCACAAAAACTACTGAGTGTAACCCTAGAGGGATCAGTTGGTTAAGTGCAGAAGAAGTAAGATCTAGCGATAACTAAGACTTTTAGAAGATGAGCAAAAAGCTATTAGAGATAAAAAACCTCCACGCCTCTATCAACGGAAAGGAGATACTAAAGGGCATTAACCTATCGATTAACGAAGGCGAAATCCATGCTATCATGGGACCCAATGGGAGTGGAAAGAGTACCCTCTCTTCCGTACTTGTAGGGAATCCTGCTTTTGAGGTCACCGAAGGAGAGGTTACATTTCGAGGAGAAAACATTCTGCCTTTGAGCCCGGAAGAGCGTTCTCACCGTGGGCTGTTCCTAAGTTTCCAATACCCTGTGGAGATCCCGGGCGTGAGTATGGCCAACTTTATGAAAGCGGCCATTAACGAGAAACGCAAGTCGCAAGGGCTTCCTCCTATGCCTGCTGCGGAATTCCTCAAACTGATGAAAGAGAAACGAGAATTCGTACAATTGGAGAGCAAACTTTCTAATCGTTCGGTAAACGAAGGGTTCTCGGGAGGAGAAAAAAAGCGGAACGAAATATTCCAAATGGCCATGCTAGAGCCTCGCCTCTCCATCCTAGACGAGACGGATAGTGGTCTCGATATCGACGCTCTGCGCATTGTTGCAGAGGGGGTAAACAAGCTGCATACTCCGGAAACAAGCTCTATTGTGATCACTCACTATCAACGTTTGCTCGACTATATTAAGCCTCAATTTGTACACGTACTCTACAACGGACGCATCGTAAAAGACGGAGGTTCTGAACTTGCTTTAGAGCTAGAAAAACGTGGCTACGACTGGATTAAGGAACAACATACTCTCTGATTACCCTCAATATGGAAAGTATTGCAAAAACCTATCTCGACCTCTTCGATGAGAATAGGCAAGCCATAGAAAAGGGATCCTTTCCTCTGATGAACAATGCCCGAGAGGGGGCTAGAGAGGATTACAACGCACACGGACTTCCGTCTCTGCACAGCGAAAACTACAATCGTACGGATATTCACGACCTATTCAGTCTTGATTACGGTGTAAATATCAATGGAGTACAATTCCCTCTCCACGATACCAAGGGATTCTCTTGCGATGTAGAGGATATGCCCTATATGCAGGGGATAATCCTCAACGAACGCTTTGATAGGAATCTTTCGCAAGGCTTGGAGCAACTCCCTACCGGTGTATATATCGGGAGCCTTAGAGCCTTCCTCACGGAGCATCCAGAGCGAGAGCCCCAGTTCGCTAAGATATACGGCAGATACGCAGAGACGGATATTGACGGCATTGTCGCTCTCAATACCATGTTTGCTCAAGATGCCGTGTTACTCTTTGTACCCAAGGGGGTAAAGGTAACCGAGCCACTACGACTTATCCAATTGGTGCGTGCGGATGTACCTATGCTCCTCTTCCGTAGAGTTCTTATCGTACTTGAGGAAGAATCGGCAATTGAAGTGCTGGTCTGCAACCACACATTAGACAAACATGATTTCCTAGTAGATCAAGTGATAGAGGTGCATATTGCAGAGAACGCTCAGCTCAAACTCTACGACGTAGAGGAGTCTAGCAGCCGGATGCGACACCTCTCCACACTTTGTTTGCGCCAATACGAATCGAGTAAAGTACTGATCAACGGACTAACGCTCAACAATGGCATTACAAGGAACTCATACTGGACGCGCTTTATGGGACCTCATGCCGAGCTTACTCTCGCAGGGCTAGCCATTGGCACTCAAGCACAGCACGTAGACAACTTCACCTATATAAGCCATATATTCCCCGAATGCAAGACCCACGAGTTATTCAAGTACATAATGGATGACGAAGCGGTTGGTGCTTTCGCCGGACGTATCTTTGTGTCAGCCCAAGCTCAAAAGACCGATGCTCAGCAGAGCAATCGCAATTTGTTACTCTCGCCCAATGCTCGCGTCTACTCCAAGCCTCAACTTGAGATTTATGCGGATGATGTAAAGTGTAGCCATGGTATGACTACAGGGCAACTCGACGAGGAAGCTCTCTTCTACATGCAACAACGCGGTGTCTCCAAAGACGAAGCTCGCACCCTTCTCAGCATTGCGTTTACCGACGATGTAGTCAGACTCATTGAGCTTGAGCCCCTTCGAGACTCTATCGTAGACGTTATATCCTCTCGCTTTAATAACCAGGAGATACGCCACTGCAATAAGTGTGGTAAAGTCTGCTTCTAGGGTGCTTGTAAGCAATATACTAAACCATTTATAAGGAGTATCGCAGGGGAGTTGGGCAATCCTCACACTCCCCTGCGATACTCCCTTTTGTACCTATCCGAGATGATCACTTTCCCCAATGCCAAACTCAATCTAGGTCTTCGTATTCTAAGAAAACGTGCCGACGGCTACCATTTACTAGAGACGATATTTTTACCTATCACCCTAACCGATGCCCTAGAGATAGTGCCTCAAAAGGGAGCGTTGGAGGATACTTGGCGGCAAAGTGGCATCACCATTGACGGCGCCGTAGAGAGTAATACGGTAATTCGTACAATACAAATGATACGAGAGGAGGTCGCTATCCCCCCTCTGGAGGTCGAACTTCTCAAAAAAATCCCCTTTGGAGCCGGGCTTGGCGGGGGGTCTGCAGATGCTGCTTTTGCTCTGAAAATGCTCAATCAGCGGTTTTGTCTAAATTTATCGGAAGAAGAAATGGCACGAAAAATGGCGCAAATAGGAGCCGACTGCCCCTTCTTCATCTATGATAAACCTATGCTAGCTACAGGGATAGGTGAGGTACTAACCCCCATTGAGATACCCCACGAACTACAACAAGCGAGTGTGGTGCTCATCAAGCCTAGCCTTTCGATCTCAACCAAAGAGGCGTATGCTCAGATTACCTGCCACCCTGAGGCGGAGGGCTCTCTCCCATCCTTACTTCAAAAGCCCCTTGATCAGTGGCAAGATCTCTTCATCAACGATTTTGAGGCATCACTCTTCGGTCGCTATCCCATCCTCCCAAAAATAAAAGAATCCTTATGTAAAGCCGGAGCATTCTACACGGCTATGACCGGCTCCGGATCTGCTATTTATGGCTTCTTCCACACCCCCATTGCCATAGATCCACTGCAATCAATCTACCCCAATAGCTTCGTATGGCAAGGCAATATAGCCTAACGGACTTCCTCCCCACCTCTAAAAAAGAAATGGACGCTCGTGGCTGGGACGAGGCGGACGTTATCTTATTCAGCGGCGATGCCTATGTGGACCATCCCTCCTTTGGGGCGGCCGTGGTCGGGCGTTTCCTAGAGAGCCATGGGCTACGTGTTGCCATTGTACCCCAACCCAACTGGCGAGATGATCTGAGGGACTTCCGCAAATTGGGTAAACCTCGACTCTTCTTTGGAGTTTCCCCTGGGGCTATGGACTCCATGGTAAACAAGTACACCGCTGCCCGAAGGCTGAGGAGTGAAGATGCCTATACTCCTGATAAGCGCATAGACATGCGCCCGGAGTATCCCTCCATCGTATATAGTCGCATCCTCAAAAGTATATACCCCGACGTCCCCATTATCCTAGGAGGGATCGAAGCCTCCCTCAGGCGATTGGTTCACTACGACTATTGGCAAAATAAACTCTTACCTGGGATGTCTATCCTAAGCCCCGCAGACCTGATCATCTACGGGATGGGAGAACTTCCACTGGCAGAGGTGGTGGAAAGACTCAAAGCCGGAGCTGATATTGCCGAACTGCGCAAGGTACTCCAAACCACCTACGCCGTAGACGCTCAAGACTTCCAGCCCCAAGAGGGCGACCTCCGTCTTTTTAGCTACGAGGAGTGCCTAAAAGACAAGAAGAAGCAGGCAATGAACTTCAAGCATATAGAGGAAGAGAGCAATAAATTCCATGCCAATCGCATCGTTCAACCCTGCGGCGATCGGGTTATTGTTGTGAATCCGCCCTTCCCCCCTATGACTACCGGACAAATTGATGCCTCCTTCGACCTCCCCTACACTCGCCTCCCCCACCCTCGCTACAAGGGTAAGACCATCACAGCCTATGAGATGATTAAGCACTCAGTGAATCTGCATAGGGGTTGCTTCGGAGGGTGTGCCTTCTGTACCATCTCAGCCCATCAAGGCAAATTCGTAGCCTCCAGAAGCGAGGCCTCCGTACTCAAAGAAGTAGGAGCGATTACGGAGATGGACGACTTCAAAGGCTACCTAAGTGACGTGGGAGGTCCCTCTGCCAACATGTATAGAATGGAGGGGGTCAATCGGGAGTTGTGCGCACGTTGTGTACGCCCGTCCTGCATCTTCCCTGCCATATGCCCCAATCTCAACGCCAACCACAAGCCCTTAAATGATCTACTGGACAAGGTGGACAAAATCCCCGGGATCAAGAAGAGTTTTATTGGTAGTGGGGTGCGTTACGACCTATTGCTCGAAGAGTACAAAAATCCCGAATACCAGCGCGAAGCCAGGCGATACACCGAGTCGCTTATAGCCCACCATACCTCGGGACGACTAAAAGTAGCTCCGGAACACACCTCTCCCAACGTGCTGAAAATCATGCGAAAGCCCCCATTTTCTCTATTTGAGCGCTTTACTCGCATTTTTGATGAGGTAAACAAAAAGTACGGGCTCAAGCAGCAACTGATTCCCTACTTCATATCCTCACACCCCAATTCTCACGAGGTTGATATGGCAGAGTTAGCCGTGCTAACCAAGCGGCTTAACTTCCATCTTGAGCAGGTGCAGGACTTCACTCCTACTCCCATGACCCTTGCCACTGAGATTTATTACACGGGATTCCATCCCTATACATTAGAAAAACTCTACTGCGCCATCTCTCCCGAGGAGAAAAGGAAGCAAAGACGGTACTTCTTTTGGTACAAACCCGAGGAGCGACGCGAACTTATACAAGCATTGCAATCCCTGCATAGACCCGACCTTATAGAAGCACTCTTTGGTCAGCATGTTGCTCGTCAACCCGAATCTTCTAAAAAGAAGAATCCGCGTCAAAGCCCCCACGAGCACAGCTCTCATGCGCGCTCGTCCAAAAACAAGTCCTCGAAAACAAATTTCTCCAAAAGGCGTTAAATAGCCCCTCCCCCAGAGAAAAAATAATACCGATAGGTTGTTGAAGAAAAAAACTCAGCCTCCTCATAAATCCTTGTAGGGTGAAATCTGCCCAGGAATCAGCCTAAAGCCTTCACCCATTTAGAGTGAAAACCAACGAAAAACCACCTGGATATCCCCTCACATTCCGGCGAAGAATCTTTCCCCTCCAAGCCCCCTCTTCTCTTCCGACATCCCTACAAAAGAAGTAGTCTTCCCACGAAAAAACCTCCAGCAAGCACCCTTAGATGCTCAACCGGAGGTTGTAAGAAACAGAAGAAAGGGGAGAAGCCCCTCTCTCCATGTATAGGTAATTACTTAATTACACCAAGCTCTTTACCCACCTTGATAAAGGCGTTGATACAACGATCGAGGTGCTCACGCTCATGACCGGCAGAGAGCTGTACGCGGATACGAGCCTCGCCCTTGGGTACAACAGGATAGTAGAATCCCGTTACATAGATACCCTCTTCGAGCATACGCTTAGCATACTTCTGAGACAGAGGTGCGTCATAGAGCATCACAGCACAGATGGCACTCTGGGTTGGTTTGATGTCAAAACCGGCAGCAATCATCTTGTCGCGGAAGTAGTTTACATTCTCCATAAGTTTGGTATGGAGCGAATCGTCCTCTTTGAGCATCTTGAAAACTTCGAGACCGGCACCTACTACTGCGGGGGGGATTGAGTTACTAAAGAGGTAGGGACGAGAGCGCTGACGAAGCATATCGATAACTTCTTGAGGACCTGCCGTAAAGCCACCAACAGCTCCACCAAAAGCCTTACCGAGGGTACCGGTGTGTATATCAATACGATCCCAGCAGTTGTACTTTTCGGCAACACCACGACCGGTTGCTCCCACAACGCCTGCTGAGTGGCATTCGTCTACCATTACAAGAGCATCGTACTTCTCAGCAAGAGCACAGATCTGATCCATGGGGGCAACATTGCCGTCCATAGAGAAAACGCCGTCCGTTACAATGATACGATGACGTTGTGCTTGTGCTTCTTTGAGGCACTCTTCGAGTTCTGCCATGTTACCATTGGCATAACGATAACGCTTTGCCTTGCAGAGACGTACCCCGTCAATAATAGAAGCGTGATTGAGGGCATCGCTAATAATGGCATCTTCTGCTCCAAAAAGAGGCTCAAACACACCTCCGTTGGCATCGAAGCAAGCAGCATAAAGAACTTACTGAACCAAGACAAGCAGAAAAGCGAAGAATGGGGGCACGTGGTTCAGCAAAACACCATTGCAGCTTACAAAGTATACCTTGAAGCGCACCCCGACACACCGCATAAGGACGAAATTCAGAAGAAAATAGAAGAACTGTATTGGGACGAAGTTGTAAGTTTGAATACAGAAGCAGCTTATCTTGGTTACAGAGAAAAGTTTCCAAAAGGAATCCATACCAAGGAGGCTGACGAGAAATTGAAGGTGATGCTTGACAATACATCGACGCCAAGCGAGGAAAAAGCTGCAGTTGCAGCTGTACGAAAGTTCCTGCAAGGCATCAACAGCAAGAGTACTTCCAAGATTCAAGAGGTAGTGGCACCCTCGTTTAACTTCCTCGGTGCGGGTGGCGCAACAACGGCTGATGTGGCAAAGTATATGCGTGAAAAGCTCTATCAGGCAGACGTTAATAATGTAATGTGGCATCTTGGAACTGCCATGAAGGCTACAACCGACAAGCAAGAAGGTGGTGGAACCATACAGACAATTACCATTCCTGCTCGTTTGGTAATAGAAAGGAAAGGTGGAACTGGTTCCAACAGATATACAATCAAGGCGCAAATGCAAAACGGAAAGATAACTTCTATTAATTGGATATTGCAAGCCGCTGCGCCAACGCCAAAGTCTGAGCAGTAAGAAAAAAGCTGTGGTAAATGACAAAATGCGTAAGATAATTATCAGATTGTTTGGTAGATAGAAAAGAAAAATGTAATTTTGCACCCGCTATTACGAGATAATGGCATTAAATTCAAACCTAATTAAAAGAATAAAAGACAAATTATGGCAACAAAAATCAGATTGCAACGCG
>ERZ772928.402-NODE-402-length-19669-cov-6.108647_pt1 | contig 19669 bp, 18 predicted proteins | sample MGYA00511686_ERZ772928 | MGnify/ENA primary metagenome ERZ772928 (study PRJEB29015, sample SAMEA2738063) | human oral metagenome | biome: human oral; feature: human-associated habitat; material: saliva | place: China | collected 2219 ... | reverse complement strand
AGAGACCAGGATTGGTTCCGCCCACTTCATGACCATGGATATAGGCAAAGGCTTCTTTACGGATATACTTCAACAGGTCTTGATCATAGACCGTTCCTACAAACTTAACACGAGGATCCTGATCAAATCCAGTTCGAGCTCGGAGCTCCTCAAAATAAGGATTGCCTTCCTGGTTACAAATGATCACCAAATCCCGTTTGGTGGAAGAGGCCATAAATTCACGAATGGCGGTCTCATAATTATTTTCTGGGACAAAACGGCCCAAGATCAAATAATAGTTCTTCTCCTGTGTCTGCCATTTCTGATAGAATTCTCGGACCTTATTATCCTGACTGTTTAGGCTGGTCGGAGATAGGTCCGTCCCATAAGCAATATAGGTCGTCTTGGACCAAGGATAGGCTTCCTTGATATAAGACTCAATACCTGGGTTGTCAGAAATCACCAAATCTGCGTGGCGCGTCATGATCTTTTCAGAATACTTGAGATAGGCTTGAATCGGTTTGGCCCACTTGGCCCGCTTCCACTCCAGTCCATCTGGATTGATATAGAATTGACCACCCATTTTATGAATTTTACGCGCAAAGGGTGACACAAAGGCCCCGATTGTATTGCCCAAAACATAAAAAATCGGCTGTTCAATTCCCAGCTTCTTGATGACCTTCAAGGCATAGCTGATAGCCATCATATCATAGGCAATGACCCGTGCAGGCCCAAGTTTCGGTGCTTTAATCGTGAAACAATCGACACCCTTGTAGTCAAAATGATGATAGGCTTGATCATTAGAAAGGCAGGCAACATGGTACTGGATATCTGGAGACACTTGATGGGAGACCAATTGGTCCACAAAAGTCTCAAAACCGCCATATTGAGCCGGAAGCCCACGACTTCCGATAATAAAAACATGTTGCATATGATTCCCTTTCTAACAATTTACAGTCTATTCAATTATACCATTTTCTAGGCTTTTTGCCTAATCCAAACAGAAAAGCGACCCTAGGGTCGCTTCTCTTTACACTTATTTCACTTCTTGTTTATAGAACTCTTTCAAGGCATCCTTCCAGCTTGGAATAACAAATCCTGTAGCCTTAGCCTTAGCTAAACTCATTGTTGAGTTAAGTGGACGTTTCGCCTTAGCCGGGAATTGAGTTGAATCAACAGGTTTCACTTCTACATCTGTATCTTTGAGGATTTCAACGGCAAAGTCATACCAAGTTGTATCTTCTTCCGCATCGTTAGACAAGTGGTAATAGCCATATTCTTTACGATTTTCAGCCAAATAAGTCATGAACTCTGCAAGAGTGCGTGTCCAGGTTGGACGACCATGTTGGTCATTAACGACCGTCAAAGTCTTGTGAGTCTTGGCTAAGTTTTGCATCGTGAAGACAAAGTTCTTACCGTAGTTCCCGAAAACCCAAGCTGTACGGATGATATAGAAGTTAGAAACATGCTTCTCAACCAATTCTTCTCCCATACGTTTCGTACGACCGTACTCTGTTTGAGGATCTGGTTGATCGTCTACTTCCCATTCTTGTCCCACTGGTTTTTTCCCATCAAAAACGTAGTCGGTTGAGATATAAACCAAAGTTGCACCGTGTTTTTCAGACGCTTTTGCTACATTTTCCGTACCAGTCACGTTGATGGCATAGTCCAACTCTTTTCCTTCATCTTCAGCAGCATCAACAGCTGTGTAGGCAGCACAGTGATATACCAAGGTTGGTTTGACTTCCGCAAAGACCTCGTCTACTTTCTCTGCATTTGTGATGTCCATTTCAGCTACATCAACAGCTACATATTCTTCATTTCGTTCATCTAACAAATGGCGAAGCTCTGTTCCAAGTTGACCATTTGCTCCTGTAATTAAAATCATGGTACTTTCCTTTCAATTGCTTTATCCCTATCATTATAGCAAAAAAAGCAGAAGTTTTCTGCTTTTTACTCACTTTTCTCTTTGATGATATAGATTGGACGTTTCTTGGTTTCCATGAAGATCTTACCGATATATTTCCCTAAAATTCCAATGGTTAGTAATTGAAACCCTCCTAGGAAAAGAATTACTGTCATGAGGGATGGCCATCCAGAAGTGGGATCCCCAATGACTAAGGTACGGATCACAATTAGAATCATCATAATAAAAGCCAATATCCAAGATAAAAGTCCACCAAAAAAGGCAATATTTAGTGGAGCATCTGAAAAATTGACAATCCCTTCAATAGAGTACTTGAAAAGGGACCAAAAATTCCAGGAAGTCTCTCCTGCTACGCGCTCCACATTTTTATATTCTAGATACTCTGTCTCAAATCCAACCCAGGCGAAAATACCCTTAGAAAAGCGATTGTATTCTGATAACTCTAGAATCGCATCGACCATGGGACGGCGCATCAAACGAAAATCACGTGCACCATCAACCATTTCCACTTGACTAATATGATTGATCAATTTATAAAACATCCGTGCAAAGAAAGAACGAATCGGTGGTTCCCCATCACGGGTTACGCGTCTCGTTCCGACACAGTCTAAATCCGGCTGTTCCTCCAACCTCTGCTTCATTTCGATCAATAACTCCGGTGGGTCCTGCAAATCTACATCCATAACTGTCACATATTCACCACTAGTACGCTCAAGTCCAGCATACAGCGCCGCCTCTTTCCCGAAATTTCGAGAAAAAGAAAGGTAGTGCACATTTGAATCTGTAACATGTAGCTTTCGAAGAACGGATAGTGTACCATCTGAAGAGCCATCATTTATAAAAATATATTCAAACTTTTCTCCCATCTTCATCCGAACACGTTCCATCTCTCGATAAAACAATGGAATTGATTCTTCTTCGTTAAAACATGGGACTACAACTGATATGGTCATCTCTTACTCCTTGACTTATTCACTTTCTATTGTAACAAAAAGCTTTGATTTTCCCTAGTATATAACTTAATTGTATGCTGAAACATGAAGTTAATAGTATTGACTAATAGTTGCAATGATTGAGACAAGAATAAACAAAGTAGCAATGTAACTAAATGTATATTCTACTTCATTCTGATTGTATTCAAGCGGTTCTGTTCTATTCTGATTCCAAAACAGTCTTCTTGAAAAATTAGTTATACAACCAAGGAGTACAAAAATCCCTGCAAAATATCTCCCCTGAATACCTTTAATAGAAATATCAGCAACCTCACCCCACATTAGATAGGCTGTCATTAGAATTCCAAAAACAATCCCCATCGAGACGAGAACTACCCCAAACTTCGCAAAAGTTTTTAGTGGTTTTCCATTTGGAAGTATAAATAGTGTAACTGAAATGAAAATTAAATAAAACCACATAAAAGCTTTCGCATCATAAGTCAACCAACCAAAAGTAAATAATGATTGTAATTTAAATGGAATAAAATTCACAACTTCTTTAATCATCATTCTCGTGAAGTCAGAAAAATGATGCAAGGTAAATATAATCTTTTTCATTGGATTAACTGCTGGATTTGGATGCGCAACTGTTGCATTTATGCCACTTGTTACTTTCAACCAAATCACACTGGTCAGAGCGACCATAAGAATGGATCCAGCAATTAGAAGATATTGTTTTTTATTGAGTTTTTCTTTTGGCAAAAAGACCAACAAACAAATCAGTAATACATATGGCAATTTTGAAAAAGCTATTAAAATACAAAGGATACTGTAGACAAATATATCCCTATTACTGACTCTATCTTTTTCAAAATAGGAAAGGAATAAACCGATAACTAAAAAGATAAGACCATTAGCAAATGCATCCTGATTAAATGATGCAGCGATATAAATATTAATAGGAATAATCGCTAGTAGGGAAAAAATCAACTGCTTATCACCAGCTTTTTTTATAGCAAATCGAACAAGCAAGGCGAAAACTAGTAAATTGAAAAACCTACCTAAAAAAATTGAACCAAATACACTTAAATGTAAAAGACGAGCAATAATAATTCCTAATGTTTGAGGTATGTAACTGATAAACGAATAGCCATTTGTATTACCTAAATTAGAATACACTACCTGTTTGTCAGATAATTGTTTCTTCTCCAAATTAGTTTGTATTAAAGGCTTTTTAAATTCTTCTTCAACATTTGAGATATCTGAAGACACTTTCATTTCTTCTACTGAAGAAGGTAAATATAAATGTCCATCACTAATATATAGAGCTCTAGAATAATGAAAATTTTCATCTGGTGTATCCATATTTGGAGTATATACACAAAATATTAGTCCAGTAAATAAAATTACTGAGAATATTTTATTGTATAACTTCAAATTTATTAGCGATAAAAATGTGAAGATTCCTCCAATGAGAACAAACGTTTTGACTGGCGCATTATTGAAAGGGCCATCGAAATAAAAATACGTTCCAAATATCACAAACCAGATAAGTAAAATATAAAATTTCTTTTGCCAAATATTATGAAAGAAATCTGAAGCATTTTGTGAAATATAATTTATCATTTAATACCTTTCTTATCCTCTAACTTCTTAAACAAATCATACCACTTTTGAATTACGATATCTTCTGAGTAATTTTCTATAACATAGTCGCGTCCTCTTCTCCCAATATCCGTTAGTATATTCGTATTAGATAGAAAATACCGCATTTTATTTACCAACTCCTCAATACATGGATCAAGTAGCATTTCAGGTGTAGCAGTTTGAAGTTCAGCAACTCCTTGTGAGCAATTATAAGTTAATACTGGTGTTCCAGTTATCATAGACTCTACAACTGACATTGGAAAAGCCTCTGATTTGGAAGTTAACAAGGTAAACAATGATCTTTGATAAACTTCTTTAACTTGGTTCGTTTTCCCTTTTAAGATAATTCGTTTTGTCATTCCTAATTGGTCGATTAGAGATTGGAGAAATTCCCTCAAATTACCAGATCCGTATATATTAAGAATCAAATCTGGAAAATCATCTGCTACCTGTGCGAAAGCTCGAATTTGATGATCAATTTGCTTAACCGCATCAAGTCTACCTACAAAAGAAATAACTGTAGATTTTTCTTGACGTAACTCTTCTGATTCTTCTGATACTTCTATATATCTAGGTAAGGGATTTGGAATTGCAACAAATTTTTTTAATGGAATATTGTAATGATTGCTAATCACTTCTGAATAAGAATTCGATAAAAACATCATGCAATCCAATTTCGGATATTTATTTTTAATAATATACGGATAAACTTTGTAGATACCCTTACATTCCAATACAAAATCAGCGGAAGAATGCATCTGACCAATGAAAAAGGCAGTATTAGAAAATTCCTTCAAGCTTTTTTCCATCAATAGATAGACAATTGGATTTGCTAAGATAACTATTGTTTCTTTTGATTGTGACAAAATATCCGTTAATTTTTTTTCTAATTTTTTTGAAAAAAACTTTTCTTTTAAGAATAACCAAGGCTTTTCAAAAAAAATATCCTCCTGGTATAGAAGAATTTCATGATAATTCTTTTGTACCCTCTCATACTTTTCTTTTGATTGAACAGCACACCCAACAACTGTCACCCTATTTCCATCTTCAGCAAAACGTGTAGCCAACTGATCAACTACACGCTGAACGCCACCGATTCCACCTAAATGGTGAGTGACGAAAACTATATCTCTTTTCATTTTTCTTTCTTTCTGTATTTTATAATACTAAAAATTGTAAAACATCCAATTGCATAAACCATCATTGCTATACAAAAACTAATAGAAGCTCCCATAATCTGATACTTATTAACCAGCTCAGTTGTTATCATTTTAGTAACGATAAACATTAGGATATAAACTGATAATAAATAATAGTGTTTTCTCATGATAATTAAGATATTTTCAAGAATGATCGAAAATGAATATAAAACACCAGAAAGAACTAAAATAGTCAATTCAACCTTATATTTCAATAGATCTAAACCAAATATCAAACTCAACACATTGACACCTATTAAATAAGTTAAAACATCAAGAAATACTCCTATTATGAATGTAAAAAGTATGATTTTAATAAATAGTTTGTAAAATATCTGAAACTGTTTTTTCTGCCACAGTTCAGCCATTTGCGTTATGAGTGGCCTAACTACCAAAATCAATAGACTCATAAAAAACACTGGCATAAACAGTATATTGTAGTCCCTTTGAGCACCAGTCCCGACTATTCCTTTAGCATATGCACCAGAAATCGCTAACTTTGCCTCATTAAAAACAAGTGTCAATAAAAAACCATAAATAAATAAAGAAAAACAAACTTTAATAATTTTTATTGATTCATCAAAAATATTTTTTGAAAAAATATGACTCAAACTCAACCTATCAAACAATTTGAAATGAGCATAATCATAACTAAATACAAAAAATAAATTAAAGAGAGCTAGAACCAATAAGGTTAGAACCATAGAATGAGACAACAAGAGTCCAAATAGAAGAATGAACACACTTAAAGCATATCGATAAACCATGGCCTTCCCAGCAATATCTAAACGACTATGCTGTTGAAAATAGCCTTGGAATAAGTCAGAAAAAGCATCTGCAACACGATACACAATAATCCAAGTAATAATCATCACAGAATTATAAGCAAAATCATAGTTTATTGTCCATAAATATGGAAATAAACTAATCACCATCATGATAACAGTCAGCAATCTTGTAAAAAAGTATGCTGAAAAAGGGTGACTTGATTTGACATCTGTAGCTTGGTAATTTCGAACTTGAAATTGTCCGATAATGATCCATAAATTACCAATTGAGGTAGCTAGACTAAATTGATCTGCCACCTCACTTGTTTGCATTCTAGATACGATTAACAAATATAAAACAGAAACTGCTGCTGCTGCAAAATTCCCTAACAGATTCCATATGTAAATACTTTTTTGAGAAGGAGTGCTATTCATCTTTCTCCTCATTCTTGTTTAAAGCAATGACTTGAACAAGATTTTTAAATTTACTATCTAATTTTGACACTCGTACAGTTAACTGAAATTGATTCATTAACAATAAGAAAATAATAAAAAGGAAAATAAAATTAACAGCAGATGCAATTCCTAAGGATGCTGCAATAAACTCTGCTAACTTTGGAAAAATACTAAAAACTAATAAAATTAATGAGAAGAAAATCCAAAACAAGGCGTCATTAATCTGTACACGAGATTTTCTAATATTCTGAAGGATGAACCCACATGTTCCCAATGAAACAATAATTAATACAACTTGAAACCAGATTGACATTCTATTTTCCTCTCTCTCTAAAATTCTGAATGAATAAAATAGACACGAACATGTGAATCATGTACTTAATGGAACGTGAAAAAGTTAAATAGCTTTCTCCTGCTTGTCTCTCTTCCATACGAACTTGAACTTCTGAAATTGGAACACCTTTTCGTAATAGATAGGAAACAGTATCTGGTTCAGGCCCATAGTTAATATTCTTTGCAAAAACTTGTATTAGATCTTTAGAAAACATTCTCATTCCCGAAGTTGGATCATTAATCGTTTTCCCAGTGGTTAATTTAATAGCAAAACTAATGAGTGTATTCCCCAACATACGAAATGAATTTGGTCTTTTCTCCGAAACAAAACGAGAACCTATAACCATTTTATTGCCTTTATCAATTTCTTCTTCTAAAGTAGCAATATACTCTGGAAGATGCTGACCATCTGCATCAAATTGAACAGCTTTTTCATAGCCATGTTGATAAGCATATAATAATCCTGTTTGAAACGCTCCAGCTAAACCGAGATTAACTGGTAAATCAATAATATTATAGCCATTGTTATGACAAATTTCTGAAGTTCGATCCCTTGAACCATCATTAATAATCACATAATCATACTGGGAATAATTTTGAATAATATTATCTACTACCGTTTGAATAGAACCTTCCTCGTTATAAGCTGGTATAATAATCAATAAATCTGAGGATTTCAATCTCCTTTGTCCTCCATTAAAATTCTTTTTAACCATTATACAATAACCATAATGTTTTATCCACTAATCTCGAAACTTTATACCGTCACTAATAATTAATTTATTCATAAAAAAGCTTGATATTAGTCACAAATATCAAGATTTTCGTTAAGTTTAGTTTTTATTCAAATCCATTCGGATGTTTACTCTGCCATCTCCAAGCATCTTGGCACATCCGATGAATATCAAATTGGGCACTCCATCCTAGTTCTTCACGTGCTTTGGATGGATCTGCATAACAGGTTGCGATGTCACCAGGTCGTCGATCAATAATCTTGAATGGAATTGGTTTTCCCACAACCTTCTCCATATTTTGAATAATTTCTAATACAGAGTAACCTCTACCGGTGCCAAGATTATAGATATTCAAGCCTGAATCTGGGTTCATTTTTTTCAGTGCAGCAACGTGGCCTTTCGCCAAGTCAACTACGTGGATATAATCACGTACTCCAGTTCCATCTGGAGTTGGATAATCGTTCCCAAACACGTTAACAGACTCTAATTTTCCTACTGCTACTTGTGTTACATATGGTAATAGATTATTTGGAATACCATTTGGATTTTCACCAATATTCCCGCTTTCATGAGCCCCAATTGGATTAAAGTAGCGCAATAATACAATATTCCATGAAGGATCCGCTTTGTAAATATCTTGAAGGATATCCTCAATCATGAGTTTCGTTCTACCATATGGATTTGTAACAGATAAAGGAAAGTCTTCCAAGATAGGAACAGTATGTGGATCTCCATAGACAGTTGCTGATGAACTGAAGATGATATTTTTACACTGCACCTCTTCCATCACCTGAAGCAAAGTCAACGTTCCACTAATATTATTTTCATAATAAGTAAGCGGAATTTGAACTGATTCTCCAACTGCTTTCAATGCAGCAAAGTGAATTACACCAGTCGGTTTTTCTTTTAGAAAAATATCTAGAAGCTTTGATTTATTCCGGATATCCTCATTATAAAAAGTAATAGATTTACCTACGATTTTTTCTACTTCTAGTATACTTTTCTCACTACTATTTACTAAATTATCAACAATGACAACTTCATGACCTGCATTTACTAACTCAATGGTGGTATGAGAACCGATAAATCCAGCCCCACCAGTTACTAATATTTTATGATGCATGTAATCTATCTCCCGTCTGAATCAACTTTTTTCCATTATCCCACAATTATAAAAGAATTTCAAAATTTTTCCTATAATAATCTTTTTCTTTTCTAGTTTAGAAAAAAACAAGCTTATAAACCATAACTTGGTATATAAGCTTGTTACTAGATTATACAACAGAATAGCAATGCTCTTCTACTTGCGATACATCTTCACTTGTAGGTAGAGGTCGTTATAGACGCCTAACCACTTCTTGCCAAGTTGTTCGTAGACTTCTAAGTTCTTTAGCGTGTCATCACTTGGGTAGAAAGCTTGGTCTTCTTGGACCTCTTTTGGTAGCATTTTCTTAGCTTCTTTATTCGGTGTGGAATAACCGACATAGAGAGCATTCTTATAAGCATTTTCTGGGCGAAGCATAAAGTTGATAAAGGCATAGGCTGCTTCTTTATTCTTCACCGTCTTTGGAATAACGATATTATCAAACCAAAGGTTGCTGGCTTCTGATGGGACGACGTAGCGGAGGTCCTCATTGGCTTCCAGCATTTGACTGGCTTCACCGGAGAAAGTCACCCCAATGGCTGCATTATTTTGGATCATGTAGCCTTTCATTTCATCGGCTACAAGGGCCTTGATATTGGGCATCAAGGTATAAAGCTTATCAACAGACTCTTGTAATTGCTGAGGATCCTTGGAGTTGAGACTATAGCCTAAGCTGTTGAGTCCAATCCCCATGACCTCACGCGCCCCATCGTACATCATGATGTCATTCTTGTACTCTGGTCTCCATAGATCCGCCCAGTGCTCAGGCGCCTTATCAACCATCTTGCTATTGTAGATGATACCAAGGGTCCCCCAGAAATAAGGAACTGAGTAGTGATTGTCCGGGTCAAAGTCCAAGTCCAAGAAGCGTGGGTCGATATTGTCTAAGCCTTTCAATTTAGACTTATCCAACTTTTCAAGCAAGTTTTCGTCCATCATCTTGGCGATCATGTATTCACTTGGGATGGCAATATCGTAAGCTGTTCCCCCTTGCTTGATCTTGGTGTACATAGCTTCATTGGAATCAAAAGTATTGTATTGGACTTGAATGCCTGTTTCCTTGGTAAATTCCTTGAGCAATTCTGGATCGATATAATCTCCCCAGTTGTAGATGACCAGCTTATCACTGTCTTTTGGATTAGTCTTGGCTTCAAGACGGGCACTTAGTCCCGCTAATACGAGAATCACCACGATAATCCCTAGTAAGAATGAATAGAGTTTTTTCATACTGTCTCCTCCTTCTCTCTAGTGATGAAGTAATAGCCGACCACCAGTAAGATACTGAAGAGGAAGACCAAGGCAGAAAGGGCATTGATATTCAACGAAATCCCTTGACGAGCCCGTGAGTAGATCTCAACAGACAAGGTCGTAAACCCATTTCCTGTAACAAAGAAGGTCACCGCAAAGTCATCCAAGGAATAGGTAAAGGCCATGAAGTAACCGGCGATGATGGCAGGTGTCAAATAAGGAAGCATGATTTCCTTCAACATCTGTACCTGAGTCGCTCCAAGATCATAGGCAGCATTGACCATATCACGGTTCATTTCCTTCAAGCGTGGCAAGACCATCAAGACCACGATTGGAATCGAGAAGGCCACGTGACTCATCAAGACAGAGGCAAAGCCAAGCTGGAACTTGATGGTCGTAAAGAGGATCAGGAAGCTAGCCCCGATCATAACGTCAGGTGCCACCATGAGGATGTTATTGACGGACAAAAACGGTCCTTCAAACTTCTTCTTAGATTGGTAAATATAGATCGCCCCAAAGGTCCCAATAATGGTCGCAATCAAGGCTGACAAGAAAGCCAAGAGGAAGGTCTGTGAGAGGATCAACATAAGACGCGTATCCTCAAAGAGGCTTTGGAAATGCTCCATGGTAAAACCTGTAAAAGCATTCATATCTCCGCCAGCATTAAAGGCATAGGCAATCAAGTAAAAGATTGGCAGATAAAGGAGTAGGAAAATCAATCCTAAATAGATACGTGAAATCTTTTTCATCGTTCACTCCTTTCTCTCGTTACCCACATGACTAAGAGCATAGCTAGGATCAAGACCACTCCAATGGTTGATCCCATTCCCCAGTTTTGCGTTGTGAGGAAATGCTGCTCGATGGCAGTTCCCAGAGTAATGACCCGGTTTCCTCCGATCAAACGCGTCAACATGAAGAGACTCAAACTTGGAATAAAGACCGATTGGACACCAGAGCGAACCCCGTTCATAGACAGCGGGAAGACAACCCGACGGAAGGTATCCCACTTATTAGCTCCTAGGTCATAGCTAGCATTGATGAGGTTTGGATCCAAATCATCCAAGACATTGAAGATAGGAAGAATCATAAAGGGCAACTCAATGTAGCTAGCGACAAAGATGAAAGAAAAGTCCGTAAAGAGAATCTGTTGAGGACCAATTCCGATGAAGCTCAAGAATTGGTTAATAGATCCCCCTTGACCAAAGATCCCGATAAAGGCATAAGCCTTCAGCAAGAGGTTAACCCAGGTCGGAAGGACGATGAGCATGAGCCAGAGCTGACGATGCTTGAGCTGGGTCAAAAAATAAGCTGTCGGGTAAGAAATCAAGAGCGTCACAAAGGTCACGATCCCAGCATAGAGAATGGAGTTGAAGCTCATCTTGAGATAGGTCCAATTCTGCGCTGTAAAAAAGGTCTGGTAGTTCTCTAAGGAACCTTGCCCTTGAACATTGACAAAGGACTGCCAAATGATCAAGGCTACAGGAGCCAAGACAAAGAGGAGGATCCAGAGAAAGTAGGGAACCACAAAGAGGTTAGAGGTTGTTTTCTTCATCTCTTTCCTCCTCGATGGCATTAATCAATCCGGCTTCTTGTTCTTCCACTTCTACGTACTCTTCGATCCGTGCATCGAACTCTTCTTCCGTTTCATTGAGACGCATGACGTGGATATCTTCTGGCTCAAAGTCCAGACCGATTTCTTCACCTACGATTGCCTTACGCGTTGAGTGAATCATCCACTCATTGCCCAATTCATCATAGGCGATGATCTCATAGTGTACCCCACGGAAAAGTTGGGTATCCACCTTTACCTGGAGCTTGCCTTCTTCGGGCAGTGTGATTCGCAAATCTTCCGGGCGAATAACGACTTCTACCGGTTCGTTTGGTCTCATCCCTCCATCGACTGACTCAAAACGTTTGCCGTTGAATTCTACTAGGTAGTCTTCGATCATGATCCCTGGAAGGATATTAGACTCACCGATAAAGGTCGCAACGAAATGGTTGATCGGCTCATCATAGATATCGACTGGTGTCCCTGATTGGACGATTTCACCTTCGTTCATGACAAAGATCCAGTCACTCATAGCTAGCGCTTCTTCCTGGTCATGGGTAACAAAAACAAAGGTAATACCCAAGCGTTGTTGCAATTCACGAAGTTCATACTGCATATCTGTCCGCAACTTCAAGTCAAGGGCAGACAAGGGCTCATCCAAAAGGACCACTCGCGGTTCATTGATAATTGCTCGTGCAATAGCCACCCGCTGGCGTTGACCGCCAGAAAGTTTCTGGATGGAGCGTTTCTCAAATCCTCCTAATTGCACCATCTTAAGAACTTCAGTCACTCGTCTTTGAATTTCCGCCTTGTCTAGCTTCTTCAAACGTAGGGGGAAGGCAACATTCTCAAACACATTCATGTGTGGGAAAAGGGCATAGGACTGGAAGACGGTATGGACATCCCGTTTGTTAGTCGGTAAATCATTGATCCGAACACCATCCAAGAGGACATCCCCTGTCGAAGCGTCTAACAAACCGGCAATAATGTTCAAAATCGTTGATTTACCAGATCCTGAAGCACCGAGGAGGGTATAAAATTTCCCTTCTTCCAACTCAAAGTTGATATCTTTGAGAACCACTGTATCGCTGTCTTCAAATACTTTTGAGACATTTCTAAACTCAATAATTGGTTTTTTCAATTCACATAAATTCCTTCTTTTTCATGCGTTTCCTTCTGAGACTAACCACTAGTCTCATAGGCTGACGAGCAAACCCGTCAAGCCACCAACACCTCTCGGGGACTTATAAGACTGCCCCACCTATTTTCGGTATCGATAGGCACTCACCCCCCTTCTAAAGTAGGAAGGGTCTACCCAAGAGTAGCCCCTATTCCAGCTCGAACCGTTAATCTTTCCCAATAATACGGACTTCCCGCTCTAAAGTCACACCAGCTGATTTTTCAACTGTCGCTATGACATGAGCAATCAGGTCTTCATAATCTTTTGCGGTACCATGATCGACATTAATCATAAAGCCAGCATGCTTTTCTGAGACCTCAACACCACCAATCCGGTGTCCTTTTAGTCCAGCTTCACTAATCAACTGTCCTGCAAAGTGACCGACTGGCCGTTTGAAGACAGAGCCACAAGACGGGTATTCGAGGGGTTGTTTCAACTCTCTTAGATGAGTCAGACGAGCCATTTCTTGATCGATCTGCTCATAGTTGCCAGGCGCTAAGGCAAACTTAGCCGAAATGACCACATCTCCTGTCTCTTGGATCTTGGAATGACGATAACCAAAGGCTAATTCTTCTGCTGTTAAGGTTTTCAGCTCGCCTTCTGGCGTCAAGACCTTACAAGATTGGAGAATATGGGCAATCTCGCCACCATAGGCGCCAGCATTCATATAGACAGCCCCCCCAATACTACCAGGAATCCCACAAGCAAATTCAAAGCCTGTCAAGCTATGGTAGCGGGCTACGTGAGTCACATCGATCAGCTTAGCACCTGCCTCTGCTTCAATGACGTAGCCATTGACCCGGACATCATGGAAATGATCAAACATGATGACAAAGCCTTCAATCCCACTGTCACGGACGATAATATTGGAAGAATTTCCCAAGACCATCCAAGGAATCTCATGAGCATTGGCAAAGGTGACAATTCGTTTTAATTCATATTGATTGCGAGGAAAGGCCAAGTAGTCTGCAACCCCTCCAACCTTGGTATAGGTATATTGCTTGAGTGGCTCATTGAACAAAATCTCAATGCCAGCCAACTCCTCTTTGATTTGCTTTAAGATTTCCATCTCACAACTCTCTTCTATACATTATCTTATCCATTATAACAAAAACCAGCCCACTTTTCGACTAAGAAGTAAAAAAACAGAAACAGCCAAAAGACCACTTCTGTTTTAATTTTTTTAAACAAGGGTTTATTAAATTAGCCAATCTTACGCGCAATGCCACGTGTTTCTTGAGTGGACAAGGCTGAGCCAATGGCAACCCCACCCCCAATAATGGTAAAGACTGCCAACATAAAGAAGTTAAAGAAGTATTTATCAGGTGCTTCACCATTTAGAACAAGGGAATTGATCAAATCAAATCCATCACTAAAGTCGAGTCCAAGCTGTTTAACTGCTTCTAAGGCATAGTCAAATTGGTGAACGAGAACAACAGTCACCAACAAGAGGATACTAGAAATAACTGCACCAAGTTTGCTAAATTTCTTCCCTAAGATCTCATAGCCTTTGACAACACAGATCCCAAGAATAAAACCAGCATAAAAAGCTACGTAGCCGAGACGAGCAATAAAAAGAGTAACAGCTCCTCCGATAATGGCACCAATAAAGGCACCGACTGTTCCAAGAAGGACATTTTCTTTCTGACTATTATATGAATCTGTTTCAATTTTTAGTTGGGAACTCACAATTTGATAGTTTTCTTCATTCATCAAGAAGAGGGAATCTCCAATCTGGTAGAGACCAACCGGACCTTTTTCACCAGAGTAGCCACATACAGTGTAAAAGCCATTGGTTTGTAAAAATTGTACGATTTCTGTTAAGGCTTGGTGAATGTTTTCAATCGTTTTTGCTTTAGTCATCCCAGCTTTTACAGTGAAAGTTGTGACATATTGGTTGAGACTAATGCTCTTCAGAACAGAAGATTCTTTCACCATTTGATGCAATTGTGCAGCTGCTTCTTCCGCATCATCACGAGAAACAGAAAGAGCAATGCTGAAGACATTTTTTGTATCTGTTTCTTTCATTAAGAAGAAATACCCAGAGTTCTCACCATAAATAGATGAGGTTTGAGGATCAAACTGGAATCCAAGTTCCGTAGCAAGTTGATGACGTTCAAAGTCTTTCATTAGAATTACAATCTCCTTTAAATTTCTATCTATCTTTTGAATAATTGTTTATTATCCTAAAATAATTTGATAGACAAATGATTTATAAAACTATTTTATCATAGATAAATAAAATTAGATAGACTAATTTAGCCTATCTAATCATTTTTTTCATTGAATCAGGATTCACTTGCCTCTACCTTCACACCAGTTGTGTCAATCTTTAATGAGAAGACCTGACCATTTAAGGCCTTAGACTCCAAGTCATTGGCAAAGGCTTCTGCATGTTCACCTGGGAGCAAGGTCATAATGGTTGGACCTGCACCAGAAAGGTAAGTGGCATAAGCTTCATGTTGATGAGCAAGGTCTTTCACCTGAGGAAACTCTGCAACTAGTTGTTGACGATAGCGCTCATGGAAGCGATCCGCTTCGATGGCTTTTCCTGCGACTCTTAAGTCCCCCTTAGCAAGGGCAGCGATGGCCACGTTTGCAATCGAACTGGCTGCCACGGCTTCCTTATAAGACCATTCACTAGGAAGGACATTTCGGCTATCGCTGGTCTTGAGTTCGTAATTCGGAACAAAGGCTACTAGCGCACACTCAGGAAATGGAAGAACCAAATGATTGGTCTGCTGATCCACATAGCTTGCTACGACCAGATTTCCAAAAATTGCTGGCGCTACATTGTCCGGATGACCTTCGATTTTTGTAGCAATCTCTAGTTTTTCTTCATCGCTAAGACATAAGTTGCACAGTTGATTAGCCAACTCAATCCCCGCTACAATGACAGAGCTCGAGGAACCTAGACCACGCGCCAAAGGCACTTCACTAGTCATCTTGAGACGATGAGGAGGCAAATCGGATGCGACTTGGAGAGCAGTTTGAAGCAAGAGATTCTCTTCATCGCTTGGAATCTCCTCTCCTAAATCATGTTCAATCCACCAGTTTTCTTGCGCTTCTAGCACATCAATGGTCAAATACTTAGAAACAGCGATCCCAACAGAATCAAATCCTGGCCCTACATTGGCACTAGTCGCTGGTACTGTAATTCTCATCTCATTCTCCCAATACTTTAAAGGTATTCATAAGTTTGAAATTTGGCTCTGAATCCAGTTTTTCAACCAAGTTCTTGAATTGCGTCTGGTTGACTTGGTGGGTAATGATAACTACACTTGCAAATTGACCATCTGAGTCTTCTTGTAGAATTTGCTTGAAGGAAGCTCCTTCTGCGTTAAAGATCTCCGCAAGACGCAAGATTTGACCAGTCGCATCTGGTGCTTTAATCGAGAAGTAATAATTGTTCTTCACATCTTCTGGTTTAGCCAATTGAAGCGGGCGACTGTATTCATTGAAGGCTTTACCGATTGTTCCTTCTTTTAGTCGACGGACAATGCGAACGAGGTCGGCTACGACACTTGTCGCAGTTGGTTTTTGACCAGCACCTGGTCCGTAGTACATAGACTCACCAATACCGATGGATTCCACATAGACCGCATTCATGACATCATTCACTCCTGCGAGTGGATGTTGTTTTGGAAGGAAGGTTGGTGTCACTTCTGCTGCGATCCCTGACTCTGTTTCAACGATAGATCCGACCAGCTTAATGACATATCCAAGGCTTTGAGCGACTGAGACATCTTGAGGAGTGATCTGGCTGATCCCTTTGTGACCCACTTGATCAAATTGGATGTTCATCCCAAAGGCGAATTGGCTCAAGATCACCATTTTGTAGGCAGCATCGATTCCTTCAACGTCATTAGTTGGATCACTTTCAGCGTAACCAAGACGTTGCGCTTCTGCTAAAGCATCTTCATAAGTCCAGCCTTCTTCGACCATTTTGGTCATCATGAAGTTAGAGGTTCCATTGACCACACCAAGCACTTTGGTCACCTTGTCTGAGGCCAAAGAATTCACCAAAGTCCGAAGGATTGGGATCCCACCAGCTACGGCAGCTTCATAATAAAGGGCCACTTGGTGTTTTTTAGCAATCTCTAGCAACTCGCTTCCATGAACGGCAAGAAGGTCTTTGTTAGCAGAGACCACATGCTTCCCTGCTTCCAGCGCACGGGTGATAAAGGTCTTAGCTGGCTCTATACGACCCATCAATTCGACCACGATGGCAATGTCCTTGTCTTCAATGATCTCATCGACATTGGTCACAAAGTTGTAGTCATGACCAGCAGCTTGTAATTTTTCCTTTTCCGCATCATCTCGAACCAAGACCTTGGCGATCTCGATTTCATCTTGAGCTGCCTGGGTGATTTTTTCATGGTTTTCTTTTAATAAAAATGGTACGCCACTTGCAACAGTACCAAATCCTAGTAAGGCAATCTTAACAGACATCCTATTGACTCCTTGAATTTTCTATAGTAGCTCCATTATAACAAAAACTTGAGCGTTTGACAGCCAATTGCCTTAAAAATTCTGAATTTTCATGACAGGATCTGCCTGTAGCAAGTTCTGGAAAAGAACATAGAATTTGTGGTACAATAAAGAAAATAATGAAAACGGTGACACTATGAGTAAACGAAGAGTACCTAAAAAAATCAAAGTCCTACTTGGAATCAATGCACTCCTCTTGGTCTGTATCTTTATTTGTAGCTTTCTTCTGATCAAACGGATCACTCAGCCGAGTGACGGGAATGCAAGTGGCACTGCCATGACGCGCTCTCTAGAAGAAAACAGCTCCTCTATCGAGTGGACCCGGGTGAAAAAGCCGGTCAAACTGCCCATTCTCATGTACCACTCCGTTCATCATATGGCTGAGTCCGAAGCTGCCAATGCCAATCTGATTGTCGATCCGGAAACCTTCGAAAGCCATCTAAAAGCCCTGAAAAAAGCCGGATATTACACACTGACACCTGAAGAGGCCTATCGGATCCTCTCTAAGAACGAAGTGCCAAAAGGAAAGAAATATGTCTGGCTGACCTTTGATGATGGCGTGGAAGATTTCTATACCATCGTCTATCCGCTACTTAAGAAATACAAGATGACCGCTACCAATAATATCATCACAGACTTTACCCAAAAGGAAAAAGAAAATGTCCTGACCTTTGACCAAATCAAAGAGATGAAAAAAGCTGGCTTGACCTTTGAAAGCCATACGGTCAATCATCCAGACCTAGCCAATTCCAGCCTCGAGACTCAAAAGAATGAGCTCGTCGCTTCTAAACGCCTGCTGGATAAGGTGCTGGATCAAAATACCAGCGTTATCGTCTACCCATCCGGTCGCTACAGCCAGGTCACGATCGACCAAGCCAAGAAAGCCGACTACAAATTAGGCCTCACCACTAAAAATGGACTCGCCAGCTCCGCTGATGGCCTTTATGCCCTCAAACGAGTCCGGATCCTTCCAACCACTACAGGAGAGGATCTCCTAGCCATGATCCAAGAATAAAGAAAGACCCCTGTCTGAAATCATTGTTTCAGACAGGGGTTCTTGTTACTTCCTTATAAACAATTCCTTTTTAAACCGTCGTTTCATAAACTATAATAGGATTCAAAAATTACTAAAAGGGCTTCATCATTGATTCACTATAGTCTTCGACTTTCTTTTATAGATGCTCAAAACAATTGCAAATGACAACAACTGCCACAGAAGAATTCTCACTATCTGCAAACTATCCGATTCAGAATTTGAGACAACATGAACCAGATTTGAAGCAAGATTGTTGAAAAGATGGTCTCCTAATCCTAACCACAAGGAACCTGTCATTTTGTAAAGTAAGGACCATTTGATACTCATCATTCCTGCTAGGATGACATATCCAATTCCCATAACAATAAGATTTGTGAAAGAAGATTCTCCTTGAAGAAAATCTCTAAACGGCATTACCAAATGCCATATTCCAAATAAAAAGGCTATGAAAAATAGACTTCTACGGTAAGAAATTCCTTCAAGAATTTTTGTGAAAAGGCCACGAAATATTCCTTCTTCCATCCAGACATTTATCAGGTTAAGTAAAACACTTAAGAGGATAGATAAGATTCCTGCATGTGATCCTTTTTGATTGGTTAAGGAAAAACCACTGGCGTAAAACGATAAGTAAACATTTCCATGAAGAAAAAAGAGGGTAAGACATTCAACTACATATGAAAAGATGGCGCACACTAAACCAAAAAGCAGGCCCTTTCCTACACCACTCATGATTCCGTTAGAAGTAAAACCAATATCTTTCCATCCTAATTTGCTAATTGAAAGAATTCCCCACAATAAAAGTATTCCAAAAAGCTTGTGTAGAAAATTCTCCGATAAAAAAGTTTCATCTGTCCTCATATAGAAATATTCAATTACCCTTACTACTGAGCAGATAACAAATATCATTGAACAACTTAAAATGGGGGTTTTCAATAGTTGATTTAGCATATCTTCCTTTCAAATGAGTCTTTTATAAAAGTTAATTTCAATATTTTACTCAGTCCAATTCCTTCTCTAGTTCTTTTAGAAAGGTGATTAAAAATTGAT
>ERZ772928.388-NODE-388-length-20056-cov-8.478876_pt1 | contig 20056 bp, 17 predicted proteins | sample MGYA00511686_ERZ772928 | MGnify/ENA primary metagenome ERZ772928 (study PRJEB29015, sample SAMEA2738063) | human oral metagenome | biome: human oral; feature: human-associated habitat; material: saliva | place: China | collected 2219 ... | reverse complement strand
TCTTGGTCACATCCACTTCTTTTGGACGACTGTTTGGTGACGCCACCTCGCTCGGCTTGAGTTGTTAATCTCGGATTGGATTGTCAATGTACTTGTTTAAAATTTCCATTTTGTTCCCCTACACTTTCCAGTATAACAAAAAAGAGGACTAACGTCCTCTTAAATAAAACTATGACTCCCTGATTTCAGCCAATCCACGAACAATAGCATCTTGAATTAAGTCTAAGGTTGAATTATATCCTTTTGTTTCCTTAAGAATATCTGTCACGTCTTTGACAACACCGTCAACAATGAGAGTAATGCCCTCTACTGTTTCTCCGCTATCGCCCTTTTCAAATTGTTCTGTCATCATTGTCATTTTCATTGATTTATCGGACATTCTTTTCCCCTTTCTTTCTATTTCTAGTCATAAAAAGATTATTTATCCTCAATAATAGAAATATACTCACTAGGAATTGGCTCAGAAAGCCATATATCTTCATTCCCAATATAAAATTTTACACCATTTTCCCAAGCAGACTGGGCAGCAACTTCTAAAATGATAGCTCTGTCATCTCTTCTCAAAGCTACCTGCTTTGCTGTACTCACATCAGAAGACAAATGAACATACTGCCTTTCTTTTGGAATTAGCCCAGTTTGTAAAATCTGATTTAAAAATCTTTGAACTGTTCCATGGTATAAAACTTTCGGTGGTTTATTGGCTGTTTTAGATAATTTGTCTTTTATTGAATGTCCATAAAAAGCCCTAATCTTTTCACCTTTTATTTCATGACGCTTTTTGTCAGATAGTTCTATCATTGTTTCAAGGTCATCTCTTGTAAGTCCTTTCCATAAAGGAGTTTCTGATAATTTATGTATTAAATCATCAACTGAACACCACCCCTCCGAGTCCAGCTTTATACCATATTTATCTGGATTATGTCTTAATATATAGGATACTTCTCTACTAAGTTTTGTATAATCAAACAAGCCTTTCCACCTCAAAACTATCAGCAATTATTTGAAAGAAACCTGAGCCGTCTAGGTAAAAAGCATAATGATTAGGAGACCAAAACGCATAGTCCCTTTCATTTGTTTCTTTTAACTCCGCTAATCTTTTAGAATTTTCAATTTTAATGACTGTATCATAAGAACCCTCTGTTATTCCAAATTTTGAGGATGTCCGAGTAAATTCCAAGACTGATTGAAATTTTAGTAGAACTTCACTAAATTGTTCCTCATCATCATAACCTGAAATCCGAATTGCAACCTCCAAACCTGTTATCTGAATTTCAGGCTCTTTTTCTAAATTTGAAGAAAACATAGGTAAAACATATTCTGTTTTGTATGTCATATTTATTATCCTTTTCTGTTACTTGGTCTAACTTCTTTAATACCTTCTGAAGTGAGTTTGTTTCTTTGTAGTTGTCCGTCAAGCAAAGTCTCGTGTAACTTTTCTCCCGTCCTATCAATCGTATGCCAATCACTCCTAGGAATACCTGATTGAGTTAAAGCCTGTGATGTACGAGTATTCAATATCAAAGTATTTCCATCACGATTGATATATTCAACCGGTAAGTCTTTAATATCTATTTTACCCGATTTTATTGCATCAACTAAATCATCAATTGTTTTTATAGGTTCCCCTGCTAATTCAGAATATATTTTCTGTCCTTCTTGACTGAACGAGTGACCATATGTCTTTTGTGCATAATTTGCATCTTCCGACATTCCTATACCAGCCTTAGTTGCTTCGGTATCCACCTCTTCTGGCTTCTGCACCTTCTTGCCGGCATCAGGAGTGACTTCGGGTTGTCCGGCTTTGGGGAGGTCGGGTTCTTGCGCCTTGACTTTCGGAACGGCGCTGGCACTAGCTGCCGCTGCGTCAATGTCTGGTTTGACCTTGGTTTCCATTTCTGGCTTAACCTTGGTCGGATTGACTTCGGCTGGGCGAGTCACTTCAATGTCGGGCTTCTTGGTCACATCCACTTCTTTTGGACGACTGTTTGGTGACGCCACCTCGCTCGGACGAGCTTGGCTGACCTCCGGTTTCACCGTCTTGCCTGTATCAATCTCGCTCGGCTTGCTGTTGGTCTTATCCACCGCTGGACGGCTTGGATTGTCAATCTCGGGTTTCGCCGTTTTAGTGGTATCAATTTCTGGCTTCTTATTTGGACCAGTTATCTCTGGACTGCTTGCACGGTCAATCTCAGGCTTGCTTGTCTTCATCACATCAAGCTCTGGTTTCTTGCTTGGACTTGGTATTTCTTGATGTTGGGGCGTTTGAATCTCTGGTTTTGGCTTCTTGCCTGTACCAAGCGTAGACGGATCCACATCTGTGTCCGCATGGGTCTTCAAACCTGCATTGCCCGCTGGCAGATCCACACCTTTCCCACTACTTGGCAAGTCCACATCAGCTCCACTGCCACCCTTGCCAAATCTTGCTCGAGCTTTATTTCCAAGAGCAGTAACTCCATGACCAATCGCACGCCCTATTCCAAATTGGAGTGCTGCGCCCAAGGGTCATCCTGCATCGCGGTCACCGTATGAGCGATGTCATTGGCATCGTCGGCATAATTGACAGCTTTGCCTACCGTCTGTACCGTCGTCGTTGCGGCTTTCCCTGTCTTGGCAAGCACGCTGGCATAGGTCGCAAAGCCACCGGTCGCTGCCGTCAAGACTGCGTCCACACCTGCCCAGATGCGCTCCCCGTCAGTCAGCCGTTTCCCCGAAATGGTCTCCCCGCTAACCGCCTGATAACCGCTATCTGCCACCAGGTAAGCTGTCCCTGCTCCGATAAGGATAGGAGCGAGTGTGCCTCCGCTCAGGACACTCCCCGCGATAATGGCACCCACTGCTATCAATTTCAACCCACTGCAACCAGCCCTTGTTGTTCTCCTTCCAAGTCGAGCGCGCCCGCTCATACTCGCCGACTTGCGTCGGAAACATGGCTTCCATGAGTTGTTGGTCGCTCAAACCCTTGAGCTTTTCGTACTTCTCATGGTCTTCTTTCTCAATCTTCGCCAAGCCTTCTTTTGCCAGCTTGAGTTTGGCATCGTAGAGTTCCTTGGCGGCGGGTATCGGGGTCTTGTCGCTATTGACAATATCTGAAATACTGTAGTGCTCCGTGGTGGTGTAAGTATGTGAACTAATTGGGCAAAACTAGAACGAGAAGCCAAACGGCGTAAAGAGAAAAATCGCCCCACTTATGAGTAAGTGGAGCGTCTTTTTTATTCTGTTTCCGTTTCTACCTTTTTCGCTTCTTTCTTATCTTTGCCCTTGCGGCGTGCCAAGACATCGGCGTAGTACTTGCGGCTGTTGTTGAGGACAGATAAGGTCTTTTGGTAAATAGCGTCTTCTTTCAACTGAGCTAGAATAGCTACATAGTCGCTTAGTTGTTGGTAAGGAACTGCCAAGTCCTTGCGCAGTTGCTTGGTGTCAAAGCTGACTTTAGCGAGATTTTCTTGTGAGCGGTCAGAGAAGACCTTTTCAAAAGCCGCTTGGCTTTCGGTCAAGTTATTCATAAAGCGCCCAATCCCCAAAGTCTCAATAGCGGATTGGTATTCAGCTTTTCTGAGTTTTTCTAGTAGACTGTTTAACAGCGCGCTTTCTTCTTCATAGGAAACCTTGGTCGCTTTCTTGTACTGGTCGAAAAGCAAGTCTAAAGTCTTATAAGCTGCCTTTTCGTTTTCGCGGCGACTATTGCGATAGGGTTTAATTGCTTCGCGTAGCGCTTGGAAATCTTCATCCCGCAACTGGTCGGCTTCGGTAATCGTGCTGGACTTTTCACTCACCCGAACTTGTCCTAGCGATGCTTGATAAGCAGGCAAATTAGTCTTTAGCTGCCCCAGCAAGTTAGACAAGATTTCTTCTTTCTTGACATCCAAGTTTTCCTTTTCGACATCGTCTAAGAAACGCGCGATAAACTGAGAAAACTCGGCATAGCGTAAACTGCTCGTTTGCAGATTTAATAATGTTTGTTTTGCTGGCATATATCCACCTTTTCTTTTTCATTTTTATCCGATCCCCCTCGGATATGGTCATTACTTTTGAAAAGAGCTTGTCCGACCCTCTGACAGAGTAAACTGGAACAGATTTGCCTCATCTGAGCCTCGGATTGTGCGAATGAGAACAAGGGCAAACAATCTGAGGCTCTGACGGAGTCAATCAGAACTCGGGCACTCTTTCCGAGGGTCAGATTGTCTGAATGAGAACAAATCCACACAATCAGAGGGTTGGTGTGTGCAAATGAGAACACGGACAAACAATCTGAGCCTCTGACGAAGTAAACCAAAACTAGTCGACCCCGTCCGAGGGTCGGACAGAGTGAGCAAGTATGAGATAAAAGCAAATCATGCCTCTCCCAATCTCCCTCAACACTTACTCTTCCCAAAAGTAATAAAATTAGTATAGCATAAGATGAAAAGATGTCAAGGTAAATTGTATTGAATAACAAAAATACCCCAAATGTTATACTTTTCTTGATTAACATTTAGGGTACCAACAAATTATACTCTCTGTTTTAAAAATCTAATCCAATTATAATCCATTCGTCTACCAAAGCCCAAAAGTCAGACTGCCTTTTAGGAAGTTCTCTTGACGACCATAAATAGGTGTTTCCATTTTCGATGTCTAAAACAACGTATTCCCCCATACCGTTACTGAAAAAATTATAAAGCGGGATTAAATCTATGTCTAACTGTTGCAAATATTCCCAGTCATAATCTGCCATAGAGTTCACATTTTTAAGGTTATCAATCCCCATGCTTTTACTTGTATAATCATAAAAACCGTTGTGGATATGAGTATAGAAATCTGCTATTGATTGTTTTATAGTTGGTGCGTTTTCTCCAAACTTTTGTTTCAGCACCTCAACTGTAACGGGTTGCTTCCCTTCATAATAGATTTCTTCTCCTGTTTGGTAAGTCAAAATCGTATACAAAAGCGAATATTCGCCGTCTAAACAAATCAAGTCTATATTTTTTAAATAATCGCCTAAATAAGAAATTGTGTTTCGCAAATCAGAAGAAGAATATTCTTTCCACACTGAAAGAATTTTTTCTTTTCTTTCTTCCAAACTATCTGACAAAAGTGCTTCTTTCCAAAAATTTGGAATTGGAGCCTCTACAATTTGGCTTTCATCCGTCACAATTTCTACACTTGAACTAGATAAACTATATTCGTTTAAAAAATCTATTTTATTAGTCACTTCTGTTATCCTCCATTTCCTTCTTAATTAAAAAGTACTTCGATATACACACAACACAGAATATTCTCGACGAGTGGGGGTACCACTGGCTTAGAGGAAACCCAACTGGAAATGATGCTGCACGGGTGAAGGTTAGAGAGCAGATAGGTAAATCTGTGTTCGTGTTAGAAGGTTACCCCATCTCCTCAATACATGGATACCCCGATAAGAACGACCTTCATATACATGCAGCAATGGTGAAGCACAATATTGACTACTTAGTCACCAACGACAAAGCTCTCCTGGATTACTGGGAAACGAGCGAAAATACCGACGAGCCCTTACCCTATGTAACTATCAGCACTGACGACCTTCTGATGGATTTTGTGGAACCGCATCTCGGTAGGTCAACTCAAGAATCCCTCACATTGTCGTCTACAGACCTCGCAGAAATATATTTATTCCAAGAAAGATATTTCATTAAGAAATATGGTGAAGCAGACTTATGCGGGGCACTTGAAAGAGCTGAAGCTCCTCGTTTTGCTGCTTACTTACGGCGTCATATGCTTCCCCGGTTACCATAAGTATTTAATCCTTCACCACGCACTCATATAGTGCACGGTTTCGGTTGTTTTGTAAGGATAGGAGCATTACAAAAATGCCAAAACCATGCACTATGTTGTGCCGTCATTGCCGCCGCCTGCGCCGTCCCGCTATGCAGCAGTCCGGTTATAGACCCTGTAACCGGTAGAAGCCTTCCACCGCGCGGGTCAGGTACGCCATGTCGTGAACGTGGCACATTTCGCGCGCCGAATGCATCGACAGCAGGCCCACGCCCACATCCACGGTACGCATCCCCAACCGGGTGGCGGTGATAGGCCCGATGGTGGAACCGCACGGCATATTATTATTCGACACGAACTCCTGATACGGCACCCGTGCCGCCTTACATGCCGCCGCGAAAATACCGGCGCCCACCGAGTCTGTGGCGTACCGCTGGTTCGCGTTAATCTTCAGCAGCGGACCGGCACCGGGAACCGGCTGCACCACCGGGTCGTGGTGGCCCTGATAGTTCGGGTGCAGCAGGTGCCCCGCATCCGCCGACAGGCACACCGAGGAGGCGACAGAACGGCGGTACTGCTCCGTGTTCTCGCCGCGTGCCGCCGACAGCCTCACCAGCACATCTTCCAGGAACGGGCCAGCCGCGCCGCTGCGGGTTTCCGAGCCGACCTCCTCATGGTCGAACCCGGCGAGCATCACGGTGTGGGATGCGTGCTCGTCGGCATTATCGGCCACATACCGTTCCAGCGCGCACAGCCCCGCGTGTACCGACGACAGGTTATCCAGCCGGCCGGAGGCAAAAAACTCGCCGTGCTGCCCAAACCGGCGCCCCGGCTGAGAATCGGCGGTCAGCAGGTCGTAGCCGACCACGGTGGCGGGGTCAACGTCGCCGCCCTCATCGACCGTGTGCCGCCCCAAGTATGCGAGCACATCGTTCTGCCCCGGGTCAATACCCCAAATCGGGTACAGGTTGAACTGTTTATCAAGAACCAGTTCGTTCCGTTTATGGTCCAGGTGCGGGGCCAGCTGAGGGATGCGCGCCAGCGGCGGCGTGCACACGTACCGGTCACGCAGGGTGCCGCCCTCGTGCACCGTCAGCCGCCCCGCCAAACGCAGCTCCCTGTCAAGGTACGAGTTCAGCAGCCCCCCGCCGTAGTTCTCAACACCGATCTGGTGCCAGCCTTTAACCGTGAGCGAAGATTTCGGTTTAACTTTCAGCGCGGGCGAATCGGTGTGCGCACCCAGCACCCGGTAGCCGCTCGCCGCAGACGCCTGACGCCCGCCCGCCCACGCAATAATCGCGCCGTCACGCACCACAAAATGGCGCCCCGTCGCGGCGGAGTCGGGCCACGTCTCAGACTCGGTCAGTTCGGTAAACCCGGCCCCCTGCAGGCGCCGCGCCACGGTGCGCGCCGCCAGGTAAGAAACCGGCGAGTCCTCAACGAACTGTGCTAGGTCTTCGATGTTTTTCACTGCGTCTACACTCATGTTTTAAGCCTACCTTCACGCGAGAGTTTTGGGGTACTAAAAAGCCTCTTCACGCGAGGTAAAAGCAAGAAATGCTGCTTTACCCCACGTGAAGAGACTCTGACCGGAAACACCAGATGATGCGTGCGGTGCGCCCGCGTGGGATCTCAGCCCGCACCGGCACACCGCACCGTGAGCTTTTTGGGGAGGTTACTTCCCCTGCTGCTTCGGCTGCTCCGGCGACTGGGGTGAGTTCCCCTGAAGGGCCTGGGCAGGCGAGAACTGCACGGGCGCGTGGCTCTGCTTCGGATCCTGCACAGTGAACGTAGCAGTGCGCAGGTAGCCGCGGTAGTGCGTGAACCAGCAGATGGCCGCCGTGTAGAGAACCTCGGTGGCGAGCACCATCGCGAAATCGGTGGGGGTGCCGCTGCTCTGCATCTGAAGCGGGTCCGTGTTCGCGAATATACCCATCGCCATCGTTGTTATATTATTCATCACATGCATGCCGATAGCTGCCTCTAAGCCGCCCGTGTACCAGCAGAGGAACCCCGCGAGTACCGCCATAACCACTATTGAGGCTTGCCCCCACGGGTCGTAGTCGTGGGCAAGCATGAAGAGGGGGGCTGGGAGCAGGATCGCCCACGCCGGGTTCTTGAGCCACCGGCCGATGGTCTGCATCAGGTAGCCGCGGAATATCAGTTCCTCCGCGTAGCACTGCAATGGCACCAGAACAAGAAGCATCACCATGTTCAGCCAGAAGGCAATCTCGTGCGGTTGCTTGTGGTGGAAACCGATGGATGAGAAGCCATCCAGCATCAGTGTCAGCAGGGTGTACAGCCCATAGCAGAAGGCGCCCACCACCAGCGCCGTCAGCAGAAGCGACCAGCGGATCCGGCGCTGCACCGAGTGCACTAGGCCCCATGGACGGGGACCGAAAATCAGGCGTGCAACACGTATGGCGGGGAACATGAGAGCAACTGTACCGAATATGAAGAACATAGCCAGCGGATCATCCAGTACTTTGTCCCTTATGTAGGTTCCAAAGTCGGTTGTTTTATCCGCACGGATGATCAGTGAGATGCTCGTCATCACGGTAAACAGGGTAATCAGACCCACATAGATTGCCAGACCCACCAGGCCCTCCAGCAGGGGCGTGAACCAGCGGGACCGGCCGTCGGCAAAGGCCAACCGGTGGTACGGCAGGGTACGCTCAACAGAGGCCGACATATCGGAGGTGAGGCTGGGGTCGAGGTTATATACGGGCACCGCATACGAGCCGTGCGCCGGTGGGTTCTCGGGGTTCTTAGAGACCTGCTTAATAGCGTCCGTTAGCGGCGGCAGGGCAAGCAGCTGCGACACCGGCCGAGGATCATCCCCGGGGCTGACGGGGGCCGCCTGGACAGGGTCCTGCTCACTGCCCGAACCCGAGGCGGTGCTTGCGGCGCGTTGAGCAGCGGTGTTGGAGCTGCTCCAGGGCACATCAGTAACCCCTGAGGTGGTCTCAGGGGCTGGGGAAGTAGCGGATGATTTAGGTGATTTTTGCCTCGTATCCTGCGGCCTCTGTTGGTTTGTGCCTGCGTGGTGGTTGTGCTCGGGGTGCCGTTTGGGCTCCGACGAATTAGTGCTCATAATCTATGCCGCTCCTGCAACTTTTCGATGCTCACGCAACGTTGCGCCGTGGGGTTGTCTAAGTGACTGTTACAGGGTATTTTAGCGGTAAATATGACATAATTCTATGGTTACCGTATTTCTCTTGTTTAGATTGTGCGCGCCATCGCTTCCGGGTATGGGGGTGGCGCGGGCAGAAGGAAGGCTTCTCATGGCACTGATTTTTAATCCGCCGCCGAATTGGCCCAAACCCCCCAAAGGCTGGAAACCCACCCCCACTTGGCGCCCCGACCCCGCGTGGGGCCCGGTCCCGGCCGGGTGGCAGCTGTGGATTGAGGAGCCCACCGATTCCGCCGATTTCAACGATGAAGGCACGGCGTATGAGGAGCCCATGGATGAGCTTCCGGCACACGTTGGCGACGACTACACTCTAGCGGGTGACGACTCGGTTATTGCCCCCACCCCACAGGAACACGCGCAGCATAGTCCCGCAGCCCCCGCCACCGGCAGTTTTCCTATACAGGAGCAGGCGGGCACAGAGCGAACCGTCGATACCGCTGTATCTCATAACGCACCTGCACATTCCGCCCTCGAACACGACACGGTGACCGCGGAGAACAGTAACGGTACTGAACAGGGGCAAGAGCAGAAGCCGCGCACCACCTCTTTTGACCCGCTTAATGATGACTTCAGGATGGCGCAGGCCACCTCGCACCCCTCCCGTGAGGCTCATGCCGCACACTACGAGGCTGAGCGCGCCCGCCTGCAGCCAAACGGCCCGGCAAACACCACCGAGCCGCAGCCTGGCGGACACCCGCAGGTAGTGGAAGGGCAGTCAAACGGTTTTAACGGTGGGCAGGCTGTGGCGGGTATGCCCGAGAACATGCCCCAACCGACTTCCCGCCGGGCCGCCCGCGAGCAGTTCATGGCCCAGCAGGCGGCGCAGGAGGCCGCCGAGCGCGCAGCCGCCCAGCAGGCTGAGCAGAACACAACTGACACCAAGGACGAGCAGGCTAGCGCCGCTTCGGCAGCGCACACCCAGCCAGCTAGTGAGTCCACGAGCGGGCCGCAGGTGGCCGAGATCGCCGAGGACACGCCCCGGCACGCCCAGCCTGTTAGCGGCGAGCCTACCCTGCCGGAGCCCGCAGATTTTCAGCGTGAGAGCACTGCCGACTCCCCCGCCGCAGATGAGCTGGCAGAGTCGCAGGTAACCGCTGACGTTGACGCGCACCGGGAAGCTGACACTCCCCCCAGCATCCCCGTTGGTGATGCAATAAAGAGCGAACTGCAGAAGGATGAGCCCGCTCAGGCTACTCCCGCAGCGGGTGCGGACGAGCAGGAGAGCACCCATGCCGGTTCGCCCGAGTCGGTCGCCGCTGCCCCTGCACCACTCCCCGAGACCGAGGAAAACCAAACGGATACGGTTGATTCTGGTGATTCCCGGGCTGCGCGGCGTGCTGCACGGGACGAAGAGTACGCGCAAGCCTCCACCGAAAAGGGTGCCGCTGAGCAGGTTTCCGCTGAACACATTTCTTCTGAGCAAACCTCCCCCGAGCAAGACACCCCCGCCGCCGAGACCCGCACCGGTGCCACCACAGCCGAAGAGCTGGAGCAGCCCGAACCCGTGAAGAACGCTCTGCGCCGGTTCGCGCAGGTGCGTGAGGCGCAGGAGATGAGTGCATCAAACGAGGGTGCACCCGGTGAGCACATCAGTATTGAGGTGAACGAAAACCTCGACACTCAGGGGCTCATTAAGATTCAGCCGAAGAAGAAACAGCCCAAAGACTACGCGAAGCCCGCACAGAACACCCAGGGTACCGCTGAGAGCACCGCGTCGGCAGCTGAAGAAACCGACGGTGCGGCACAGCACACCGCAAAACACGCCGCCACGAGCCCCGCCGATGAGGTTCAGAAAGAGCAGGCAGACACGGGCGAGCGGCAGCAGCGGCAGGGGCCCACCCTCAGCGGTGCGGGCGCCGACGATATTATGCCTCTGCCCACCCCGCCTGAGGGTATTGCGGCGCAGGAGCAGAAGTCGGATGCGGCAACCCGCACCTCCGCCGATGACATTATGGGCGGTGACGAGCCTCCCAAGCGCCGCCGCAGGGCAGCCGAAGCGGCTGAGGACGATAACGCCCAACCGTTCGTGTATGAGGGTGAGCGGATGCTCGGCGCGAGCGTTGAGGCACCGGACATTACCACCGCCTCGTCGGTGGATACCGCAGCGAATATTCCCGCAGACGCGGCAACTATTGCGCTTTCTCCCCTCGACGATGATGAGCCGTTCGAGCCGAAGGAAACACCCTCGGTCCAGGATGCTGAAAGTACCGCGTCTGAGGATGAGGATGCGCTGCCTTCGCCGGTGAACTCGCCCCTGATTGAGTTCCACGACACCTCCGCCGCAGCCCAGCACACCGCCCAGGATGATGAGACCCGCACCAAGGGTGATGAGCCCTCCACCGAGCAGCCGTCCCAGGTAAAGCCGCGGCACGCCGCGAAAGATACCGCAGAAGAGGCTGAGGATGCGCCCCGCGAGTCCCGCCGCGATGAAGGCCGCAGCGTTAAAGACCACAGCGTTGAGGCACGCGGTGCCGAAAGCACCGGCACCGAAACCGATGGTGCCCAAGAATATGGTGCCCAGGAGTATGGCGTCGAGGCTCGTGACGCTAAAGCTCATGAGGCTGGGAAACACCAGCAGGAGGCCGTGTCTCACACCCCCGAACCTGAACCGGGACCCCAGCAGGAGCCTTACGGGCTAACTGACGCTGCGCAGCAGGCATCGGGCGCGGATGAGGCCGCTAAACCGGCCTCTATTCTGCCCGCAGCGACCTTCCCCGAGGGTACCGGTGCGGCACAGTCGCATGTGGCAGCTAGCGAAACCGGCAAGCAGTCATACACGGCGGACCCTTCGGGGTACGGGCTCTCAGAAGAGCCCACCAACCAGCCCGCGGCACCGGCTACTGCACCCGCAGCATTCGCTGGGGCAGGTTCCGATCAGGCGCCTGATGCCGCAGCACCGGCTGTTCCTCCGATCCTGCCGGAGCCGATTAACCCCGAGCTGGCAGATCATACCTCGCAGATTCCGCTGCCGAACCAGCAGAGTGCCGCTCCCGTGAATTCCGCGAACCAGGGCGGCGCACCAGCGCAGGGCGCCTCGTACGGCACCGACCCCGGCGCGGCGCAGTCACCCGGCTACGGGCAGGATGGTGCGCAGAACTACGGCCAGGATTACGGTGTCTCCGGCTACGGCCAGGACGCCGCCCAGGGGTACGGGCAGGATACGGCAGGCACCGGCTACGGGTATGACCCGCAAAGCCAACCCGGTGCCCAGCCGGAGAACCCGCAGGCGGGGCAGGCCCAGGCAGGCCAGCAGCCCCCAGCCGATCAGTCCCAGCCGAGCCAGAGGCAAGGTACCGGGCTGACAGCCCGCGACGTGCAGGCCACCCCGGCTGACGGTACGCAGGGCAACGCCAGCGGCCCGGTCGCGAACGCGCCAGCACCCGGCACTGTGACCCCCGCATCGTTCGCGGCTGAGAACGCCCGAAACACCCAGAATAACGCGCAGTTTAACCCCGCAAACGCTGCCGCACCTGCGGCGGCTGCGGCTGGTGGCGCGGCAGCCAAGAAAGCCTCCGGAGGGGCAGCCGGGGCCGTGAATGCGCTGCGTGAAAAACTCACCGCGAATAACGGGAACCAGAACTTCTTCTCCACCCCGCTGGGTTTGGCGAGTATCGCGGGCGTTATTCTGCTGGTGGTGCTGCTGATCCTGGCGCTGGTGCTGTTCATACCGCGCGGTAGCGACAATACGAACAACGCGGAGCCTGCCGCAAGCAGTTCCAGCAGCTCCTCGTCCGCGAGCAGCAGCTCATCCTCCGATTCGGACGACCCCACCGAACTGAAGAAGCCCTCGGGCGACTTCAAGGAGTACACGGGTGAGGGTAAGAAGACCATCGACATCGAAAAGCCCAACGGCAACGACTCGAAGGCGCTGGTCTACTACGAGTTCACTCCCGCGTCCGTGCCCGCAAACGAGAATAACCGGGGTGTGCTGAACGTGGCGGGTAAAACCGACAAAGACCAGTCCAGCGGTTTTGAGGTGCGTGATTCCGGCAGCGTGAGCTCCACGATCACCGGCTCCGCCTGGATGGACACCACCAGCAAAACCACCCGCAAGCTGCAGATTGAGGGCGAAGGCAAGTGGACGGTGCGCGTGTACGATGCCTCCTCCGCACCGAAGTACGGTAAAGGTGAGAGCATTGAGGGCCGGGCACGTAACTACGCCTTCACCTACACCGGCGGCACCAGCTCGTTTGAGGTGAACAGCGAAAGCACCGACAATAACGGCTACTACCACTTCAGGCTGGATGCGGTCGGTAAAGGCTCGGTGATTGGCACCAGCATGGCTTCGTCGAAGAGCACCACCGAGTGGGAAGACAGCAGCAGCGAAGTGTACATGTTCGTTGAGGCGCCCTACGCCCGGTGGCGCATGAACACCAAGTAGCCCGCACCCGGTCGCCTCACCGGAAGGTGCCCTGATTGCTAAGGCCCGTCGTGATGCACGACGGGCCTTGGCTGTGCCCTCTTGGGCGCGGGCGTATGGAGGGCTACGGTGCGGGGCGGTCAGGTGCACGGAACCGGCCCGAGTCCACCCGCGCATCAATTGCTGCCCGGTGCGCCCAGTAGGTGAGGAACACCAACGCCACCACCAGGTACATGGCGGCGTACGGGGCTGAACCGGCCACCAGCCCGGCGCCGCCCTGCGGCAGGTAGATCATCTCGTGCGAAGAGTACTTCGGGGAGAACAGCACCGCCAGCCAGAACGGGGAAATATACATGCCCACCAGTGCGATCACGCTCGCGAACACACTCAGCACGTACACTACCGGGCGTGCCGCAGGCATAATAAGCGGGAAAATCTCCAGGCACAACGCAACCAGCAGAACCGGGTACCAGGTGTTGTGGTGCGACCAGCTAATCGGGGAGATCTGGAGCATTAAAAACGCGTTCAACGCCACCTGGGAAAACACCATGTTCGCGCGGATGAACAGGCGCATCAGGGCGGCGGTGGCCACCAGCAGGAATAGGGACAGCGCCACCACCAGCACCGTGGCGATAGGCTCAGGCACACCCTGGTGCGCGAAGATACCGGTCAGAGACACGTTATCGTAGAACGCGGTCACCCCAATGCGGGAGGTGTTACGCACCGCCACACCCCAGTAGTAGGCGGCCTCACCCGGCACCGCCAAAAACCCGAGGGCGATGGTGCCCACGAAACCACCCGCCACGGAGGCAACACCGCGCCAGTCTTTGCGCATCAGCAGGATAAGCCCGAACGCGAGCGGGGTGAGCTTAATACCGCCAGCAATACCGATCAGCACCCCGCGGGGGATGCGCGTGGCCGGGCGCAGGAAGTCAGCCAGCACCAGCAGCAGGATGACCGCGTTAATCTGCCCAAAGTGGGTGGTTAGCCGCCACGGTCCGCTCGCCCAGATCAGCAGCGCCAGCGTTGAGGCGCACCCGGCGGTTCCCAGGTGTTCGTACAGGGGGATGCGCACCCCGCGCCCGCTCACGTACTTGGTGATGACCCACCCCAGCCACCAGGCGATACCGGCGGTGATGAGCATCATCAGGGCCATCCCGACTTCTTTGGGCATGAGTGCGAACGGCACAAAGAGCAGCGCGGCGAACGGCGGGTAGGTGAACGGGTAGTTGTCGAGGCTCACCTCGTACAGCCCGGGCCCGCCGGGCCCATCAGTGATGGTTTCGGCCCCTAGACGGTAAATGTACAGGTCGTTGCCGCCGTCGTTAATGACGTACTGCACCATGTAGATGACCGTGAGCACGAACAGGGCATGCGGAATAAGCGCTGCGGGGTGTTTTTTCAACGGCTACCCCTTTTTGGCCTCGGGTGCCGCACCGGGGGGCGGGGCGATAAACAGGTCGTCTTCGTCTGCGGTGCGCACGGCGGGTGTTAGGGCCGCCACCGCCCAGGTGATCATGACCAGGTACAGGCACAGGATCGGCACGGTGGAGAACAGCAGGGCGTGCTGGTAGATATTGTCGAGGTCGCTGAAGCTGCCCCACAGGGAGGCGCCCAGCCACATGGGCGAAATGTACAGGCCGATGAGGGCCACCCAGGTGAGGATGCGCGCCGCCCGGTTGGCCCAGGCGGGCAGGTGCGCGTAGAACCGGGGGAACGCATCAACGATGAGCGCCATGAGGATCAGGGGGAACATGACGTTGTGGTGCGACCAGCTGATGGGTGAGATGCTGACCATCAGGAACCCGCCGACCGCCACCTGCGAGAGTACAAGTTTACGGCGGTTCAGCTGGTGCAGCAGCGCGGCGAAGAGGACGATGGTGGCGAGCACCAGCCCGTAGTATGCGGGCTTCAGCAGCGGGTCACGCAGCCCCAGGTGCATAAGCCAGCCCTGGATGGAGATATTGTCGAGGAAGTTAATGTTGCCCACGCGGGAGGGGTCCGAGACGGCGCTTGTCCAGAAGGTGAGGGCCTCATGGGGCAGGAAGATGAACCCGATAATGACGGTCGCCGCGAAGGAGGCGCCGAGGGTGAAAATACCGCGCCAGTCTTTGCGCATCAGCAGGATAAGCCCGAACGCGAGCGGGGTGAGTTTAATACCGCCAGCAATACCGATCAGCGCCCCGCGGGGGATACGCTTGGCTGGGCGCAGGAAGTCAGCCAGCACCAGGATGAGGATAATGGGGTTCACCTGCACCAGCGCAAGCCCGCGCCGCCACGGCCCGGAGAGGATGATGATGAAGGTGAGCACGGCAATAGTACCGTATCTGCCGAGCTTGTCTTGGAAGGGGATGTGGTAGCCGCGGCTGGTGGCGTAGTCGTAGATGAGGGTGGCCATCCACCAGGCCACACCAATGCTGATGGTGTACATGATGCCCACGCCCACCCCGAACGGCAGGAACGCGAACGGCACAAAGAGCAGCGCCGCGAACGGCGGGTAGGTGAAGGGCAGTTTAAGCGCACCGTAGTCGAGCAGGTCACGGGCGTAGAGGTCTTTGTGCATGCCTTCGTTGTCGAAGATGGTCATGGCCCCGAGCCGGTAGACGTTAAAGTCCAGGCCGCCGGTGAATTCGATGTAAATGAGCCAGCCGACGACGGTCAGGGCGAGTGCCGCGAGCGCTATTTTGCCTGCCACGGTGGTGTTTGGCGTGGGGTTTTGCACGGGTGGCGCTGTGGTCATGGTGGGTCTTTCTGCTCGGGGGTGTTTCGCGTGGTGTCGGTTGTGGCCCGCCGGGCGCGGCGGTTGTGGCTGGTTTTCTGTTGCCTGTTTGTCCCAGTCTATCGTGTGGGCGTGTGGGTGTGGGTGTTCCCCGGTGGTGCGGGGGTCTTGTGGTGGGGCTCTGCCCTGCTGCTGGGCGGGGTGCGGCTGGTTGCGGCGAGGGTGTGTGCAGCGGCGGGGCGGCAGGGGCCTGTTAGTCCGTGTCTGTGGTGGGCTTGTCTGATTTTTTTGTGGTGGCTATGAGGCGGTTGCCGCGGCGTACGGGTGCTTTGCGGTTGAGCCCGGCGCGCATCCCGGTGCGGGTGGTTTTTTGGGAAGCGGCAGGTTTTGCCGCAGCGGGTTTTGCGGTGTTGGGGTCGTCGTGGCCGCCCGCTGCGGTGTTGTCCGTGTCTTCCTCGGTGGGGCGGGTCGCCGCGCTGTCGCTGTCTAGTGCGGTTTCGTCCGGGTCGTGCTCGCCCGCACTGTCGTGTTCTTGTTCCGCTGCGGGACTGTCAGTTTCGGGGGTGTCGTCGCCGTCGGCGGAAGCCTTGGCGCGTTTGGGGGTATCGGCGATGCGCGCAGCCACCTCAAGCGCGAGCGCGGCCAGGGCCACATAGTACACGATGATGGAGGGGTATAGTGCGGCGATTTTCTGGCTTGACCCGACGAAGGTGAGTGCCGAAATGACCAGCTCGATCGCCATCACCAGTGTGAGTTTCGCTGATCCTCCGGGGTTTTTGAGCATCAGGTACAGCGCCATGAGGGTGAAGAGGACGGGGAAGAAAATCTGCCCTGCCACCGCCATGGCGTCTTGGTCGTAGGAGTAGATTGTGATCGCCTGCATGATGGCTGCGAGTGCGGCAAAGGGGGCGAGGGACAGGTACTTCATAGGGGCTATTCTACCGTTCCTCTACGTCATGTAGCACAGGTCACCGACACTAAAATTCGTATAGGTGGCGCAATATAATGGGGGTAATTGGACACAGCGAATGAAAGAGCGGTAGCGTGAGCGAGAAACTCAACGGGCCTTCCGCCGACGAGCCTGAACGCGGCGGTGCACAGGGTAAGAACACCCACCATGACGATTCCCAGCGTGCGGGGTCTGCGGGCGCTGGCGCTGATGGTGCGGACGGTCGGGGTGCGGCCGGGCTTAAGCCGGGGTCTGCGCCTTTGGGTTCTTCCGGCAGCAGCGGGCTGCAGATCGGCGCCCGCCCGGAGGGTGTCCCTGGGGCGAATCTGACGGCTGAGGAGATCGCGCGGCGCGCATCGGGGCGCGGCACGTGGCACCGGCGTGCTTCTAAACCTGTGTCGTACTGGATGTTCGGGATTATTGCCGCCCTGCTGGCGCACCGGTTTATTCCTAATGGCGGCTGGCTGATCGTGCACATGGTCACCCTGGGTTTGATTACGAACTCTATCCTGATTTGGAGTCAGCATTTCACTGAGGCGCTGATGAAAATCAAAATCCCGGATGAGGCGCGCGGGGTTCAGGTCACGCGTATTTTCACGCTTAACGCTGGCATCGTGGTGCTCATGCTGGGCATGGTGTTTCAGGAGCAGCTGCCGACGCTGTACATACTCACGCTGGCCGGGGCGAGCGTGGTGGGGGCGATGGTCGCCTGGCACGGTGTTGCACTGCTGAAGCAGGTGAAGCAGGCGCTGCCGTCCCGGTTTGGTGCAACTATCCGCTTCTATATTGCGGCCGCGTTCATGCTGCCGTTCGGCGCGGCCTTGGGGGCGATGACTGCGTTCCCGGGCCTTGAGAAAACTCTTCACGCCCAGTTTTTGCTCGCTCACGAGGCGGTGAACGTGCTCGGGTTTGTGGGTGTGATCGTGGTCGGCACTCTCATTACGTTCTGGCCGACGATGCTGCGCACCAAAATGGTGGAGAACGCCCTGGGTATTAGTGTGCGGGCGCTGCAGCTAATGATCGCGGGCGTGCTGGTGACGGCGCTCAGCGCGATTTTTGGGGGCGTACCGGGGGCGCGGTTTGCCGCCGGGGCGGGCCTGCTCGTCTACTGTGTGGGTTTGCTGATGGTGGCGGTGGTTATGGTGCGCACTATGCGCACGAAACGGCCTGGCGAGTTCCCTCCCATGTCGGTGGGGGCGGGGTTCATCTGGCTGGTGCTGGGGGTGCTCGCCACCGCGTTCATGGTGCTCAGCACCCCGTTCGCTGAGCTTGATATGCGCGCCGTCACCCCCGTGTTTGTGGCGGGGTTCCTGCTGCAGGTGCTGCTTGGGGCTATGAGCTACCTGCTGCCGCAGCGTATGGGCGGCGGCCCGGCGGTGGTGCGCGCCTCCAATAAGGAGTTCAGCCGGTTCGCTGCCGCACGCGTGACAGTGGTTAACCTGAGCCTGATTGTTTTTATGCTTCCGACTACGCTCACCGGTTCGTGGGTGAAGGTTACGGTCTCGGCGATGGGGGCGTTGGGGTTGGCGTCGTTCCTGCCGTGTATGGTGCGCGGGGTGAAGGCGTCGGTGAATACCCGCAAGGAGATGATGGCTGCACGCGCCCGCGGTGAGAAGCCCTCTTTCGACGGGTCTGGGATTCAGCCTGATCCGGTGAACCACACCCGGCATTCCCTGTTCGGGGTGCTGGCGGTGGTGCTGGCGCTGACCCTGGGTATTGCGGTGGATCCGAGCTCGGTGGGCTTTAACCTTATGGGCGGCTCAACCGCGACCGGCACGGGGCAGACCACCACGGTGAAGGTGAAGGCCACCTCAAACTACCGTTTCACCCCGGACACTGCGCAGGTGCCGGTGGGTAACCGCCTGGTGGTTGAGGTGACGAACGAGGATCAGGGCATGACCCACGATTTGACGTTCAATAACGGCGCTAAGACCGGCACGATTAACCCGGGTGAGACGAAAAGCGTGGATGTTGGTGTGATCACCGCCGACTCTGAGGGCTGGTGCTCTGTTGCCGGGCACCGTCAGCAGGGCATGCTGTTCCATGTGAAAGCCACCGGCTCTAACCTGCAGGCGAATGGGCACCACGGGGGCGGCGCCTCCGGCGGTGGCGCGGGGTCGAACGGTTCGGGGTCGAATGTGATGACGGCCCAGAACGGGAACGTTGATCTGCACGCATCCCCCGGGGAGGGCTATGAGCGGCGTGACCCGGTGCTGCAGCCCGTACCTGCGGGTGAGAAGCGTGACGGGAAGACCGTGCACAAAATAACCATGGACGTGCAGGAGCTTAACCGCGAAGTCGCCCCCGGGGTGGACGTGAAGGCGTGGACGTTCAACGGCTCGTATATGGGCCCGATTCTGCACGGCAAACTGGGTGACGTTTTTGAGATTACCCTTGAAAATAACGGGTCGATGGGGCATTCGCTTGATTTCCACGCGGGCATGGTCTCCCCCGATAATACGATGAAAACCATCGCCCCGGGTGAGAAACTGGTGTACCGTTTTGAGGCAACCGGCACCGGCATCTGGCTGTACCACTGCTCGACTACGCCCATGAGCCTGCACATGGCCTCGGGCATGTACGGGGCGGTGGTGATCGACCCGCAGGATATGGACCCGGTGGACCACGAGTATGTGCTGGTGCAGAACGAGACGTACCTGAGCGACACGGGCCAGACTGCGGAGAACGGCAATAAGCTCACTGAGGTTTCGTCCGAGGGTATCGCGGCGGGCACCCCCACGTTCACCATGTTTAACGGGCACGCCACCCAGTACATCAACCAGCCGTTGGAGGCAAAGAAGGGTGAGCGGGTGCGTATCTGGCTAATGGCGGCGGGGCCGTCAAAGGGCATGAGCTTCCACGTGGTCGGTTCGCAGTTCGACACGGTGTATAAGGAGGGCGGCTACCTGCTGCGGCGCGGTAAAGACCCGTATGGGGTTACCGGTGGGCATTCGCAGGCGCTCGATCTTGACTCGGCGCAGGGCGGGTTCGTTGAGATGCAGTTCCGCGAACCCGGCACCTACACGTTCGTGAATCACCGGTTTGCCGAAATGGAACGCGGCGCTATGGGGCACATCAAGGTGACGGATAAGTAGTCCGGGCAGT
>ERZ772928.387-NODE-387-length-20078-cov-14.329621_pt1 | contig 20078 bp, 25 predicted proteins | sample MGYA00511686_ERZ772928 | MGnify/ENA primary metagenome ERZ772928 (study PRJEB29015, sample SAMEA2738063) | human oral metagenome | biome: human oral; feature: human-associated habitat; material: saliva | place: China | collected 2219 ... | reverse complement strand
TTTTTTTGGAGCAACGAATGGCGAAGTTATACGCAGAAATTGCCAAGATGGAGGCGCAGGACGACGGCACTGTCAAAGTTTGGGGGTACGCCTCAAGTGAAGCGGTCGATTCGGACGGCGAAATCATCGCGGCAGAAGCAATGAAAGCGGCTATTCCCGATTACATGAAGTTTGGTGCAGTGCGTGAAATGCACGGCTCAAACGCAGCGGGGACGGCTATTGAGATTAACGTAGAAGACGATGGGCGCACATTCTTTGGGGCGCATATCGTTGACCCTGTTGCGGTTACGAAAGTCAAGACAGGCGTTTATAAAGGCTTTTCAATCGGCGGAAGCGTTACCGCCCGCGATGAATTGAATAAGTCGCAAATCACTGGCTTGAAGCTGACAGAAATCAGTCTTGTTGACCGCCCTGCCAATCCTGACGCGGTGTTTACCTGCTTTAAAGCGGATAAGCCAAAAGACGGCGAAGAAGCAGCGGATAAGGACGACGAGCCAGCCGACAAAGCCGATGAAACGCCTGCTGATGATGCTGAAAAGGCAGATGAAAAGGCGGATGTAAAGGAAGACGACAAAAAGGACGAAGCCGAAAAATCGGCAAGCGTCGAATTGTCTGAATCTGAAATCGCCATCCTGAAAGCGGTCTTGGCTAAAGCCGAGAAGCCGAAAGACGAGCCTGTCGCCAAATCTATGTGGCAAGTCAAATCACTGGCTGATGTGCTGACATCGCTGAAATGGCTGATTGAGGATGCCACCTACGACAAAGTCGATGAAGCCGTTATTGCGCAAATCAAAGAATCAGCGGCCAGCCTTGCCGAATCGTTGAAAGCTTTGACGATAAGCGAAGCCGACAAGCTGGTTGATGGCTTGGCAGCTAAAGCCGACAAGTCAGACGACCTTGCTAAAGCCGAATCGGTGGACGAGCTGGCAAAAGCGCAAGACGCGCTGAAGAAATCGAATGATGCCCTTGCTAAAGCACAGGCGGAAATCGAGAGCCTGAAGAAACAGGCAGCCCCGCCGAAAGGCAGCACCAAAGCCATCGGCAAGGCAGAAGATAACGGCGAAGACCCTTTAAACGGTTTCCAGCCGATTGTGAAGAATGACGGTTCGCTTGATGATGTGGCGACACTCATCAAAGCAAAACAAACAGGCCGTCTGTAACACCGCTTACAGGCGGTTTTTTTATTATCAGGAGCAATAAATGAACGTGAATCAACTCACACAAGAAACAATTGAGCTGATGAAGTCAGCACAAGCAAACGGCGAGCCGTTGAATAAAGGTTTTACTCAGCCGACCAGCTTTACCACTGGCCTGCAAACTTATGACCTTTCCGCGCCGTCACAAAAACTCTACCCGGTATTGACCCCGTTGCGTAACCGTATCCCCCGCGTGGGCGGCGGTCGCGCCATCGGCTCAAACTGGAAGGCTATTACCAATATCAACATAGGTAATCAACGCGCCGGCATTAGCGAAGGTAAACGCGGCGGCGTTATCAATCATGAAATGGTTGAGCGTAACGCCCAATTCCGCGCCATTGGCTTGGAAAACCAAGTTTCTTTTGAAGCTGACTACGCCGCGCGTGGCTTCGAGGACGTGAAAGCGTTGGCGGTTGCCCAAACCTTGCAGGCTACCATGATTGCCGAAGAAATGATTTTGTTGGGCGGTAACACCAGCCTGAAAGCAGGCGTTACCCCTACCCCGACCGCTGTCGTTTCTGCTGACGCGATGGGTAAAATCAGCATTAGCTCCTTGTCCATCATCTGCGTGGCTTTGGGCTTGCAGGCATATTGGGACGTGGCAGGCGCAAACAATGGCGCAATCGGTCAAGGCTTGAACATTAAAACTGCTCAAGTACCGACCAAAATCACACGCCAAAACGCGGACGGTTCTACCGATACATTCGGCGGCGGTTCTGCTCAAAAATCTGCGCCAACTTATGTTTCCGGTGTTGCGACAGGTAAGAAAGTAACTGCCATGGTTCCTGCCGTTCGTGGCGCGGTTGCCTACGCTTGGTTCTGGGGTTATGCCGGTTCTGAAAAACTGGGCGCGGTTACTACTTCTGCCAAAGTGGATATTCTGGCTGACGCTGAAGGTACTCAAACCGCTGCTTCTTTGCCGGCTGAGGACAATTCCACTTCCATTTTGGAATTTGACGGCTTGTTGACCCAAATTGCCCTGCCTGATTCCGGCGCATATTGGGCGGATAACAAAGGCAGAGGCCTGACCTCAGACAACGCTGGCGGCGTGTATGAGTTTGAAGAAGCGTTTGCGAACTTCTACTCTAAATATCGCCTGTCCCCTGACACAATCTACGTCAACGCACGCGATTTAGCCTCTTTGACTAAGCTGATTATCAGCAACGGCGGCGCACCGCTGATTAAGCTGAATGTGGACGTGAACAACACCGCAAACATTAAAGCCGGTGTCGTTGTTGGTTCGTACCTGAATAAAATCACAGGCGACGAATTGAACATCGTGGTACACCCAAACCTGCCTGCCGGTACTTACCTGTTCTATTCAAGCCGTCTGCCTGCCTACGTTCAGGGCATCGGTAACCTGCTGCAAGTGCGTACGCGCCAAGAGTACTACCAAATCGAATGGCCGCTGCGTACCCGTATGTATGAATACGGTGTCTATGCTGACGAAGTGCTGCAAGGTATGTTCATGCCTGCCTTTGGTATGATTACCAACGTGGGTTAAGCCTAATCAGGCCGTCTGAATTTCGGACGGCCTCTTTCTTTTGGAGATTTTGAAATGACCGAAATGATTAAATTACAAGCCCCTGAAGGCTTTACCGATGTTTCCTTTGGTAGCCAAAGCTACGAAGTGGACGAAAACGGCGTTGTTGAAGTGCCTGCTGAAGCGGCGCAATTCCTGTATCAGTTTGGCTTTGGCAACGTGGTTGAAGAGACCGCCGAAACTGAACAGCCTGTTGAAGCTGAAGAGCCTGAAAAAGGTAAGCGCGGCCGCAAAGCCAAAGCCGAGCAAGCTGTCGAAGTGGTAGAGCCGGTTGAAGCCGAGCAAGCCGAAACTGAACAGCCTACTGAAGCTGAAAAGGCTGAATAACGATGACCGCCCTTGTTCCACTTGATTTGCTCAAGCAACGGCTGGGCGTTACCCATGACAAGCAGGACTCATATTTTCAGACCTTGCTTGATGGCGTGTCGGCGGCGGTTGAGGCTTTTATCGGGCGCAAACTCGAAGCGGCTGACTACGTCGAGCGATACAACGGCAACGGCAAGAATCGCCTTGTGCTGGAGCAATGGCCTGTCATTTCTGTGTCGTCCGTAAAAATCAACGGACGCGCGGTAGATGACTGGGACTTTGATAACTGGCTGTTGATTCGCCATGCCTGTTTTGCGCAGGGAATCCGTAACGTGGAAGTGTCGTACCGTGCTGGCTATGAAACCATGCCTGCCGATATTCAGGAGGCCGTCTTGATTATCGCAACGCAACGCTTGAACGAAATCGAGAACAAGGGCGTACAGAGTAAAAGCCTTGCAGGGGAGACTATATCCTTTTCGAGCTTTAGCCAGTCGGGCGGTATCCCACCGTCCGCTTACTCTATCTTGATGGAATATAAGCGAAAGGCCGTCTGAAATGCTGAACGTTGAGTTTATCGGCGGCGATGCGATCGCGGCCGTCTTGAAAGCTTATTCTGACGGCGTGCAGTCGGCGGTGGAAAAGTCTATCGGTCGTTCGGTTTTGAAGTTGCAACGTGAAGTCATGCAAAACCGTCTGTCTGGGCAGGTGTTGAATGTACGGACTGGCAATCTTCGCCGCTCAATACATCAGCAAGTCACCAGTTCGGGCGGTTTGGTGGTTGGCAAGGTCAATACGAATGTCCGATACGGCGTGGCGCATGAATATGGCTTTGCCGGAACAGTCAACGTTAAAGCATCAATGAGGCAGATACGTCAAGCTTTCGGCAGGCTGTTGAAATCGCCGCGCTATGTTCAAATCCGCGCCCACTCTCGCAATGTGAAGCTGCCTGAACGGTCGTTTTTGCGGTCGGCTTTGCGCGATATGAAGCCGGTGATTGAGGCGGATTTGCAAAAATCCATTGAAGGAGCGTTACGATGAATCGTGAAGCGATTTATTCCGCGCTGTGGGCAAAGCTTGAGGCGTTGGACGGTTTTACGACCAAGAGCCGCAAACTGTTGCACTGGAATGACGTAAAGGGCTACGACCAGCCGGCGTTATTTATGGCACAGGGCGATATGCAGGCGGTAACGACAACAGGGCAGGAGACGAAATGGCTGTTGCGCGTTGATGTGTATTTGTATGTTCAGACGGCAGGCGAGCCGCCGGCGCCCATTATGAATCCGTTGATTGATGCGGTGTGTAATACCGTGAACGCTGTACACCCAATCACTGGGAGGACGGCTTTATTGGTTGATGGCGCGGATGTTGAGTATTGCCGCGTTGAAGGTACGGTAGAAACAGACGAGGGAACGCTTGGCAATCAGGCCGTCTGTATTATTCCAATTATGATTTGCGCCGCTTAGTCGGCGATTAGAAAGGAAATGTCATGCAGTTGACGTTTGGTAGTGGCGAGGTTTTCGCCGAGATGATTACGGATGCCTATGGCAACCGTGTGCAAAACGCAACGCCCGTGCGAATCATGGGCTTGCAGGAAATGTCTGTCGATTTATCGGCGGAATTGAAAGAGTTTTACGGCCAAAACCGCTTTGCGCTGGCTGTTGCTCAAGGCAAGGTCAAAGTTTCAGGCAAATTTAAAGGCGCTTTGATTAATGGCTTGACGTTGAATACTTTGTTCTTCGGTGCAGAGTTTGCAACCGGAACGATGAAAGCCCTGTTTGCTGATACCACTGGCAAAGCCGTGCCTGCTTCTGGTGCGTACACTATTCAGGCAGTTGTGCCGAATGGTGGGCAATTCGTTGAAGATGCTGGTGTGATGGGTGAGGACGGCACGGCTTATATCAAAGTAGCCAGCAACCCGACAGCAGGTCAATACACGGTTTCCAATACCGGCCTTTACACATTCCACGAAAGCGCAAAAGGTAAAACGGTATTCCCGAGCTTTACCTATACGCAAACCATGCCGTCAGCCAAGAAAATTGAGCTGTCTAATATGGCGATGGGTAACACGCCGACCTTTAAACTGAAATACCTGACGCAGTTTAAAGGCAAAAAAGCCTTGTTGGAACTGGAAAGCGTAACCAGTGGTAAATTGGGCTTATTCTCAACCAAAAACGATGATTTCTCCGTGCCTGAAATTGACTTTACTGCCTCAACTGATGAAGCAGGCTTTAAAGTCGGTACGTTGTGGATTCAAGAGTAATAATGCAGGCCGTCTGAAATGACGGCCTTTTTTCATTTACCCCAAAAAAAGGAAAGCAAAATGACCGTACGAATTAAAGGCGTGACCGTTGAACTGAACGGCACTGAATATGTTATTCCTCCAATCGCTTTAGGCGCATTGGAACAGTTGCAAAGCCGCATTGGTGCATTTGACGGCAATGTGCAAGACGCAAAACAGATTTCTACCGTTATCGATTGCGCCCATTCCGCGCTGAAACGCAACTATCCCGATATGACGCGCGAAGAAGTGGCTGATTTAATTGATATTGGCAACATGAACGAAGTATTCGCCGCTGTGATGGACGTTTCAGGCTTGAAACGTAAAGAGCAGGAAGCCGCACAAGCGGGGGAAGCTCAGGCGGCGGTTTAAGTTTCGGCGCAATGATTGCCCACGTCTGCGCCTCAACAGGGTGGACGTGGGATTACGTTGCCGACAACTTGGATTTGCCGCGAATCGGGCATTTAAATGACTATTGGCGTGAACATCCGCCTGTTCATATCTTGGTAGCCTCATATATGGGCATTAAGCCGTCATCTAGCCCCGTACAGAGCGAAACAGACGAGGCAGAGGCCATCAGTATGCTTGGCGGTGGCGAGCTGTCAGAGAACGAATTTAACGCATTACTGAAAGCGAAGGGGATTATTTGATATGAGTAACGCAGTTTTCCCAACGTTCCCCGGCTTGAAGTGGGGGCGTAAAAGAACGGCGGTTTGGAGTACCAATATTCAAAAGTCAGCTTCAGGGCGTGAGATTCGCAGTGCTTATTACACTTATCCGCAATGGAAATTCTCGCTGTCGTTTGAAGTGTTGAGAACAAAAGCCTCAATCAATGAGCTTGAGAAGCTGGCAGGCTTTTTCAACGAACGCCGCGGCAGTTTCGACAGCTTTTTGTACGAAGACCAGACGGATAACAAGGTTACAGACCAGCTTATCGGGAATGTTGTTCAGGGCGTAACGAGATACCAGCTTGTGCGCAATTACGGCGGTTTTACCGAGCCTGTCTTAGCGGTTAAGGGCGTGCCGACGGTTAAAGTAGGCGGCGTTGCCTTGATACATGGTCGTGATTTCTCGATAGACAATAACGGCGTATTGGTTTTAAACACGCCGCAGACTCCCGGCAGCTCCATCACATGGACAGGCGGTTTTTATTTTCGTGTGCGCTTTACGTCTGATACGGTTGATTTTGAAAACTTCATCGGACATCTGTGGAACGCGAAGAAAATCGAGTTTACGAGTTTGAAATTATGAAAAGTGCAAGCGCTGAATTAATGGATCTGCTTCATAACGAAGACAGGTTTCTGATGGCCGATTTGTTCACAATCACTTTGGCGAATGGGCAAGTGTTGCGTCATACGAATTTCGACAAGCCTGTTATATGGCAGGGGAATCAATACGAGGCTTATAAGCTGATTATCAAGCGCGGCGCAACAAGAACGGCGGTAGGGCTTGATGTTGATTCAAACACGCTGCAAATCGCCGCAGAGCCAAGTTATCGACTTGAGGGCTTGCAGTGGGCAGAGGCCGCGCTTGGCGGCGCTTTGGACGGCGCAAGGGTGGTTATTGAGCGTGTCTTTTTCCGCGATTTCCTCACGCCAAATCCTGAACCTGTTGGCACGGTTATCATTTTTTCCGGGCGTGTGTCGGATGTGTCGGGCAGTCGTTCGTCCGTCAAGGTTGACGTTAAATCAGATATTGAACTGCTGAACGTATCAAGCCCACGCAATATCTATCAGGCCGGCTGTATGAGAACGCTTTATGACGGAGGCTGTAAAGTCAACCGCGAAAAGTTCACGGTAAACGGCCGTGTAACCGCAAACAGCACGACTGGAACGGAACTAACCTGCAATCTGACACAGGCGGACGGTTGGTTTAATCAGGGCGTTATCAAGTTCACAAGTGGACTTAACGCAGGGCTGACACGCACTGTCAAAGAACATAAAGACGGCACGTTGTCTTTTGCCTTGCGCTTACCACACCCCCCACGCGCCGGAGATGTGTTCAAAATCTATCCAGGCTGCGACAAACGACAAAGCACCTGTAAAGACAAGTTTCAAAACATCGTGCATTTCCGCGGTTTCCCTTATATCCCATCTGCTGATACGGTGGTTTAAATGATGCCGTCTGAAATGGATTTGAGAAAGCGAATTGTTGAAGAGGCATATTCGTGGCTTGGTACGCCGTACCATCATCAAGCGATGGTAAAGGGGGCTGGTGTGGATTGCGCAATGATTCTTGTCGCAATCTATCGGGAGGCTGGCTTACTGCCTGCCGATTTTGATCCACGGCCATATCCCCAAGACTGGCACCTACACCGAGACGAGGAGCGTTATCTTGGCTGGGTTTTAAAAGTCTGTCATGAGACCGATACGCCACGGCCGGGCGACGTGGCCGTCTGGAAGTTTGGGCGCACGTTTTCGCATGGTGCGGTTTATGTTGGCGACAACAAGATTATTCACAGTTATATCGGGCGCGGTGTGGTTTTGGACGAATTGGATCAGGCCGAACTTTCAGGCCGTCCAATGAAATTTTTTACTTTTGGACGGCCTTTGGTATGAAGCGCATTTAATAGATTGATTTTATAGAGGTCACTCATGGGCGGTAAAACTTCCACTATTTCAAATTCTGAACAACGGATTTTATCCCTGCAAGTTCAGCAATCATCTCAAGGCTTGACCCTGCCTGTTGTTTACGGTCGGGCGCGTGTTGCTGGTAATTTGATTTGGTACGGCGACTTTACCACTATTGAGACCAAGACAACGACCCGACAAGGCGGCAAGGGCGGCGGTGGCGTAAAACAAGAGGATATTTCCTACACCTACGAAGCCGCTGTCATGATGGCCTTGTGCGAGGGCGAGATTAAGGGAATCGGGCGTATTTGGCGCGATAAAGAAAAGTTTGAATCTCTTTCACAATTGCGCCTGAATCTTGCAAAAGGCGGCGATGAGCAGCCGACTTGGACGCATTTGCAACAGCCGAAGCACCAAGCGCAAGCAATCAACTATTCCGGCACGGCTTATATTTACAGCCCAAATTACGAACTGACGAAATCCGCGCAGATTTATCAGCATAATTTCGAGGTTATCGGGAAAATGGGGTATTCGTCCTCAATTCCTGATGCAAATCCGAGCGAAATTATCCGCGATATGCTGACGAATCAGAACTACGGTTGCGGATTCCCTGCTGAAAACTTGGGCGATACAAGTGTTTACGGTGTTTATTGCCGCGCGGCCGGTATCTTTTTAAGCCCTGTTTACAGTGAACAGACGGAGGCGCAACAGAACATTTCCGAACTGTTGGAACAGACCAATAGCGCGGCAGTGTTTTCACAAGGCCGTCTGAAAATTGTCCCTTATGGCGACGTGAAGCTATCAGGAAACGGCGCGGCCTATGTGCCAAACCTGACACCTGTTTACGACTTGACCGATGACGATTTTATCGTTTCGGGCGCGGAAGACCCTTTAAAGGTTGAGCGCAAAACCAATGCGGACGCTTACAACCAAATTCAGGTTGAGTATCTCGACCGCGCGAATGACTACAATATCGCCGTGGCCGAAGTGAAAGACCAAGCGAATATTGAGCAATACGGCCTACGTCCCAAAGACGCAGTGAAGATGCACGGAATTTGTGACGCTAAAGTCGCAAACCATGTAGCGCAACTGCTGTTACAGCGTGCCTTGTACGTCCGCAATGAATACGAGTTTAAGCTTGGTTGGAAATACTGCCTGCTTGAGCCAATGGACTTGGTAACGCTGACAGACGAGGGCTTGGGGCTTGATAAAACGCCTGTCCGAATCATTGAAATTGAGGAGGACGAAGAGGGAGTTTTGACCGTTAAGGCCGAAGATTTCCCGATGGGCGCGGCGACAGCGACGGCTTACCCTACGCAGCCGTCATTAGGCTATTCCGCCGATTACAACAAATCGCCCGGTAACGCCCATGCGCCTGTTGTTTTTGAAGCACCTTTACAACTGACTGGCGGCGAGCCTCAAATTTGGCTTGCAACCGCTGGTGGCGATATGTGGGGCGGCGCTGAAGTGTGGATTTCGACCGATGGCGACAGCTACACACGAATCGGCGCAACCAACAAGAAAGCGCGTTTTGGCTCACTGTCCGCGCCTTTGGCAAGCGGTGCAGTTTTCGACCGCGCCAATACCTTAAACGTTGAAATTTCCGCCGGGCAAATGACAGGCGGAACGGAGCAAGACAGCCGCGATTTACTGACTTTATGTTACGTTGATGGCGAGTTTTTGGCCTACGAGACCGCCGAATTGAAAGGCGTGGGACGTTATACACTGGGCAACCTGACGCGCGGTGCGTATGGCTCAACCATCGACCGACACAATGCAGGCGGCCAGTTCGTGCGTATTGATGAAGCGATGTTCAAATACGCCGTCCCTGCGAACTGGGTAGGACGCACGGTTTGGGTTAAGCTGGTGTCTTTCAACGTCTTTGGTAGTGGCGTGCAGGAGCTTGCAGAAGTTCCGGCATATTCCTACACCATCAAGGGCGCACCGCTTGGGCAAATTCAGAATTTACGCCTCACATCATCTTGGGCATACGGCAAGGAAGCCGTTATTGCTTGGGATAAGTTGGGCGGTGCTGATACCTACGACGTTGAAGTCTATGCAGGCAATACGCAAAAACTACTGCGAAGCTTGAGCGGTATTGTTGACAACGGATTTACCTACATGCAGGCCGACATGAAAGCTGACGGCGGCCAAGTGCGTGATGTTGTCTTTAAAGTTCGTGGACGCGCGGTTACCGGGAAAACTGGCAATTGGGCGCAAGTGGCCGCACAAAATCCGCAACTGCAAGCATTGCAAGGCATTGAGATTGACAGCGGTTTGCGTCAGGCGTTTTTCAAATGCGCCATGCCGTCTGAAGAGGATTTCGCAGGTATTGTTATTTGGGTGTCTGAAAATCAGGCCGTCCCAACAACAGACGCGAATAAAGCCTATGATGGCGCGGAAACATTTGTTTCAATCACGAAATGCAACGGAAATGATTTGCAGCAGGGTAAGACCTATTATTTACGCGCCGCCGGTTATGACAGCTTCGGCAAAGACGGTATGCACGTCAGCAATAGTATTGCTTTTACCGTTACTGATGTATCAGTCACAGATTTAGCTGAAAGCAATCTGAACAAGGCTTTGCGCGACAAAATCAACCTGATTGACAGCAATGGAGCAGGCAGCGTCAACGAACGTATCAAAAACGCGAAGGAAGACAGCAAGCGAGAAGTCCAGACCCTTTCTTCCAAGTTTGATGCGTTCGAGGTAGGCGGTAGAAACTACGCCCTGTCGACAGGTAACGATGCAAAAGTGCTGAGAGTGAGCGGGGCTAATCAGACCAAGTCCGTTAATATTGACGTTTCGCCTAATCTGGAACTGAAACAGGGCGATAATCTGATTATTTCATGCGACATCGAACTGACAAACGCTACATCGCCATACGGCAAGCCCTATCCGCGAATCGGCGCGGAATTGTCTGTAACCTATACCGACAACTCTATTGGGTATTTCAGTTGCTGGTACGAAGATGCGGTCAGCGGTACGACCAAAACGCTGAAACAGCGTATTGCCGTCAAACACACGGTGGAGAAAGATGTAAAGGCCGTCCGAGGCTTGATTGCACAGGCGCGGTATCAAACGTCCGATTCCATCAAGGTTTCCAATGTGAAACTGGAACGCGGAACGGTAGCGACTGATTGGACGCCCGCCCCTGAAGACAATGACGGTTTGCAGGAAATCCGCAGTACGGTTCAGGTAGTTCAAACGACCTTGACCAAAGCGACAGGCGATATTAAAGCGCTTGGCGAGCGTATCACGACAGTGCAAAGCAAAGCTGACGGCAACACAGCAGCGGTACAAGCCCATGCCCAAAGCATTAACGGCTTGGAGGCGCAATACACGGTTAAAGTTGACGTTAATGGCAAGGTGGCTGGCTACGGCTTGGCAACCACGCCGAAAAACGGCACGCCTGAAAGCAAGTTTATTGTGAATGCTGACCGCTTCGGCGTTGGTTCGACTGGTAAGTCTGACGTGTTCCCATTTGTGGTTGATACGCAGAAAAACCGTGTTGGCGTTAACGGCGAACTGGTGGTAAACGGTAAAGCGATTGTCGATAGATTGAACGCCGGGGATATTCACGGCGACAAAATCACGACAAACACGCTGAACGCAAACCGCCTGACAGCAGGAAGCGTTACCGCGCGAGAGATGGCGGCTGGAAGCATCACGGCTGATAAGCTGGCGGCTGGTTCGATAACCACTGATAAACTGGCGGCAAACTCAATCACGTCCGACAAGCTGGCAGTTAGAACCTTATCTGCTGTTAGCGGTGATTTAGGCGATATAACCGCTGGTAACATCAATATCGGCAATGGGGCGTTCACTGTATCAAGGGAGGGGAATTTATACGCACGGGACGGGCGTTTTGAGGGTACTGTTTACGCGGATAAAATCGAAGGCGATGTGCTGAAATTTTTCCAGTTTCAGCGAAATAATGTAGGTCGATTTAGCTTGAGATACCATAACAGAAGCAGTAAAAACGTTATGTTGTCATTGCAGAACCTGTCATTTACAACGCCTGATTCCAAATCCAGCTATTGGGTTAAGATCCGAGTAAATAATGGTGTTGTGCTTAATAAGGAGTTCTGGTCGGTATACTCGCATACAATAGAATACAGTAATAAACGTAAAGAAGATCGCTACAAGGGGATGTTTTATAACATTCCATACAGCATACTAGTCAATCCCGATCACGTTGTTGATATATCTATTGAAATTAATCACGAATTAACAAATTTGCGTGGATTTACAACAATAAATCCCACAGATATTGATGGGAATCCTTATGTTTTGGCCGCAAGAGTTTAATTATTTAAATGGTTGAACTAGACGGTATCCCATTGGGTTACGGAAATTAAATATTGAAATTATTTTGCCCGCATTTGCGGGTTTTTTAATGCCTATTGAAAGGAAAGTCATGGCAAAACAAGTAATTGCAATCAAGCACGAAATTGAAGACGAAAGAACAGGGGCAGTCGCAAGCTACCATGTAATCGAATATGTAAGTATTGATTACAAGTTCAACACTGTTGCGGCAACGATTAACGGCTATGTGTCGAAAAAGACATACGAAGCAGGCCGCAATCCTCTTTGTTCCCATTCTGTTACCGTGAATGGTTTGCCAGGCGGCGCGGAAGTATCACGCGCTTGGCTGTACGGTAAAGCCGTTGAGCAGGGGAATGAACAAAGTGTCTTTTCCGGTGCCGAACTGATTGAAGCCTAATTTAAATTTTAAACAACGCCCGCGATGATTCGCGGGCTTTTTTATGGGCGGTCGTATGAGCGATTTAGAAGCAAAAATCAAAATAACCGTCGAAAACGGCACGGCGGCAGGGTTTAATCAAGCGGCAAACTCTGCTGAATCGGCTTCAAAGGCCATTGAAAACGCCATTAATAACGTCAAAGCGAGATTGAAAGCTCATCTTGACGATATGAAAAAGTCGATGGAGCAGGCGTTTCACGTCAATCCATCAACTTTTAAAAATCTTGGCGATGCACAAGAGGGGATGTTCAACAAAATCTCTTCTTCGGCGCGGAAAGTGTATGAAGAAACGCGTACGCCGATGGAGCAGTTTAAGGCGAAGCTGGCAGAAGTTAATCAGCTGTTGAATCTTGGCGCGATTGACGTAGAAATCTACGAGCGCAAGGTTAAGCAACTCAACAGCGAGCTTGAGCAGGCAGAAGGCAAGGCTTCGGCGTCCGCTGGTGGGCTGGGCAAAATTGGGTCAGTTTTGGCTGGATTTGCCTCACTGTCATTTGCCAAGTCCATGCTTGACACTGCCGATGCTATGCAGTCGATAAACAGCCAAGTAAGACAGGTGGTGTCGTCTGAAAGCGAGTATTTGGCAGTACAACGTCAGTTATTGGATGTAGCCAACAATACGCGCGCCTCACTGGAATCAACGGCGAATCTGTACGTCTCTACAAGCCGCGCGTTGAAGGACTACGGCTACACGCAACAGGAGATTTTGACCTTTACCGAAGCAACCAATAACGCGATGGCTATCGGCGGCGTACAGGCGCAACAACAGGCCGCCGCGCTTATGCAGTTGTCGCAGGCTTTGGGTAGCGGTGTATTGCAGGGCGATGAATTTAAATCCATTGCCGAAGCCGCGCCGATTCTGCTTGATACGGTTGCGGAATATATGGGCAAATCACGCGCTGAGATTAAAAAGCTTGGCAGTGAAGGGCAACTGACGGCGGATGTGATTTTTAAAGCCATATCCGGCGCATCTGAAAAATTCGGCGAGCAGGCGGCCAAAATGCCTATGACGATGGGTCAGGCGTTGACGGTGTTCTCGAATAACTGGCAAAGCATGGTTTCTAAGCTGTTGAACGACAGCGGCGCAATGTCGGGGATTGCTGCGATTATTAAACTGATTGCAGACAACCTGAATCTAGTCGTCCCTATTGTTGCAGGTTTTGCCGTTGCTGTTGCCGCTGCTGTTGCGCCAACGCTGGCCTTAAATGTGGCCTTGCTGGCAAATCCGTTTGGGATTGTGGCTGTTGCAATCGGCGCGGTCATCGGCCTTATCGCCCAATTCGGCGATGAAATAGACGTTTTCGGCGATGGCTGGTCGAATCTCTCTGACGTAATACAGGCCGTCTGGCAAGTAATCACGGAAACCATCGGCGAAGCTGTCGATACCGTTAAATCATGGTTCGGCGAGCTGACGGCATGGGTTGACGAGAGCGTCGGCGGTTGGTCGGCGGTATTCGAGCGCGTGATGGGCTTAATCTCAAGCACCATCGGGGCTTATATCAACGTCTATATCAACACCTTTGCAACTGGCTGGATGTTGATAAAAGAAGCCGCCAATAATATGCCGCAATTCTTCGCCAATCTTGGTAAGGCTATTGGCAACGTGTTTATCTCTGCGATTGAGTGGATGGTAAACAAGGCCGTCGGCATGATTAACAGCATGATTGACTTTGCCAACAAAGCCGCGTCTATGGTTGGCGTTTCGGGCATTGAAAAGCTGAACAACGTCCAAATGGGACGGATGAATGATGGCGGGCTTGGCGGTCGAATCGCTGACAGCATGACGAAAGACCGCGCCGGCGCAATGGCAAATGCCATCAAGGAACGCGCGGCCAACATTCACGAAGCCAAAGCGATGCGCGGCGGTGGCGGTGGCGGCGGAGGTTCTGCCAAAGCTCACGCGCCTACCGGCGGTGGTGGTTCAGGTCGTAAAGGCGGTGGACGTAAAGGCGGCGGAAAGGGTCATGCAGGCGGCTCAGGAGCGGCTCAAGACCCAATGCAAGGTTGGGAAGAGGAAATCAAAGCCCAAAAACTTGCACACCGTGAAATGGAGCGCGAAACGCTTACGCACCAAGAATGGGATTTAGCGCGTGAGGCCGCCTACTGGCGCGAGAAACTGGCAACGGTTGACGCTGGTAGTAAAACAGGCCTGAAACTGCGTGAAAAAATCCTGACCCTTGAAGACCAGTTATCGAAGCAGTCAACTGAAGCGAAAATGAATCAGGTGGCTGAATGGGAGAAGCTGGACAAGCACAAGCTTGAGATGGAGAAAGACGCAGCCGACCAAGCGCTGTCTGAAGGCCGAATCTCGCAACTTGAACGTCTTGATTTGGAAATCGAGTTTGAAAATCGTCGTTATCAGATTGCCTATGACGCATTGCAAGAACGGATCGCACTTGCTGAACAAGATCCGACTTATAGTCAGACGGCCATTGATAAGCTTAAAGCGCAGATGGCCGAACTTGGGCAAGGTCATGAACGGACGCAGGCGAAGAACGAGGGCAAACGCGAAAGCCAACGCCGGAAAGATGCGCCAAACGTCATGGAAATGCTTCAGGACGGCGGCAAGAACGTTTGGCAGGAAGCGCAGCAACAGATGGGGCAGGCTTTTTCTGCCATGCTCACGCGTACGCAGAACTTCCGCACGGCCATGAATAACTTTTTCAAAAGTATGGGGCAAACCTTTATTCAAGAAATGGTTACAAAACCGCTGGCAGGCATGATGCAGCGCATGGTTCAGGAATCAGCGATTTACAAGATGATTTTTGGGACTAAGGAAACGCTGGAAACCGCGGCGGCGGCTAAGACGGCTGCAACCAAAGCGACAGAAACAACATCTGTCGTTACTGCCAACGCAACACAGGCAGCATCAGGCGCGGCGGCTTCGCAAGCCTCTATCCCTTATGTCGGCCCGATTCTTGCCGTTGCAGCAATGGCCGCGATTATGGCAGCCGTGATGGGCTTGATGGGCGGTGGTGGCGGTTCTCAAACGACCACAACCACAACACGGATTCCATCGGCGGCAGGTGGTTGGGATATTCCGGCCGGTATCAACCCTCTTACTCAGTTGCACGAGAATGAGATGGTTTTGCCTGCTGAACACGCCCAAACAATCCGCGAAATGGCAGGCCAATCAGGCGGCGACGACAGCACGATTATTATCAACTCAACAGGCGGCGACTTTATTCACAAAAAGGATTTGGCGAAGCTTTTGAAACAGATGAAACGTGATTTCAAATTTGTTTAACGGTCAGGCCGTCTGAATGGCTTGGACGGCCTTTTTTCTTAACTGGACTTTTTGATAATTTTGTCAAAAAGTCCTTTTTATTTGGAGATTGGAAAATGAGTAACTCATTGAAATGGGTTAAATATATGTTGGAATGGCGTTTTTTGCCAGTGCGTTTTCAAAAGTGGCTGTTTGGCACTGGGACGCGCGTTGTCGAGTTTGCCAGTGGGTTGTCGCTGATTGGCTATGCCGCCGTGTTTGCGTTTTCGCCTGTCGATATCTACGACTGGCCGATTTACTACAAGTTCAAGACGATACCCGAATCTATCCTGATTCCAGTTTTCGGCGGGATTGGCTTGTTACAGTTGGCGGCAATGTACTGGCAGACGTACAAGGGCAACGTCTTTTCAGGCTATTTATTGCTGGTGTCGGCGTTCATTTGGTATCTGACGGCGCAGGCGTTTTGGGGGGCGTTTCCGCCTGCTCATACAGGCATGGTCATTCCGCCAATCTTGGCGTTTCTTTGCTTACTCGCTGGCAATAACTCACTTAAATTCTTGTTTTCGGGCGAAAAATTGAAAGACAGCCTAAAGGGGGAATGATGGATTTTTTTCAATTTGGCTACCTGTTTGCCATGGGGGGCGGTATTGTCGGTAGTGCGTGGTCGAGTATCAAAGACCATGACAAGATTGTCTCAAGCGTATTTGAGGCGGTTGTATCGGCAGTGGCAGCGGCGGCGGTAGTGGAACGGTTTTTGATGGTAAATCAGGTTTGGACTTGTGCGATTGCCGGCGCGTTTGTCGGCATTTTGACAGGCCACGCAATGGATACCGTCAAGACCTTAGCCCCCGGAATGATGAAGAAGTGGGCGAAGAAAACGGCTGACAAATTTATCGATAGTAAAGAGTAATGACAGGTCGTCTGAAATCAGACGGCCTTTTTTATTTGGAGAACGAAAAATGCAAGAGTTGGAATGGATTAAAGAAGCAAGAAAACACATCGGCTTGAAAGAAGTTGTCGGCACGAAAGCGCATAACCCGACAATCGTGCAGTGGCTGAAAGAGATGGGGACGTTTCCATTCGCGGCAAAGTCTTGGTACTTTGAAGATGAGACACCATGGTGCGGCTTGTTTGTCGGTCATTGCTTGGGTAAGAGTGGCCGCGCAGTCATTAAGGATTGGTACCGTGCGAAAGCGTGGGCAAGTGCCGGGCTGACGAAGCTGGCAAAACCTGCCTACGGTTGCATTGCCGTGAAATCACGACAAGGCGGCGGCCATGTGTTTTTTGTGGTCGGCAAAAATGCAAAAGGTCAGATTTTGGGCTTGGGCGGGAATCAGGGCAATGCCGTGTCTATCGTGCCGTTTAATGCGGCGGATATTGACGGCTATTTTTGGCCGTCTAAATTGGTTGATGGTAAAGCCGTTCAGTCCAGCCCCGCGCCTGAACGTTATGTTTTGTCATCCGTTACAGCAACCGCCGCGCATGGTGCGAGCGAGGCGTAATCATGAATCCTGTCGAGTTTCTGAAAGCGCGTATCGCAGAATGGGAAGCCAAAAGCAAAGAAGCGAGCGAAAACGCCGACTTTAAAGCTTTTGAGTTTGCTCAAAGCGAAATCAAAAACTACAAAGTGATGTTGAAAACTTATGAACAGCCTGCTACTTAAAAACTGGAAGCTGATTGCGGTGCTGGTTTGCGCCGTGCTTGTTGTCAGCGCGTGGCAATACGACCATGCCGCCCAATACAAGCGCGGCCGTGATTCAATGGCGGCTGAAATTTCAAGCCGTCTGAAAGATTCCGCGATTGAGAAGGCTAAGCAAGACCGTGAAACGGCCGCCGCGTATCAGACCGGCAAAGCCGTGCGAGAAGAAAAGGAAAGGGTACGTTATGTCCAAGTGCAAAAGATTGTCGAAAAGCCTGTTTTTCACAACATCTGCGTTGATTCTGACGGCGTGTCAGTCATCAATGCCGCCATTACCGACGGCGATTAAACCGCCTGCCGACCTTGTGCAACCATGCCCGAATCTGCCTAAACTTGAGGGCGGTACAGGCGCGGATATTCTGCCGTGGTCGTTGCAAGTCATTGGCTTGTACAATGACTGCAAGGCGCGACACAAGGCGTTATCAGACTCAGTCAAGTAAAACAAAGGCCGTCTAAATTCAGGCGGCCTTTTTCTCATTTATTCTTCAAATATTCCAACAATTTCAGCCATTTAGTGTGTGGCATGTTGGCGTAGCTTTTCAAATTCGGGCTTGTTTCCCATTTTTGGGCGGTTTTCAGCGTTGATTCCGTTATATCGGCAACATTCTGCTGTGTCAGTCCGTACTGTTGGCGCAGGGCTTTCAGGTTTGCCGGTGTATAGCCAAGCTCAAAATTCTCAATCATCTATAAGCTCCCGTGTCGGTGTTATCAACTCGTCAATCACTCGATGCAATGCCTCAAATTTAGGCTGTTGCAGCGCGCGCAAATCGGCAAATAAAAAAGCCAACTCGTCCTCGTCATTTGTTCCGATCGCCCGTTTTATTTGAGAGAGCAGGCTTAAATAATCTTGCTCCCATTTGTCCGCCCACTCGTGCGCCATTTCTCGGCGCGACTCTCGTTTTTGGCTCTTTTTGAGCCGCTCTGTAATGCTTGTTCTACCTTTTGCCATAATGCCCCCAAAAAACAAAAGCCGCTTGATAAATCAGGCGGCTTTTGCAATCCACATCAAAAAAAGATTGATGAATATTTAATATAACTTCTATAGTTTCAACACGCAGCCCCGAAGGGCTGAATAACAAAGTTGACTTTAAGCCTAATTATCAACCTTGTCAATGATTTTATGATTTTAATTCGCGCCATGCCTCTGTATGGCCATATTCTTTTTGCTCATACATCAAATCAATAATAATGGCGAGATTCTTAGCTGTTGATTTTTCAATCAGTTCCTTTGGGAGTTTGTCCCAAAGGCTTTTAAAAGTTTGATGATAGTGACCGATTTTGCTGATAGATTTTGATTTGGCGTATTTCATTTTTGACCTTTCTACCGCCCGAAGGCGGCAGTATTAGAAATTAATTAAACAGAGCCTCAACAGATTTTACAGCGGCGTCAAAATCGCGGCTTGTAGTACCTTTGCCCATTTTGCTGACAAGTTTGTTTGTTGCAATATCAAAATAAAGCTGGTAGCTGCGATTGCCTGCAAAGCCTTTGTCACAAGCGGCGAGATTGATATAAACTCGTTTACCGTTCCAATCTTTTGCGATGCCGTCGATGCCTGCGGTTGCCATCATTTCGTTAATTTGATTCTCGTTCATTTTTTGCTCCTATCCGCCAGAAGGCGGTCAGTTGGTTAATCATGCTTTCGGCGGTCTGTGTTGTCTGCCGATATGTGTATATTACCGCGTTTAATGCGGTAATGCAAGAGGTAATTTGTCAATTTATGTAAATTCCTATTGTCGATTTCTTCGGGCGCGTTCCCATGCTTCGCCGGCTTCTTTGGCGATTCGAGGCGCGTTTTTGATTTGCTCCAATGTAAGGCTTTCTGGCTGGGCAATCAGCCGACCGTCAAACACGCCGTCGGCGACCTTTGAAAATTCAAAAACCCAACCGTCTTCATGGCTGGCCGTCTGCGTTTCAAAATCAACCGTCCAGCGGCGTTGCCAGTTTCTATTTTGATGAGGCATTCATTTTTCCTTTCAAAAAAGCCGCCATATTTCAGGCGGCTTTTCTTTATTCTTCGTCTAATTCTACTTCTTCGGTTTCGATGACCAATTTGGACGCGATGTATTCGTCGCATTCTTTAATTTGGCCTTCAAACCAACTTTGATATTGGCTCAATTCGTCATCATTCATCGCAGTGGAGAAACCGTTGCTCATTGCCAGACTGTTGATGTAGTCGGCGGCTTCGCGTGCAATGTTGGCTTGAGCGGTCAAGTAGATGTTAGTTGCTTTCATTTTTAAATCCTACCCCTGATTACCCGAGGCGCGGTTTGCGCGGCTGCGCTGAATCCATGTGTGTATAATACCTCTTTATATGAGGCATTGCAAGAGGTTTTTTGAACATTTTTGCAAGTTGCTGATTTATATAGTTTAAAAGTTATTTAAGCCTAATAAAAAAGCCATCTACTTAAAGCAGATGGCCTGTGTATTTTGTCCCTAAACTGTCCCAAAGTTTCTTAAGTGTTTGATTTATTTATTGTTAATGGTGCGGACGGAG
>ERZ772928.384-NODE-384-length-20164-cov-3.778209_pt1 | contig 20164 bp, 17 predicted proteins | sample MGYA00511686_ERZ772928 | MGnify/ENA primary metagenome ERZ772928 (study PRJEB29015, sample SAMEA2738063) | human oral metagenome | biome: human oral; feature: human-associated habitat; material: saliva | place: China | collected 2219 ... | reverse complement strand
TCATTTCTAATCGGCTTTGCACCTTCATATACAACCATCGCACCGACAGTGTCTAGGCCGTTCATATTAGATATATCATAGGCTTCGACTCTATATTCGCGATCATCTCCATCTTCAATGATATACGGAATTGAGCCTTCAACTTGTGCTGCCTTCTTAATTAGCCTAGTAATCTCATCTCTAAGTTTATCTTTCTTCTCGGCATCGCGCTCTGCTCTTTCATCTAGACCCTTTATAACCTGCAAAGAATCATTTATCGCAAGATCAAGAATCGCCTTCTTTTCACCACGCTCCGGAACGATTATCTTGGTGTGATGCATAGTATCACTCTTCGCCTTTGCATTCTCTTCATTCGTGTTGTTGAGAAGGCCTATGACGAGCTCTTCTTCATCGATGTGCTCCGTGAGCAAAATCTCTTTAGGCAGCTTGGTGCTTCCCGTGTAGTACTGCTTTATAAAAGCAGAAATCATTTCGCTTCTTGCACTGCTTAGGTCAGAATCATGTTCATTCATATAGTGAATCTCGCGCCCTATGAGTTTACCTTCTCGTACCTTGTATTGAGCGATAATTTCACTGTTCTGAGTAATTAGCGGCAGTAGTACATCTATGTCTCTATCCGTAGCCATAGTTGCTCTCTGAGTTTCTCCAAGTGCTTTAAAGGCATTTATATAATCCCTGTATTTAGCTGCTTCCTCATACTCCATTTTGTCAGAGGCAGTCATCATCTTTTCCTTGAGTTCCTTGATGAGCTTCGCATCCTTACCATTTAGAATCTTGAGAATACTATCTATCATCTCATCATACTCGGTCTTATCTACAGCATTTATGCAAATACCTTTACATTTCCCGATGTGATAGTTTAAACACGGACGGAAGTTTGCCGGGAACTCCTTAGTCTTACATTTCTTGATAGGATAAATCTCATCGATCAGCTTTATAATCTTTGTAACAGCCCCGCTATCTGAATACGGTCCGAAATACTTATTACCATCTCTCTTTACTTCCCTCGTCCTGATAACGCGCGGGAACTCCTCGCTAACAGTAACCTCTATATAGGGGTATGTCTTTCCATCTTTGAGCAGGATATTATACTTCGGCATGTACTTCTTGATGAGATTGCACTCTAAAATCAGTGCCTCCATCTCCGTAGCACATGTAATATAGTCGAATTCCGCGATGTTATCCACCATAGCACGCACCTTAGGTGATTGCTGTGAGGATTTATGAAAATACTGCGAAACACGATTTCTTAACTTAATAGCCTTGCCAACGTAAATTACGTTACCAAGGCTATCCTTATGCATATATACTCCCGGTGAAAGGGGTAATTTTTTAAGCTCCTCTTCGATGTTAAACATTGAATATTGTCCCTATTATGATATCTGACCCTTTTCTTATCTATAAGTCCAGTTACGCCTTCTTCTATCCTCTTCTATTTCGAGCCTCTGTCTCGCAATCTCACGGATTTTCTCCTTATGCTTTCGAGCCCTTAATCTCTTCCTACGTCTTCTTATATTTCTAGCACGTACTAAAAGTAGAAAAATTACGAATAGTATCACACATATAGTTACCGTCATCATATTGGAAATATATATATAAGACGGCAACCACCCCACTTTATCATCCTCAGTGACAACTAAATCTACCGTTCCTGTAAGCTCATTTGCTACATAAATGCGGTATTCTCCAACCTTATCACCTGATTTTAGCGGTGCTTCAACATTATTGTATATAACTGCTTCGGTTTTTACGAGAGAATCACTCCCCTCTGGAGGAATATAGACATATCCCTTGCCAGATGTATAAACCTTCATCCTGGTTTTTGCACCATGTTTAACCTTGACTCTACCGACTTTTACACCCTTCTTAATGATGACCTTCTGGGTTGCTTTTTTAAAGCCATAGTTGAACAGTTTAGTTGCATCCTCTGCGGACTTGCCCTCCGCTTCGTCAAACAATACAACCACAAGGCTCATATCGTTATGAGTTACGTATGCTAGGAATACTTCTTTGCCCTCAGGTTCTGTGAGTTTTGAGTAAGTACCGCCCTTAAACCCTTTGTAGGAATCACTTCCCGTCATAAATGGGTGCGTATTGGTAATTTTTTTATCGCCATCACCATCTGCTACCTTGACAGTATGACTGCTTTCGCCAGACATTCTCTTGATGGCACCGTATTGGTATGCTGCTTTGGCAATTTTTGCCGTATCTTCAACTGTGGAGTACTGATCAGTATCATACTCTCCAGTTGCATTCGTATATCTAGTATTGACTAGTCCAAGCTGCTGAGCCTTCGAATTCATCTGGTCAACGAAGTTCGCCTCCGAACCGGCCGAATAAATCGCCAAAGCTTTGGCTGACTCAGTATCTCCTGACATCAGCATGGTGTACATGAGGTCTTCGACCTTGACATTTGACCCCGATGGAAATGTGGTGCCTGCACTGTAGACAGCATCCGAAATCTGGACATTGTTCTTATATTCTTTATCATCATGCATGTTGTCGATGACAACCATAGCTACCATGAGCTGCACTGTACTCCCAGGTTGGAGCTTTCTATCTTTACGAGATGAGTAAACAACCTCACTCGTAGACGCCGAAAGGACGACCGCCGATTCAGCCTCAATCTTCGGGGCAGAAATGGTGCTCGTCTTTGCTTTTGCTTTTTTCTTTGAAGCGGCAAAGCTTGTATTAATATTGATGGTGACCATCAATGATGACACCAGAAGCATCACCATGACGGTCACCAAAATTCTCACAAAACTTTTATAAATTTTTTTTGAATTAACAGCCTTGTTACTTGTTCTCATTCTCAAACTTTTCCATATAAGCGACGAGAGCTTCAACACCTTCTAAAGGCATTGCATTGTATGTGCTTGCTCTCATTCCGCCAACAGTTCTATAACCAGCAAGGTTAATCATACCCTGTTCCTTTGCGCCAGCGATAAACTTCTTATCGAGCTCTGGATCTCCTGTTACGAAAGTAATGTTCATCAGCGATCTGTCTTCCTTAGCAACTGATGGCTTGAACATCTCGCTCTTATCAAGGTAGCCATATAGAAGGTTAGCTTTTTCAACATCCCTCTCGTGAGTAGCCTTTACACCACCATTTTTAAGAAGATACTTGAACACTTCACCAGCAATATAGATTGGATAGCATGGAGGCGTGTTGTACATCGATCCCTTCTTAGCGTGAGTTGCATAATCTAGATAAATTGGAGTGTTAGCAGGTGCCTTTCCAACGAGATCTTTTCTAACGATTACAATCGTAACACCAGCAGGTGCAACATTCTTCTGCGCGCCGGCATAGATTAGACCGAACTTAGTAACATCAACTTCCTCAGAAAGAATGCAAGATGACATATCGGCTACTAGTAGATGAGCACCTACATCAGGAACTTCGTTGCAATGTGTTCCGAAGATTGTGTTGTTGTAGCATATGTGAACGTAGTCTACGTCAGGTCTGATGTCCTCTGGCTTAAACTTAGGAATATATGAGTAATTATCTTCCTCAGAGCTTGCAAGAATCTTAACATCACCAAACTTAGTAGCTTCTTCATAAGCCTTCTTAGCCCAGTTACCTGTGATGAGGTAATCAGCTTTCTTGCTGCCAGTTAGCAGGTTAATTGGAACCATGGAGAACTGGAGAGTTCCACCACCCTGAAGGAACAGAACATAATAATCATCAGGAATGTTCATCAGAGTTCTTAGATTCTTCTCAGCATCCTCAATAATCTGCTTGTACTCTGCCGATCTGTGGCTCATCTCCATTACAGACTCGCCTGTGCCATCGTAGTTGAGCATCTCTGCTGCAGCTTTCTCTAGTACCTCTACAGGTAGAGTTGAAGGACCTGCAGAGAAGTTAAATACACGTTCATTTGTAGCCATTTAAATACCTCCAAATTTGTTTCAAACTTACATAAAAATTGTAGCACTTTCAACATTGAATGTAAAGAATAATAATGCTATACTTAATATCGTAAATAGTGCATTTTTCAACACTTGTGGCAGTATACAAGCCATCTAGTTCGTGATTAATGGGCTGTTCAACGAATTATATTTTCAACACTTTGACCACGCCCCCTAACTCGGGAGGCAATAGGAGGTACTTAAGAATGGATAAGTTTAATATCGGTACGCTCAACAACATTTCACAGGTAGGTCTTGGTAGACTTACAGACAAGTATGAGTTGACAGAAGATATAGACACAGCACACGGAGTTGTAGTTCGTAGCTTCAAGATGCACGATATGGATTTCTCTGACAATCTACTCGCTATCGGCAGAGCTGGTGCTGGAGTTAACAACATTCCTCTAGACAGATGTGCTGATGAAGGAATCGTAGTATTCAATGCACCTGGAGCAAACTCCAATGCCGTAAAGGAACTTGTAATCTCAGCAATGATCGTAGGAGCTAGAAACATCTGCGAAGGAGTTGCTTGGACAAATACTCTCGAAGGTGATGTTGCTGGACAGGTAGAAAAGGGAAAGAAACAGTTCGCTGGAACTGAGATTTCTGGCAAGACTCTCGGAGTTATCGGATTAGGTGCTATCGGAGCAAAGGTTGCAAATGCAGCTCATGCCCTAGGCATGAACATCGTTGGAAACTCTGTAGTAATCCACCCAATCCTCACTGCCCCATGCGAGATGTATGACGATATCTCTGAGATGGTTAAGGTTTGTGACTATATAACTATCCACGTTCCATCCCTTCCTGAGACTAAGGGCATGATCAACAAAGCACTTATAGACAACATGAAGGAAGGCGCAATTATACTTAACTTCGCTAGACCTGATTTAGTTGTGAACGAGGATATTCTAGCAGGACTAGAATCTGGCAAGCTCAGAAAGTACCTAACTGACCTTCCAAGCGAAGATTTAATCGGCAAAACTGGCGTAATCGCTACTCCACACCTTGGCGCTTCCACAGCAGAGGCTGAAGAGAACTGTGCTGCTATGGCTGTTGATGAGCTTATGGATTACCTAGAGAAGGGAACTATCAGAAACTCTGTTAACTTCCCTGCTGTTGAACTTCCAGCTAAGGAAGGATTTAAGAAGGTTAGCATTCTATTCAAGGGCGAACTCGATGTTGAGGCTGCTGTAAAGGCTGCTTATGGAAGCGTTGACGACGTATGCGTTGGCAAGAGCCGCTCAGAGTATGGTGCTGCGATTGCACTCGTACCTGCAGATGCATCTGGCGAGCTATCTGGAGAAGGAATCCTCAGAGTTCGCGAGCTATAGGGAATACAGTGCTCAGGCTGTCGATTCGCTATGAATATGAAATGAGGTCTGTAATCGCACTAACGAACTTACTTGATAACACAAACTGCTGGCAGATGCGTAACGCATCTGCCAGCAGTTTTAAATTCTTAATCAGATTAGTAATTTTGATTACTTCCGTAAAAAACGCACAGCTGATTTTCTCGCTTTCTCGATTGCTGCAGGTTCTTCACTTTCTACAGCGGATGAAGATATCCATCTTTTTCCAAATATGGTTTGCGCCGCTTCTATCATAATTCCAGAGGCATATAAATCCATTTCACTAGAAATTCCTTCGAGAAATGACAATTTAGTTCTTTCCTGTAATTCTTCTATTTTAACACGATTAAACATCATCTGCATAAGGCTAGATGCAGACCATGCTCGGCAAATCGCTTCTTCATCACAGAGCAACTGATGCGCAAGTAATTCAATTTCATTCGATGCTCCTATAAAGCCAATGGCAATGATGACTTTACAACGAAGGTTATCATCATTTGTATCTAAAAATGAAACAAGAATATCACAGGCTTTATTACAAAACGCTAGATAGAATTCTCTATGCTTTAATTGAGATAATGCTTTTGCCAATAGATAAGCTGTGTATACTATTACTTTTTCATCTAAATTTTCATCCAGTTTCCCAAATAAAAATTCTATACCTTCTCTGTCATGTTTATAAAAACCATTTTCAAGATATAGATTTAAATTCTGTTCCCAGTCTTTGATAATGAATTCATAGTGATATGAAATTTCATTACTTTCTGCTAAGTCGGCAGCAAATTTTATCCTCATGCTGGAATCAAAATTATTATTTTTCAACTCAAGATAGGCTTTTTTTAAATCTGCCCTTGTAAGGTTGCTCCGACGAGTTCTTTCGTCATTTATATCCTTCTTTATTTTATCAAACGATTTTGCTGCCATTACTTCCATTTCCTCTTGACCTAAAGTGCACCTAACAACCGCCTCTGTGTATTCTATCACCTATCAAGTCTAATTACACAAAAAAGAGGTTCCAAAAATTAAGAACCTCTTATAGAAATCAATCTTTAAACCAAAATATTTACCGCATCGCAGACTGTCTCAATCTTGATATCACTTTCGCCCTCCTTATACTCTCCATCGAGAGTCCACGGAATGTCGGAGCTCATCTCAAACCGGACAGTCTTTGCGCTATAAAATGCAATATCCTTAGTGTCTAAATCATTTGCCAGCAGTGACCTTGCAATCGAATTCACATCTAGCAGGTTCTTAGGTGACTTGATTAGCAGCACCTCCATCAGTCCGTCATTCATATCTACTCTGAATGAATCGAGCTTAAGCACTCCGCCTACTGATGTCGCATTACATACAGCACCAAACACCAGGTCCTCTTCAATAACGCGTTCAGTCGGAAGTCCCTCGTCTGTGATAACCTTTACATGTTGGGATTTAATATTAACTATGTCCTTGATTCCTTGTAGCACATATGCAGTGTGCCCAAGTATATTCTTAAGGTTCTGCGGCACTGAATAAGATGTGCTTGTAAAAGCTCCAAACGAGGCCACATACGAGAAGTAGCGCCCATTAAACGAACCTACATCAAGCGTAATCGACTCATCATTTGCAATAGCTTTTGCTGCTTCAATGATATTCTTCGACAATCCGATGCTAGCCCCAAAGTCATTAGTGCTACCAGCAGGAATATATCCGACCTTGCACTTAGCCCCCGAAGATATAATGCCATCGATCATCTCGTTATAAGTACCATCTCCACCTGCACAAGCAACCACATCGTAATCATTGGCGTATAGATGTGCAAATTCTCTTGCGTCACCTGATTTTGTTGTCACCAGCACACTGGTTAAACACCCGGCATCAGAAAATATCTGCAGGATATCACTTAAATTCTTGCTCGCCTGCATAGTGCCTGCACGAGGATTTAGAATAAATAGCAGTTTCTTTCTATCGATAGTTTCAATAATATTAAATTCTTCCATATCGTTCACCTCAAGTTAACCTGAGACTATAGCCCCACCAATTTATAAGAATTATATCACCAGTACACACAAGCTACAGCTTGCGGTGCGCCTTTCTCTGCTTTTCTTTACGAAGCTCTTCTTCGTAGCCTTTGACAAATTTACGGCTTAACTTAACTGCAATTGTTTCTAGTTCAGCGCCGTAATTATCATTACCCGATATAATGTATCTCTTTGATTTTTCCTCGCCAAGTAGCATCGACTTCTTCTCTATATACTCAATCATCTTTTCATGACTCAGCCTATTCCGCTGCATGACTTCATCCCATGCCTTATTGAACATCATCCCGACGCACAGTATCCACGAAATTATATAGAACCACAGCATCAGAGCGACAATCGATGCGAATGCACCGTACAGAATGTCGTAATTTACCGAGTAACTGATGTAATTCGCATATATCGTGGTCGCAATCAAAAGTCCGAATGACGAGAACACTGCCCCCGGAAGTATCGCTCTAATCGGTACTCTTACAAGTGGCAATATATAATAATTTAAAGTAATCATGGCGAAGAAAGATATTGCTACAATCGGCAGCTTTAATGCAATAAGAGCTCTTGCAAGGATACCACCATTAAATAACTTGTAAAATATATCTTCTCCATATACGAATACGACAAGTGTAAATGCTACTGCAAAAATAGTAATTGCGGCTGTGGGAACAGCTTTCAGCCTCTCTGCAAAGAAGTTGAATTTATAAGCACCTTCAGTCAGCGTATAACTCGTCAATCTAGAGAGCGAGAACTCCAAGGCAGAAGCTGACCAAAGCGCTAAGAAAATCATGATGAAGTTACCTAGCCTCACAGATGAAGCGGAAAATAGCCCCATTACGAACCCGCTAAGCTGCGAATCAACATTGTGGTTGAGCCAATTCTTTATAATATCTAATGATAAGTCAAAAACTCCTAGTACCTGTGAAAGCACTATGAGTGTTGGAACGCTGGCCATGAAGAAGTAATACGCAACCTGTGCGGCAAAACCCGCATAATACTGGTCGTCAAACTGTCTGAATATGTGAAAGACAATTTTAATAAAATTGTCTTTATTCAGGCGAACTTTCTTTTTCTTCTCCTTGTCAATAATATTTGAATTATTTTCTGTCTCTTTGTTCATTGATAAGTTCCTCTAGCTTCAGAAGCGACTTAGCCCTATGGCTAATTCTGTTCTTGAGCTCTGCAGGCAGCTCACCAAAAGTCTGATTATATCCTTTTGGAATAAATATCGGATCGTACCCGAAGCCATTCTCGCCACGCATCCCCTCAGAAATGGAACCTTCGCACTCTCCACGAGCTACAAGCTTCGTTCCATCTGGATATATAAGCGTAATCACTGACACAAAACGAGCCCCTCTTTCTTCGGTTGGGATACCGTCCATTAATTGAAGTAGTTTTACATTGTTGTCATGCGGAGTACAGCCTTCACCAGCAAATCGCGCTGAATAAACACCCGGCTTTCCTCCAATGCAATCAACGGCTATACCGCTATCATCTGCAACTACTATCCCGTCGCACTGTTTAGCAATCGCAGAAGCCTTTATGTAAGAGTTTTCTTCAAAAGTTGTGCCAGTTTCTTCTATTTCATCCTTTGGCAAGCCCATCTCATCACGCGAGATAACATCCATGCCAAACTTAGAGAATATGTCGCGCATCTCACGAATTTTCCCTTCGTTCTGCGTCGCCAAAATCACTTTGTCCATCTACATCTCCTTAACAATACCCATTTTTTTGAAATAAAAGTCCGATTCACCTAAGAAGCCTCGGTCTCTTATTCTCAAAAATCATAGTAATTATACCATAACGAACTGCTTATTTATGTATTTTATATTGGTTTACAAATAAAACACGGTGTATTTTGTTGATAACAAATTTTTGGTATTATATTATCAGCAAAATGTTTTATCGGTAGCTATGGTTACCTGCAATTCAGGTTTTATGGGCTTTCCTATCGCTCGCTCAGTATTTGGTCAAGTTGTGCTTTATTATTCAGTAGTCCAGAATATCGCATGTAACTTATACCTCTTTATAGGCTGTATGATTCAGATGAACCTCGGTGAAAGCAAAGATGGCTCCGGTAAGATTAGAGCTATAAGCAAAGAGACAATTATCAAGCCGTTCAAAAACGTCGTGACAATCGTCTCAATCTGTTCCGTAATTGTTCTATTTTCTGGTATCAGGATTCCTGCCCCTGCCATGAATTTCCTATCATCTATCGGAGAAACAACTGTTCCGTTATCCATGATTATAATCGGTATCCAACTCGTCGATTGCAAACTCAGAGGTCTTATCACAGACAAAGAGTTAATTATTTCTAGCCTCGTATGTCTAGTGCTAGAGCCAGCACTCGCGATTGTCACAATTTGGTTTTTACCGCTAGCTAACGTCTTAAAACTCACTATAGCTCTTTCATTTACATACCCTAGTGCTGTTCTCAGTGTAGCTTTAGCGGCTGCTGAACACAAGGATACTAAACTTATGTCAGAAGCCGTTGCCATGTCCACGATGATGTCGATGATTACACTTCCAATATGGATTATAGTTATTGGCCACTTATTCTGATATTCTATCGATGCCGAGCTCTTCTTCGGCTACCTTTAGCATGAGCGCACACTCAATTCTCTTTTTGTGAAGCTCACACCCAAAGTCGTAAACCTTGTTGATATCTCCATTAGTATGAAGATTATTAGCTGCACATCCACCAGAGCAATATAACTTAGCAAAACAACCACGGCACTTATCTCTAGTGTATAGGTTGTTATTGTATCTAAAACCGTCTATTATTTCCTGCTTTTCTATCCCATCATAGACATTTCCGACCTTGTAATCATCATCTCCCACGAACTGATGACACGGATAAAGGTCTCCAGACGGTGTAACTGCAAGGTATTCCGTACCTACACCGCATCCGCTAACGCGCTTATAAATACAAGGTCCTCCCGTAAGATCCACTGTGTAATGATAGAAGTTAAACCCCTCGCCTCTCTTTTCTCTCTCTAGCATCTCAATGGCTAGTTTCTCATACTGCGCCTTCAAGATATCCAGATCTTCCTCATGAAGAGCATAATCGGTGCTAGGATCGCTGACAACAGGCTCTATACTGGTTTCTTTAAATCCAAGATCCGCCATAGCTAGCACATCTTCAGCAAAATCCTTATTATGTGCAGTATACGTTCCACGCATATAATACTGTTTCTGTCCCCTATCCTCAGCCAGGCTCTTAAATTTTTCTATAATCTTGTCATACGTACCTTTGCCATCTTTGCTCGTACGCATGAAGTCGTGTGTCTTTCGGCGTCCGTCCATGCTCAGAACGACATTGCTACATTCTCTATCTGCGAATTCGATTACATCGTCATCAATCAGTACACCATTTGTAGTAAGCGTAAAATTAAAGTGCTTGTTATGCGTCTTCTCGAGCTCTCTTCCATACGCAACGAGTTCTTTGCATACGTCCCAGTTCAAAAGTGGCTCGCCACCAAAGAAATCAACTTCAAGATTCTTACGGCTTCCAGAATTCTCGACTAGGAAGTCTAGCGCCTGCTTACCAACTTCAAGAGACATGATTCCAGCTTTGCCACTGTACTCACCTTTACCTGCAAAACAGTATTTGCAGTCCATATTGCATCCATGTGCGACGTGAAGACAGATTGCTTTGAGCACAGACTGTTTAGCTTTTAAATCGCCCGCAATCTCCTCAAATGGGTCATCTGAGAAAAGTAGCTTCTCCGCCTTAAGTTCCTCGATATCAGCTATTGTCTCATCGACATCACTATCTGCAACTGAACCGTACTTAGCTTTTATCTCATCTATGATTTCCTCTCTAGGCACACCTTTGTCATACAAGGCGATTATATCGTAGGCTACCTCATCTACAGAGTGAACAGCTCCGCTATTCACATCCATCACTATGTTATATCCGTTTAATTTATACTGATGTATCATTTACTCTTGTACCATACCTCATAAAATTCATTTCGTTAATCTTCAATAATCGAAGAAATAGCTCAAACAATAAAAAAGCGCTGCAATAAGCAGCGCTTTCAGTTACTATTTGTTCTTAGCCTGCTCGCAATGCTGATTAGCAACGCTGCATGAAGTCTTGCTTGCGGACTGGCAAGATGTCTGGCACTCACCGCATCCACCAGAAAGTGTTGACTTTGCCATATTTCTTGTTGAAATTGTCTTAATTCTGCTCATTACGTTATCCTCCTAATTACTCGTTATAGAATATCAAATACGCTTAAAACTGTCAATCCTGACACAGTTATTTGCATTTCATAATCATACTTCTGAATATACTCTGATTTTGAAAGTATATATTTATCTTTATTACTTACTCCTGAGATTCTTCGGACTTCGCTTCAAGTTCATCAAGCGCCTTGATGAGCTCAACTGCATCAATGGCACCTGTAGCACAAAGTTTCTCGATAGCTGCAATCGTGTCCTTTGAACCTTTAGGTGTAGATTCAAGCTCTTTCTCTAGATCACTCAAGTCTAAAGTTTCTGAACTTTCTTCAGTTCCTTCGGTTTCTTCAGTTTCTACACTATCTGCACCTGTTCTATCTTCAGATTCAGATGTCTCGACCGCTTCTTCTGAAACCACTAATTCAGTTGTTTCTGATTCAGCTTGCTCAGATGCACCAGCCTCTGATTCAGTTGCTTCTGATTCATCAGCATCTAGTTCAGCTACTTTCGATTCAATCGCCTCTGGCTCAGTTACCTCTACATATTCAGCTTCTGCAGATTCAACTGAATCTACAGAGTTAAGAGTCTCGGTAGCTTCCTCCGCGTTCACGCTAGAATCATTTGATACTTCCGCCCCAGGCACTCTTTCAAGAACCGATTCGTCATTAACGGCATCGGCATTGGATACCAAAGCTTCTTTTACATCAGAAGATTTGTCATTATCAGTCTTATCACCATCCGTTCTGTCCTGAATCTCGCTTGATTCAGATGCAGAATGTGAGTTCAGAGATCTCTTATCAGCTGTAATCTCATAGTCGAACACAGCTTCAGTCTTCATGCTACGATTTAATATTCTGATTCTATCGGCCATCTTGCCATCTCCAGTAGCATTGACTGGAATCTGAATCGATACCCCTGCTTCGATCTCATATACCTCTTGTTGACCGTTTGTTGGTGGTAAATCCCACTCCTTAGTAACAGCATTAAACGACCTATGCAGGAATCTAACTCTTCCTCTCTTAACATCGATATGATATATCACATCACCCTTTACACTAGGAATTAAGCATTCGCTCTGTTTTAGGCTGAGCTGCCCACGAAGAGCAACAGTCCCCTTTGCTCTCTTATAAATAGCACCTCTATACTCTTGAATCTTTTTTGTCTCCGATTCTTTGACTATCATCACATCGCACTGTGCATGCCTAATGATGTATGATGCCGTAAGACCTATCGTGCTGCCTGCACCTGGCTTTGTAGACTTTGTCATGACAATCATCTCTGCGCCAAATTCCTTTGCCGCTTCGATAACTCTAGCTCCGGCACGACCTACTGCAGATCTCGTTATGACACTATATTTATCTATTGTCCTGGCAATAGAATTGAGTTTCTTGTCGAGCTCCTCTCGAATCTCTGCTTCCTCACCGAGAGAGAGCGCATATCCTGTATTTTCACGCACCATAACGAGCACAACCTCGAAAGCCTTCGGCGAAAACGTGGTTTTAAGCTGCTCAAGCGCTATTAAACTCCTAGGTGAACCATCAACTGGCACAAGAATTCTCTTCATCAAATCACCCTTACTACTTTCTAATAAGTGCATTAATATCCCATTTAAATATACAAATTAATTATACATTTTAGCGATATCAAAATCAAACTAAAGGGTGGCTAAACTATTTCAGCCACTTGTTTTTGGTCATTATCATCTCCTGTATAGCCATATATAACAGCAGGTACTCGTCATCCAGACTGCAGATTAGACTATTTTCAGTGAGCACATCTTCTTCGAAAGCGATTCTCGCATTTCCTGCAATCACGGCCTTCCTCACACCATCTATCGTGATGATGTAATTACAGCTAAGATTTGCCTTTCGCACGGCTCTAAATCCCTCTATATAAACACGTCCATCGCTCGTCTCAAGAAAGTATGAATCACTATCGCTTTCAGTGTCTCTGTATAGAGTTCCATATTCTTCACCTGACATATAGAACTTAAATCCGTTCTTTTCGGCTTTTGCAGATCCTGTAACCTGAGCGAGCATTTCACCAGTTTCTTCAATTGATTCATCACCTTCAGGTATCTCGTAGATTCTCACATCGAGAGGCTCATTTATCGTTCTCACATAGGTATACTCATTATCGTCACTATCTCTATACAAACAGTCCGTGCTATTTGCATAGAAAAATTTAAATTTGCCCAGTGACTTAACAGCTGAATTATCGCCAGCTTTGATTTTTTTTATTATTTCCGTTAAATCGTCAACCAAAACAGCACTCATCAGCTTCCAGCTAGCAAAATGCGAATAAGTTTTGGGATTAACCGTCATGCTCTTCGTGTCCAGGACATCTTTAAAATGGGTTTCATTATCCGCATTTCTCACGATATGACTGAGTTCCGTGCCACTTTTAACGATAATATTATTTTTTTTATCCTTATAAATCGTAATATAGTCTTTGAATGGACTTGGTCCAAACATGATAGCATCTCCACTCGTAAAAGTGTTGCTCCCCATCCACGGACATCCTAAACATGTGTCAACAGAGCTTAGACATTCATAGATATGCTCTATAGTGATATCTTCACAGCCCTCAACGATTTTGTCATATAGGTTACGATCATTGTAGTGCTTTCCGCCTGTCGTCAGCCATATTGCCACTGCAAGTCCGACGAAAATACCACCTAAAATAAATTTCCCGACGGTGATTCCCATAATACCCATAGCCAGGCATAGGGCCATTAGAAGTCTGAAAAGTTTGTCTCCGTTCATACTCATTCCTTATAAGAGTGATGCAGGAATACCTGCATCACTCAAACACAACGCATTATCTCACTTTTAAAATTAGACTGTATTAGAGTCATTAAATATTTTTGATTAGCTTCTCTTTCTTGTTCATGATATGGCTATATCTTCTTAGTGCAACCATAGCATTCACCGCCTGCTCAGGTGTAGAGTAAGCAGGGATTCCTTTGTCTCTTAGTTTCATGATAGCTTCTCTGCACTCATTTCCACCCTGGCACTCCATGATAAATGGCTTTCCGAGATTCTTGTACTGTCTGTGAATATTAATTACAGTCTCAGTAATAGCCTCAACATCAGTTACTGCAGTTGGGCAAACGGAAATCAAAATTCCATCAACGTGCTCATCTCTATATGCCGTTTTAAGTGCACCACCATACATATCAGAGGTTGCTGTTCCGCTGATATCAACAGGGTTGAGAGGCGAACCGAATGCAGGCATGTAATTTCTGATATTCTCTCTAAGGTCTGGTGAGATATCCTTGAGCTCCTTTAAAGGCATGCCCAGTCTCTCAAAATGGTCAGCTGCTAGAAGTCCTGCACCACCTCCATTTGTGATGATAACTACATTGTCACCTCTCAGCGGAGGGCAGTTACCTAAAGCGAGTGAAGTATCTAAGAACTCCTGCCATGTCTTCTCGCGGAGAACACCTGATTCCTCGAATAACTTATCGTATTCAGCATTTGAATGACCCTGATTCTCAGATGCAGTATGAGCAAAAGCAGCTTTAACACCTATTTCAGAAGAACCAACCTTTATTGCAGTAATCGGCTTCTCGCACTCAAGGCAAGCTTTTTTAAATGCTTCAGGGCTATCGAGAGCTTCGATGTAAACTGCGATGCACTTCGTATTAGGCTCTTTGTCTGCATACTTAATCATCTCGCAGAAATCAACATCAGCCTTGTTACCAAGTCCTACGAACATGCTGATGCCAAAGTGGTCAATCTGAGATGAGCCTAGCGCAGCTAGTAGGTTGGATCCTGACTGTGAGATTAATGCAACTGGTCCCTTGTTAGGTAGATATGGAATGAATCCGCAGTTGAAATCGTGGTACGGAGTTCCAATACCTACTAGGTTTGGTCCGATCAGCGGAAGTTCGTGTCCGCGGCAGAACTCGGTTATCTCATTTTGCAGGTCTCCATTTCCAACTTCCTTAAAACCAGATGATGAAACTACCGCTATCTTAACGTTTTTCTCAACGCAGTCTTTTAGAGCATCGAAAACACCAGTTGCTGGTAGCGATACGAATGCTAGGTCAACATCACCAGGAACATCCTTTATATTCTGATATGCTGGAATTCCAGCAACTTCTGTAGCCTTAACATTGATAGGGTAAAGCTCTCCCTCATATCCACACTTTCTCAGTCCCTGGATTACCTTAAACCCAACCTTAGTCTCATTACGGCTAGCCCCTATTACAGCGATTGAGTTTGGCTTAAATGCGTACTCTAGTTTGTCAACGACGTATTGTCTTGCTTCTTTTACTTCCATTTTAATAATCCCCTCCTGCTTTGAAATAACCTTATAGCTTCGCCATGTAGCTTAGAGTTCTTATCAGCTGGCTTACATAGCTCATCTCATTGTCATACCATGCAACTACTCTGACTTCGTAGATATGCGTTCCGCACTTCTGAGCTAGCGTCTGAGTTGCATCAAACAATGAGCCATAGCTCATCCCGATAACGTCTGTCGATACTATTTCATCCTCGTTGTAACCAAACGATGCATCCTTCGCAGCTTTCATTGCTGCATTGATTCCCTCTACTGACACCGAATCAGTCTCGTCCTTGAGGGTAGCATCTAGGATAGTAATGGATCCAGTAGCTACTGGAACTCGTTGCGCAGATCCAATGAGCTTTCCTGCAAGCTCCGGAATTACATTTCCAATCGCTTGCGCTGCCCCTGTGGTAGTAGGAACGATATTGATTGCCGCTGCTCTCGACCTCCTGAATTTAGACCCCTTATCCGGTGCATCGAGTATCTTCTGATTACCAGTATACGCATGGATGGTCGTCATAAATCCTGTACGCAATTCTCTATAATCAGCGAGCGCCTTTGCCATTGGAGCGAGGCAGTTCGTCGTACAAGACGCCCCTGACACTATTCTGTCTTCAGGAGTCAGGGTCTCGTGATTAACGCCATATACGATGGTCTTTAGATCATTTCCAGCAGGTGCTGAAATCAGGACCTTCTTGGCGCCTGCATCCAGATGCGCCTTCGACTTCTCCTTAGATGTGTAGAACCCTGTGCATTCAAGCACAACATCTATTTCTAATTCTCCCCAAGGTAGCTTCCTAGCATCTGATTCCTTGTAAATAGTGATATTCTTACCATCAACTGTGATCGACTCATCGTCATTTTCCACAGTATGTCCCATATAAGTTCCCTGTACACTATCGTATTTTAGCAGGTATGCCAGCATATCGGGAGATGTTAGATCGTTGATTGCAACAACTTCGAATTCTTCCATCTCCATGACACGTCTGAATGCTAGTCTACCTATACGACCAAATCCATTGATAGCTAATCTAATCATATATAGCCCCCTTAACACGTATTTAGTTGTAATTTATCTATTCAAACGGGAATTTGAAATCCATGCCTAGCGAGTCACGCACCTCGATAAACTCACGCTGTACATCCTCTCCCATTGGAACGCCTTTGTCTTTGCGGAATTCTTTTATATCCCACTCCTTCTCTCCAGCAGTGTATATTCTGTCATGACCAGGCGCTTTCTGAGACGCTCTAAGAGCTCTAAGTATATCGCCTGCAGTCTTCTCACACACCTCTCTGCCAATCATCGCTTCAGGATCAATTACGATGAAGAAATGTCCGAGGTGATAAGGTCTTAGTTCTCCGTTTTCGCCTACACACGTCAAGTTCTTGAGGAACATACCTCCAGAAAGCGCTGCCGATAGCAGTTCAACGGCTGTCGCATAACTGTAACCTTTATATCCGCCAAGCTCCTCGCCTATTCCGCCGAGTGGAGCCAGCGCAGCTTCCCTATTATTCAATGCTTTCAAGATGTAAGATGTATCAGTCAGAGCTGAACCGTCTCTTCCGATAACCATTCCTGCCGGAGTATCCTTGCCGATGCGCTCGTAAAACTCTAGCTTTCCTCTCTGTGTTATAGATGTCGCACAGTCAATCAAGAATGGATATCCTTCATCCGTAGGAATTCCAATCGTAAGCGGATTTGTTCCAAGCATATTTTCCACACCGAATGTCGGTGCTATTGAAGGTCTTGCATTAGTTCCTGTGATTCCTATCATGCCTTCATCAGTCGCCATAGAAGTCCAGTATCCCGCGATACCGTAGTGCGATGAGTTACGAACGGCAACGCAGGCAGTTCCGTACTTCTTCGCCTTCTCGATAGCCATATCCATAGCCATCTTACTAGCAACCATTCCCATGCCATCGTTAGCATCGAGCACTGCGGTCGTAGGAGATTCTCTAATAATATCAACCTCTGTAACTGGATTAAGGATACCTTTGTTGATGCGGTCAACGTAAATAGGCTTGAATCTATTTACGCCATGACTTTCGATACCTCTCCTATCGCTCTCCATTAGAACTTCAGCACAGATCTCGGCATCAGCCTCAGGAACTCCGAGTTCTGTGAATGCCTTTACCATAAAATCCTGCACAACATCCCAAGCTATATACGGACGAGTTTCTTTATCCATTAAGCACCTCCACAATGAATAAAACATACTGCAATATATTGTGAATCAGTCGATAATCAAATGATAACGCCTGATTTCATTCTTTATAAATCAACACAAACCAGCTGAGTTGATACGAAAATTACGTTCTATCCCAACCTTTGTAGTCTCCACGCGCTGTCACTGTCCTATACCCAATTTTAGCTAATCTCTCATCGAGCAACTGACGGCCTTCTGCTGCTTTGTCCTTGACCCCCACCTTGCCCTCATACAAAAGGTATTTACTCCTGGCATTATCCGGTGAAAGGCTCGGCATTATAACATTCGCACCCGCAAGCACGCCCTTTTCACGACCCGTTTTGTCGATTGTACCTAGAGCTGTTGTCGCTGGCAATAACGCTTTAGGGAACATTATCCTCAGCATACTAAGGCAATAAAGCGTCAGTTCAAGTGTTCCGTCAGCTTCGTTCCTAAACGGTGTATCCTTATGGTGTATAAATGGTCCGATTCCTATCATATGAGGATTCAGCTTCTTTAAATACTCAAAATCGCTTGCCATCGTATCATAGGTCTGCCCCGGTGAACCAACCATGAAGCCAGCTCCGATTTGAAATCCAATATCCTTCAGTACTTCGAGACATCTCATGCGATTCTCTAGCGAAAGTGACTCTGGATGAAGGCGCCTATAGTGATCAATATCCGCAGTTTCATGCCTCAGTAGGTATCTATCTGCACCGGCCGCGAAATATCGCTCGTAGCTCTCGCGCCCCTTTTCTCCAATCGAAAGAGTTAACGCACAGTCGGGATAGTGCGACTTAATCGAAGAGATAATTTCACACATCATATCATCCGTAAAATATGGATCCTCTCCACCTTGTAGCACGAATGTTCTAAGCCCTATCTGATATCCTATCTCACAGCAGCTTAGGATTTCTTCAAGACTAAGCCTATATCTCTCAACGTTATCATTGCTCCGTCTAATACCGCAGTAATAGCAGTCATTTTTGCACGTGTTGGAATACTCTATGAGTCCTCGCAAAAATATATCGTGACCATAGTTACTAACTGCGATGCCTTGTGCTGTACTGCGTAGATACTCACGAACCTCATCATCTCTATCTGCAAGTAACTCCACATATTCGTTATGTTCCAAAAGCCCGTCTTCAACAAGCTTGCGTGCTAGTCGCATAACTTCAGTCATTTTTCTAATCCCCCCACTAGATATTTTAACACAATGAAATATTATAACAACAAAAGAAAATACTTGATTTTTTGAACGTTTGTACAAACAATTGTTGACACATATATTGCATTAGGCTAAAATCAAATTAAATTGTATGCAACAATATGTATATTTAGAGAATTGCATACAGTATATGCACAACTGGGAGGAAAACTGATGGACAAGTACGATAGCCTAAAGCTAGAAAATCAACTATGCTTTCCGCTGTACGCATGCTCTAAGGAGATAACTCGCAGATATAAGCCATTTCTGAGCAAGCTGGATCTCACATATACACAGTACATCACTATGATGGTACTATGGGAGACTCGCGAGCTGAGTGTTAAGGAACTCGGAGATAAACTTTTCCTTGATTCCGGCACTCTAACTCCACTTCTCAAGAAGCTTGAATCTAAGGGTTATCTAACTAGAAATCGTTCGGTAAAGGATGAACGCAATCTAATCATCAAGATTACGGACAAGGGTATGGCTCTCCGTGAGGAAGCGCTTGCCGTACCACAGGAGATTCGTTCATGTATTAGTCTTACTGACGACGAAGCTGCAGCACTGTTCAAACTACTTCATAATTTCATGAATACAATCGAGCAGTAAGAGCGAGTTCAGGCGCTTACATTGAACAACATCAAAGAAATTAGGCAGGGGCTATTGCTCCTGCCTGTTTTCATAATCTGTAAATTTTCAAGTGATGTATTTATACCAGTGTTCAAATTACAGCAAGATTTAACTATAATCAAATGTCGTATAGACGCTATTTTATATCAGCTTTCTTTGCCGCAACAAGACCTTTTCTATACAGAGACTTAAGCATATCTACATCTCTAGTCAGAGTCTTGAGTTTCCCAATGCTCTCAGGTGCAATGATTTTTGCGACTCCTTCTTCCTCGAGCTTTTTTATAGCATCTAGCTGCGTATTGTAGGTTTCGGCTCTATGCTCAAGAAGCTCAGCTGCCTTAGGATACTGCCTAGCCAGTATCTGAGCCATTCTCTTATCGCTATTATCTA
>ERZ772928.383-NODE-383-length-20172-cov-6.824676_pt1 | contig 20172 bp, 17 predicted proteins | sample MGYA00511686_ERZ772928 | MGnify/ENA primary metagenome ERZ772928 (study PRJEB29015, sample SAMEA2738063) | human oral metagenome | biome: human oral; feature: human-associated habitat; material: saliva | place: China | collected 2219 ... | reverse complement strand
ATACCTTTATTGACAAGGGACTTTTCGATCTCACCGAGGATGCTATGCGCGCCTGTGCCGCTCGCTCCGCAGAGCTGAGCGAACAGTACACGGCTGACTAAATCTCTGCCTCCTGCCTACCTCTCCCTACATAAAAAGAGCCTTTATTTGAATAAAGCGTTAAAAATTCAGCTTTATTCAAATAAAGGCTCTTTTTTGTAAATGGGTGAGGGAATGAAGGATGCGATAGCTATATAAGACCAAAGTTGCGAAGCGATTGTTCCAACACTTTCGGGTTTCCGCCATTTACATGCTCCCATCGCAGCCTGATAAGCCGCCACCCGGCACGCATTAACGCGTTTTCCCGCTCTTTCTCGCGGTCAATCGCCCAGCCATCAGGATTCATCACCCGGCTTGTTTGCTTCACGCGACCGTCGAACTCAACAATCACCCGCTGAGCTTCAAACGCGAAGTCACCTAAAAATTGACCCATCTCCGTCGTAATCGGGTATTGCTCAGTGGGGGATAACCCATACTCGTAGAGCCGCAACCGTGTGAGGGTTTCTCCCGGAGAATCAGATTTATCGCTCATTAACCGTGCCACCTCGCGTGCCTTTGCAGCGCCTTTTCGCGGAGAATTTAGAAGCGCATCCTGAACCTCAGAATAGTCCAAACGCGCGCCTTCCTGCTGACGGCTCAGAGCGCCATCTGCAATAACAACCGCACCATCAAGCGGAAGCGTGCGCGCGCATCCGACAATCGTCTCTAGCCGGTTCACAGCGAATACCGTGGATAACACATGTGCGTGAGGGGCTTCCTTCGTGTATCGGTCTTCGTGTACGCGAATATCCGGATGCTGAATGCCGCCGCTAGAGCGCATATGCACTTCGCGAGGGTAATGCAAAACCGGAATACCATAGGCGCAGGCTGCGCTTTGGTGACTGAATACGGCAGACTTCAGGCGACGTGAGAAGGCGGTGATACGTGCTGCATGCTGTTCTGCCGGATTAAGGGCATTCCAATCTTGGGCATATATGTACTGGTTTTGAGCCAAGGGAATGAGTACACCAGACGCATACATTTGCTTAACTTTTCTGGTACTGATCCCCGTATCGGTAAGTTCTTCAAAACTTTTAATGAGCGGATACACTCGCTCCAAAGGCTTAATAGCAGACATAATGGCAGTACATCATGAATGAGAACCCCACCAGACGACCTACGCTACTGCTTGTGGATAAAACAGCGTATCGGGACACTCTGTATAGTTATCCACAGGTCTCTCCCAGTATAAAAAGAGCCTTTATTTGAATAAAGCGTTAAAAATTCAGCTTTATTTGAATAAAGGCTCTTTTTATGTAGGAAGAAGGGGAAGCCAGAACCTACGGGCGTGCCGCGAAACGCTCGATCAGATCCACCTGTCCCGAGACAATCAGAATATCCCGAGAATGGATGCGCGTTGCCGCATCCGCGTAGGTAAACTCCTCGCCAGGAGACTTAATACCCACCACAGACACCCCGTATTTCGCGCGAATATCCGACTCCGCCAGGGTGAACCCGTGAGTTTCCTTTGGCGGGCGCATCTTAGCAATCGCGAAATCGTCGTCGAATTCGATATAGTCCAGCATGCGCCCCGACACCAGGTGCGCGGCGCGGCGGCCCGCATCCGCCTCCGGGTAGACCACATGATGCGCGCCAATACGCTCTAGAATCTTGCCGTGTGAGGGGGTGATCGCCTTCGCCCAAATCCGCTCAACCCCCAGATCGACCAGGTTCGCGGTAATCAGCACGGAAGCCTCAATCGAGGTACCCACACCCACAACCGCAGACCCGAAATCGCTCGCGCCCAGCTGCCTGAGCGCGTCAATATCGCGAGCATCTGCCGAGACCACATGGGTGAGCACGCCCGTCCATTTCTGCGCAATTTCGGGGTCTTTCTCAATGGCGAGAACCTCTTTATTCTGGGCGTGAAGCTGGGCGGCGGTCGCCGAACCGAACCGTCCCAACCCAATAATCAGTACGGGGGCGTTATGGTTACTAGCCAATGACGGGCCTTTCTTCGGGGTACTTGTACAGGCGGCGGCGAGACCTCAGTGCCAAACCGGTGGCGGCGGTAATGGTGCCGATTCGCCCAATAAACATGAGCAGGGAGAGCACATAGATGCCCGAGGGCGGCAGTTCCGTGGAGAGCCCATTTGACAGTCCGCAGGTTGCGTATGCGGAAATGACTTCAAAGAGCACGCGCACGAGCGGCTGGTCTGTTATCGCCAGCAGAACTCCGGTGCCCACAAGCACAATTCCGGTACTCATCATCGTCACCGAAATGGCGATGCGCAGCGCCGACACCGGGATAGTGCGCCCGAAAGTCATCACAAATTGGTCGCCGCGTGCCTCCGCAATAATTGCAAGCATAATCACGGCAATCGTGGTGACTTTCACGCCGCCTGCGGTAGATGCTGAGCCGCCGCCGATAAACATGAGCACATCGGTTATGAGGCCGGTGACCGGGCGAATATCGTTCATATCGACCAGGTTGAACCCGCCCGAGCGCGTCATGATGGAAGCGAAAATCGAGCTGAGAACTTTCTCACCCGCACCGTAATTGCCGATAGTACGCGGATTTGCCCATTCGGCTATGCCCCAGAGCAGGGCACCCAGCACGAACAGGATGCTCGTGGTCGTCACCGTGAGTTTGGTCGTTAGGGTCCAGTCGCGGGGGCGGAAGGGTTTCTGCTGAATCGTCATCAGCACGGGGAACCCGAGTGCCCCCAAGAACACGGCGATACTGACGGGTGCGAGCACGAAAAAATCGTGTCCATAGGGTACTAAGCCATCGGAATGCGGGGTGAACCCGGCGTTATTAAAGGACGAAATAGCGTAGAAAATACCGTGCCACAGGCTGGTGGGCAGATTCTCGCCAAGAAGCAGAAAACGCGGGGTAAGAACGAGGGCGATCGTCGATTCGATCCCGATTGAGGTATAAGCGACGGTACGAAGCACGCTGCCGACCTCACCGAGCCGCCCAATACTGAGCTCTTCCTGTGCGATAAGTTTAGAGCGCAAACCCATTTTTCGCCCGATCGCCAGGGCAAGAAGCGAGGTCATGGTCAGCGCACCTAAACCACCAATCTGACAGGCGAGCAGAATCATAACCTGCCCGAATACTGACCATTGGGCCGCTGTTGAAACGGTCGTCAAACCGGTCACGGTCACCGCACTGGTGGCGGTGAAGAATGCATGGTGAAATGGCGCAGGTTCGCCCGTGACCGAAGAAATCGGCAGGCTCAACGTTACGGTGAAGAAAATGATCACCAGAAAGAAGGACGCGATAGCGGTTCGCGAAGGTGAGGAGAAGACAGTCGTATCAATAAGGTTGCGCAGCTTCTCGTAGCTTCGGATATCGAAGGGGTTGAAGCGGCGAGTAACCTCTTCCTGTTCATACATCATCGGCGATGTAGACGGAACCTTGCCGATAGCGGTGGAGATGCGACCCTCAGAAAAATCGCGCACCCGTTTGCGCTGATGCGCGCGCAGACGACGTAGATAGCGTCCCACGGGTGCCTCCTTTCCGATCGTGCGCAGAGTTTGGGCGGGGTACGTACGGTCTTGGTGGGGATGTTTAGCTTTCTCTAGTGTATCGCCCAGGCATGCAGCTGAGCGGAACATCATAGGTATTTCTAGGGATAATGTTGGAACGGTTGTTGTGGTGCATGCACTGTGTGGGCGTGTATATGCCCTAAACGGTATATAGCTAGAACGGAATATTATGAGCATTTGGTAATATACGCGGAAAGCTTAGCGAAAAACCGCGTAGTTTCGGGCTAGAACCCATAAAACAGGTATCGAGCATACGCCGAAATATGTCATAATCGCTATATGCAATCAGACGTTTTTTCAGTGATCGCGGACCCCACCCGCCGCAATATCGTTCATCTTCTGGCTGAACAAACACGTACTGTTGGTGCCGTTGTTGAGCACTTGAACATGAGCCAACCCACTATCTCAAAGCACCTTAAGGTTCTACGTGAGGCACGGGCAGTCACCGTGCTGGTCGAAGGGCAGCGCCGCCTCTATTCGCTGAACCCTGAAGTATTTGACGAGATCACCGCCTGGGTTGCCGATATACAGGCGATTGCACACAGCACGAAGGAACAGCGGGAGTCGCAGATTAAACAGGCTTCCGTGATTGAGGTTGTCGATGTTGTCGAGTCCTCAGGCGATGACACCGCGAAAACCGAAAAGACTGAAGAGCCCAGCGCCGAGGCCAAGACTGAGAAAACTGCGCACGCTGGCGAGTCTGAGACCAACGAGCAGAAACAGCAAGATGCAGAGCAGCGCCCTAAAGCTACCGGTAAAACCACCGATGAAACCGCTGGTGAAGCTGCCACTGCCCATGCTCAAGATGTACAAGATCAAGATAAGACCTCGGATTCGGATGCGCCCGCCCAGCCCGTTGAATCCTCCTCCGTCGTTGAGCAGCCCGAGCCGACGCCTCAGGAACGTGTATCCAAGACCCTTTCGCAGCGCAAGCGTTTCGAGGCTTTCCCCGGTTCTACCGGTTCCGCGAACGCTGGTGTGAAGCCCGGAGCGAGCCTTTCGGGCGAGCGGGATGCCGAGAAGGCTTCCGGGCAGAAAGATCGCGATGGGCAGGGCGCTTCCCACGAGACTGGCGCTCATGATTCGCACACTGAGGGCGAATCGTCTGCTAAGAAGAAGACGACGACCGCCGCGATTGCAAAACCCGCCATTTTTGATGATGAGGCACGTTCTGCCGAGAGTTCGGTGACCTCCGGTCTGGGGCCGAAGACCTCGACTAAATCCGCCGCGCGCATCGTGTCAAAACCTGCCCAGCAGGCGGCACCCGCTGCATCGGAAGAGGGCACAGAAACCGCCGGAACCGTTGAGGAAAACGAATTTATTCCCATGCGTCCTTTCACGCCTTCGGGGTCTTCCTATCAGGAGAAACCGCAGCAGTCCTATGGGTATGACGACGGAATTGATGACGGTCAGCAGGGGTTCTCGCCCGAGGCTCGCGGCTTTGTTCCCCGGTCAAAGTCGCAGGATAAGACCACACAGGCGAAGCCTGAGGCAGTGAAGAGCGAGAAGACCGACAAGAGCGTGTCAGCTCAGAAGGACGCTGAACCGTCTGTGAAGGGCGCCGAGCAGACTAAGGCTCCCGAGCGTTCGCACGATACGAAACAGCCTCACGTTGAAGCACAGCCTCAAGAGCGCACGCACGTTTCGGGCACTCAGCAGCCTGCCCAGCAAACCGAGGGTGCTAAGCCTGTGAAGCTGAGCTCCGCCGAGTCTAAACAGACCTCTCATGCCGCGAAGGCCGAAGCGCAAAAGCCCGTGAAGGATGCTCACAAGAGTGCTCAGACAAAGCCTCAGAAACCCGAATCACCTTCGCCGCAGGCTCAAACTGCCGCGAAAACAGAATCGGCTCAGGCACAATCGGTCCGTGAAGAGGTTTCTGCCCCGAAGCCGGGTTCGGAACGGGCGGCGCAGGCGCATACCGGAAAACCCGGTGCGAAAACCGAAGCGCACGCGGGCTCTCAAGAAACCCCAGCCCAGGCTGCGAAACCCGCCGAATCCCCGATACAGGCGGCTGCATCCGAGAAGAAACCCGAGGATAAGCCCGCCGAAACCACTGCGACCAACGCACAAACCGCCGCCCAGCCCGGCACATCTTCTACCGTGAGCTACGGCATCGACACTGCCGAAAAGAGCACGGAAAATGGGGAACGTGCGGTACAGGGTACTGCGCAGAAAAAGCAGACCGAGAAAGGTCAGGGGAACGCTGGCTCGCCCGATACCAAGGAACCGGCAAAACCCGCAACGGTTAGGTCTGCTAAAGGTACCGCCTCCACAGGTGCTGCAGCAAAAACTCAGGAGCCCGAGAAAAAGCCGGCGACTCAGGTGGAAGAGTCATCGTCAACCGCTCAGGAACCGCAAAAATCGGGTGCTGAAACCCCAGCAGAAGCCGCCCCTGCCGCTGCACAGAATATGACGCAGGCACAGTCCGAAGAGGCTAAGGCAGTGGAAGCTAAACTCGCCGAGAATGCGCCGGTCAAATCAGATTCCGTGACCTTCACGGCGGTGCTGCCCGTCGTTACCCCGGAAATGAGTTCCGTGCAGGGTGCCCGTCCTCAAGAGGACGAAGAGGCAGCCGATGCCTCTGACAAGACGAAGAGTGCGGCATCCGAAAAATCTGGTAAGAACGAGGAACTTCCGTACCAGACACAGACGGAATACACCTCAGCATTCGGCACTGCAGATACCCCGAAAGAACCCCCGCGCGGGCTGCTTTCACGCGTTTTCGGAAGGCGCCGGTAACATGGATATTTCACAGCATACGTCTCGTGGTGTTGTGCGGTATAGACCGCACGCGTGCACGACGGTTCTCATAGCATCCCACCTCTAACTCGTATAAACGGAGTTCTCATTGGCTATTCATCGCAAGATTCTGCGCTGGCTTGAGACCGAGCTTTTTGAAGGCAATATTCAGCTCGGTCAAAGCCTTCCTGACGATCAGCGGATTGCCCACGCCATCGGTGTGGGGCGTTCCCGAACCCGAGATGCACTCAAAACCCTTGAAGATATGGAATTGATGCGCCTGTACTCTGGGCGCGGTAAAGAGATCATTCCTTATCTCTATGAGGAACCGGCGGCTGCGGCTGCGGGGCCCATTCGTCTGCACATGTCTACATCGCGTTACCCAACCCGCGATATGCTGCAGACCCGCATCCTGCTTGAGAGCTGGGCGGTGTCTAATATCGATCCCGACAAGGTCTCATTTGATGAGGTTGATGAGGCCCTTGAGACGCTCCAAGACGATACTCTGAGTATTGGTGAGTTTCTTGACCAGCTTTTGACCTTCCACCACCGGCTGGTGCGTTTGGCGGGTAACGAACTGGTCGTGGGCTTGCTGGTTGCGATCCGCCAGTCTTCCTTCGATTCACTGCTGTCGCTTATGGGACGTTTGCCGCTGTGGAGCAGCACGATGACGCGCATCCGGGTGGAAAACCGTGCCATTGTAGACGCTGTCAAAGACGGCGATGCCCGCACCGCGCGCGAACTCATTGCCCATCAGCTGCAGGAGCTATACTCCGAAGCTGGCATAGAGCTGGATCAGGCGGCAAATACCCCGAACGGTATGCCTGGTGACCCCTCTGAGGACGACGAGGAATTCCAGGAGGAGGAATACTCCGAGGAAAGCACTGATTCTTCCGAAGAGCCCGAATCTAACGCTGACGTGGAAGAACACGAGGAAACAGAACCGGAGCAGGATACCGACGAGAATATTCCCGAATCAGAATATAAGGCTGAGCAAGAGAAATCTCCGGCCGCGCAGCTTCCAAAAATTATTCGTGAAGGAACCACCGTTTCACGCCGTCGTCAAGGGCGCATGCGCGTGCCGACCCCGGTGGCCGTGGGCTTCGAGGAAGATGAGGCAGAGGAAACCGCATCCGCCGAGAACACGGGTGATACCCCCACGGCTGACATTCCCGAGCAGCAGGAAACCGTGGAGAGTACCCACGAGTCTCCGATCGATCCCCTTGAGGAAACCGCGGCGCCCCAGCTTGAGAGCGTGCAGCCCGAATTTGAGGATGATGTTCTGCCGGTTGACGAGCCCGGTGAGTCTGCATCTGACGATGCACAGGACAAAGAGTCTGCTGAAGAGATAACGACAGAAAAGGCTCCCGACAAGTCTGCTGACGGATCCGAAAAATCCAAGTCTTCGGAAGAAGCACAGGATGACTCTGCCTCTCACGAAGACTCAACCGAGAGCACCGAGGATAAGGACGCTGAAGAGAAACCCGACGAACAAGAACACGTTCGGGAAGTCTATGTTGAGAAGGCTCCGGTGGGTAAAATCTCCGCTGAAGAGCTTGTGGCGACCGGTCTTATTCCGTGGCGCACCATGGGACAGCAAGCCGAGAACGGAACCTCACCCCAGACCGAGGCTGAGGGGGAGGACGATGTTATTCGTGCACCCCTGCGCCGAAACGTACCGCCCGTGCGCCCTGCGCAATTCTCGCCGCTCAAGTCCGAAAAGCCAGAGAAACCGGAGAAGCCTGCGAGCGAGCGCATCAGCCTGATTCGCCGCGTTCGCCATTACTTCGGTCTTGATTTGCCGCATACCCAGGCGGTCAAGCTGGTTGAGGCGCAGGAGGCGGCCGAGCAGAAAGCCGCAGACAACGCGAAATTTGCGACAGAACCTCCCAAGGTAGAGCCTAAGTCCGCTTCTGCTTCATCGCCTGAGGATGCCCCTGCCGCTGCCTCTGCCGAGACCTCTAAATCTTCGGCGGCTGAGCAAGAGCGGGAAGACTCCACAGAACCGAAGAAACCAGCGGCGGAGCCATCACCGGCGAAGGCGGCAGAGGCTCCCAAGCCTGCTGAGGCGCCGAAACCCTCGAAGCCATCGAGCGATGCAACTTCTAAGAGCGCCGAGCCCGCGCCGGAGTCAGCACCTTCGGATAAGACAGGTTCGAAGGCTGCTACACCTGCGGAAAAGCCCGCATCCGCCCCTGCACAGAGCGTAGATTCGGCGAAGCACGAGAAACCCGCCGCAGAGACCCCTCAGACGGATTCTTCTGACGCTGTGAAGGCAGAACCTTCGGATGCCCCCGTTCAGAGGGCGGCGGCGAATGTCGAGTTGGAGGAAACTCCGGAAGAGATACGTTCTGAGCTACAGAGCGCGATTACTTTAGACGAGCCTTCACCCGATTCGGTGCCGACGCCGACCGCTGAGCCCGTGGCGGTTAAACGCCCCAATCGCAAGGACTCAGATTCTCAGGCTCCGGCGAAGAATGTTTCGGTGGCGGCTGCAGCCATACCGCAGCCCGTTCCAGCGGTTGCCCGCCCGGAAACGGCTAATCTGAGCGGTGTCGATTCGACTCCGGTTGCTCCTGCGGTGAACGAAACTGAGAATAAGCCTGCGGATTCTCAACCCAAGCAGAAGGCTCAGGCAGATACCGAGAAAACACCGGTAAAACCCGCCCCGTCACCTTCGGAGATTGCCCAGGCATCGGCAAAACCGGCTTCGAAGAAACCCGAGACGAAAAAGCCTGCGCCCGTAGCAGGTAGCGCCTCGAAGTCTGCATCCGCGAACAAGAAGGCCCTGACGGCGGTAGACGCTAACGGTGCTCCGAATCCTTTTGAGGGTTTCGACGTCCTGGGAGCTGTCGAGCGTGCGCATGCGGCGGAAGCGGCTGCTGCTCAGAAGAAGCAGGCAAAGATGCAGAACCCCGCAAGCGAAGCTAAAAAACCGGCTCAGAACGGTACTTCTAAGGGCGCCAGTGCCCTCTCGAAGGGGAAGAAGAACCGCAAGAGGCGCCACTAGCGCTATCGCGCCACCATCTGGGGCGGCGGGAACTCGGGATTATGTACCCGTGGTTCTCGCCGCCTCATGTATATCCGCTGCGGTGGAAAAGACATCGGGGGCGAGAGAAAGTTCGCAAAATCGAAGGTTTTCTGCCCTTCAAATGGTGAAAATAGGCTATTACCTTGTACCCTAGGAAGGTAGCGTTCTCAAAACGCCTGGGCACTGCTGTGCCTAAAATGCCTTTTAGAGCGTTTATACCGGTATAAACATACCCGGGTAGCTACCAAACCGGTTTGGTTTGGCCGGGTCTAGAAAAGTGAGGAAATCCTATGGGTTCCGTTATTAAGAAGCGCCGCAAGCGTATGTCCAAGAAGAAGCACCGTAAACTGCTTCGCAAGACTCGCCACCAGCGCCGCAATAAGAAGTAATTAAGGCTTCTGCGCCCCGCATCCAGCAGGTTAAACCGCAAGGGTGCGGGGCGTTCTGCGTCTGACGCACCAGTGCATGAACCTAGATATGGCGCTGTGACCTGCATATATTCCCGACCGAGAATATGTGCGAACAAGAATATAGAGCACAGGGGAACAAACTACCAGACATATATCGCGGCAGACTTAGGCACACAAGACAGCACGGCAGAACCTCAAGAAGCTGCACGGGTATACACTGGGAACTATGCCTGAACCTGTCATTGAACTTTTGACCCGTCCCGGGTGCCATCTCTGCGAGGATGCGCGCCTAATCGTGAGCGAAATCTGCGCCGAGTACGGGCTGGACTATACCGAGCTCGATATTACCCATAACCCAGATCTGCTCAAACGCCACGAGACCGAAATTCCGGTGCTGCGCATCGACGGCGAAGCGAAGGATTTTTGGCGTATTAACCCCAAACGCATGCGCAAGATTCTCGACAAGAAACTTGCCCGCTAACCGGACACTTCGCAATATATTTTGGGGTAGCGCCGAAAGTCTGAGAAACTGAGAGAATGACTACTCAGCCCACGGTTACGGTTCACCTGATGCGCCACGGCGAAGTTCACAACCCCGAACGCATTGTCTACGGCCGCCTGCCGCACTACGCTCTCTCCGAGAAGGGCCAGCAGATGGTGCGCATGAGCGCCCAAGAGTTTGCTCAGCGCGCGCAGGACGGTGCCAAGATTGTGCATCTGGTATGCTCACCCCTGCTGCGCACCCGCGAATCTGCCGCGCCAATCACCGAGCTGCTGGGTCTGGAGGCACATGCGGATCAGCGGGTTATCGAAGCCGATAACTATTTTGAGGGCGAGCATGTCACCAGGCAGGGCCTTCTGCGCAACCGTGAACACTGGGGCAAACTCTACAACCCTCTGCGCCCGTCCTGGGGGGAACCGTACCTTGACCAGGTAAAACGCATGGCATCCGCTATTCAGGATGCGGCACGCACCGCCTACGACAAAGGCGGCGAAGGCGCACAAGCGATTATTGTCTCGCACCAGCTGCCCATCTGGGTCACCCGCTTGGGGCTCGAAGGTCGCTTGCTGCAGCACGACCCGCGCACACGCCAGTGTAACCTTGCCTCGATCACCTCCCTCGACTTTAAGAGCACGGATTTTGACCATGAAATGCCGCAGGTGAGCGGATACTCCGAACCCGCCTCGCCCCTGTACGGCGGCGTGATTCAGCTTCCCGGAAGCTAGTCTCCTATAGTTTAAGAACGCAGGCCTTCGCACACACCGATGCCGCCACCAGCTGGCACGGAAGGAAAGCATGAACCCTATGCCAAAACCCACGACGCCAAATACCCCACTTACTCGCCGCGCGCTTCTGCATACGGGTGTGGGTATTTGCGCCACCGCCGCAGGTGCTGTGCTCCTCTCGGCGTGCTCATCCAGCGATGATTCCCTAGCGAAACAGGCAAATTCGGGTGATAACAAAGGCTATATCGCGGGCGATGGTTCCGTCACCGAATACCAGGAAGCCGAACGCGGTGACCCTGTCGCCTTCACCGGCGAACTCTTCGACGGAAAAACCGTAACCGCCGAATCCCTGCGCGGTAAACCGGTACTGCTGAACTTCTGGTACGCAGGATGCGCCCCCTGCCGCGCCGAAGCACCCGACCTGCAGAAACTCTCCGAAGAATTCAAAGATAAAATCGCCTTTTACGGCGTGAACGTGCGTGACGAGAAGAACACCGCGGAAGCCTTCGAGCGCAGCTTCAACGTCACCTACCCCTCCTTCAAAGACGTTACGGGCAAGGTTCTTCTCTCGCTCAGCAAATACGTACCCGCGCAGGCGGTGCCCACCACCGTGATCCTGGACGAGAAGGGGCGCGTGGCATCCCGCGTGCTGGGGCAGGCTAACCCGTCCATCCTGAAAACCCTCGTCGAGACCGTGACGAAGGGTGCCTAGCGTGCCGCACACGCCCGTTCAGCCGCTCATCGCTATTGCCGGGGCAGGGGTGTTTCCCGTGGCGAGCATCAGCTCAACCGTGCTAGATGGCTCGCTGTGGCTGTCGATACCGCTTGCCGCGCTCGCGGGGTTTATTTCTTTTGCTTCCCCGTGCGTGCTGCCGCTGGTTCCGGGGTATTTAGGATATGTTGCGGGGCTGACCGGGGCGAATATACCGGCAACGGGTGCATCACAAGCTGATGGGCATGCGGCGGAGCCCGTGGATGCGAAAACTTTCGCCCTCGTGAACCCGGCGGCCGCGCGGCACGTAGCGCCAACGGCACCTCAAACACAGGATGTAGTAGACAATCACAGCGCTTCTGCGCCTATAACAGCAGAGAGTAAAGCTCAGACACCGAATGAGTATGCTGTAACTCGCCGTAAAGCCACCTGGCGGTTACTCGCCGGAGTTGCCCTGTTTATCGCGGGATTCTCCGCTATTTTCGTGCTTCTCTCGGTTGTCCTCGCCCAGCTCGGCGCCGCACCCTGGCTCAAGGGGCAGTCCTGGGTCACGATGATTCTGGGCGCGTTGGTTGTGCTTATGGGAATCGTATTTCTGGGCGGGCTCTCGATCTTTCAGACCGATAAGCGCCTGCATCGCCGCCCGGTCACCGGGCTGTGGGGTGCACCGATTCTGGGTATAACCTTCGGGTTGGGATGGGCACCCTGCATCGGGCCGACCTTCGCGGCCGTGCAGACCCTCGTATATACGGGCGGTTCCGGCACCGGCAAGGCAGTCGTTCTGACTCTCGCATACTGTCTGGGTCTGGGCGTTCCCTTTCTGCTCGTGGCATGGGGCATGGGCAGGGGAGTGAGCACCCTGGCGTGGGCGCGAAAACATCGCCTGGGCATACAGCGGGTGGGCGGTGCCGTACTCATCCTGATCGGGGTACTGCTCATGACGGGGCTGTGGACCGAGCTGATGTCATGGATACAGGCGGCATTACCCGCCTACGAACTACCGATCTAAGAAAGGAGGGCTGTCATGGTTTCCGAACACAGCGACGATGAAAACACTTCAACAGAGGCAAAGGATACAAACACCGCAAACCGCAAGGCGGGCAAAACCGCAGATGCCGGGCGTGCCGTGAACGCATCCGAGAAGACCAAGAAAACCGGTAAATCAGCGCGCAAGGATGCGCCAGCCCTCGGGTTCGTGGGCATGCTTCGCTGGTGCTGGACTCAGCTGACCAAAATGAACACGGCGCTCATGCTTCTGCTTTTGCTGGCGGTGGCGGCGGTGCCTGGCTCGATTTTCCCCCAGCGTGTACAAGACCCTACTAAGGTTACCGATTACATTAAGAACCATCCCGGCTGGGGCGAATTTGCCGATAAAATTCAGCTTTTCGACGTGTTCTCCTCGGCGTGGTTCTCTGCCATCTATCTGCTGCTGTTTATTTCGCTGATCGGATGCGTAACCCCGCGAGCCATCAAACACGCGAAAGACTGGCGTAAGCCCCCGGCACGCACCCCCAGAAACCTTTCCCGTATGCCGGTGCACCGTCAGCTTGAGATTCCCGTGGCGGATGCCGGGCTGAACCTGAGCGCCAAGGGTGCGATTGAGGATGCGGCGCGCATCCTGAAAAAGAGCCACTACCGAGTTGAAATTCGGGACGAAGAGAACGACCACTACTCGGTCGGTGCCGAACGCGGGTATCTGCGCGAAATCGGCAATATTCTCTTTCACGTGGCGATGATTGGCATTCTGGTAGGGGTCGCCTTCGGTTCGCTCTATGGGTACCGCGGACAAAAAATTCTGGTTCAGGATGAAACTTTCGTCAATTCGCTGATTGGCTACGATTCGTTTACTCCCGGCACGAATTACAACCCCGACTGGCTTACCCCGTATGCGGTGACGCTCAATAATTTTCAGGTGCGCTACGACCGCCAGCAAGACAGCCACACCTACGGGCAAGACCTTGACTATAAGGCGGAGCTGACGGTGCATGATCCGCAGGGCGGCACCGAGCAGAAGACCCTCAAGGTGAATGAGCCGGTCGATATTGGCGGTACCAGCATTTTCCTCTCGGGTAATGGGTATGCGCCCGTGGTGCGAGTGACGGACGGCGAAGGTAAAGTCGCCTACGAGGGTGCCGTGGTGGGAATTACCACGGACGGTAAATACACCTCATCGGTGGTGCTCAAGGTTCCGGACGCCAAGCCCAGCCAGCTAGGTTTTGTGGGCATGTTCCTGCCTACCGGCGACTATGCGCGCGGCACTACCGTACCCCACTCGGTAGATTCCGCCCCCGCAAACCCCATGCTGATTTTCCAGTCCTATTCGGGCGATCTGGGGCTCAACTCGGGGCAGCCGCAGAATGTGTACGTACTCGATACCTCTAAACTGCAAGAGCTGAACTCCATGGCACAGGGCAACGGCATTGTACTGAGTGCGCAGAATCCCGAAGCTGCGCTGCCCGATAACAAGGGAAAGATCGAGTTCTTGGGGTATAAACGCTATGTCGGTCTGGATGTGCGCCACGACCCCGGGCAGAATATTGTTCTGTACTCCTTTGTGGTCGCGTTCGCCGGGCTTATCGTCTCGCTTTTCGTGGCGCGCCGCCGCGTATGGGTGCGTGCCCACACCGCCGATGGCGTGCTCGTGGTCGAATACGGTCTGCTGGCACGCGGGGAAGACCCGCGCCTTGCGAACGAGGCCGAACGCCTCACCGATGCTTTCGCCGCCGCTTGGGGGCTAGAATTTGATGATGATAACCATGATGAAAACGAGGGTAAGTAGCCGATGCTGAACGACTCATTAGCGCGCTCCAGCGAACTATTTATGTACATTGCGGCGCTGATTTACACCGTCGTTTTTATTGCGTTCACCTCCGATGTGGTGGCTAACTCGCGCGTGACACGGCGTCTGGAAGGGCGGTCTGAGGGCATCGCACAAAAACCCACCGTCAAGGCGAAGATAAAGGTTGGTGCAGGCGCTGTTTCTGGCGCATCCGCGACGGCGAATACCGCTGCGGATACGGTTCGCACGGGCGGTACCGAACAGGGCACCGGCGAACGCGGCATGGGGTATAAGGGTGCTGCCGCACGGGCTCTCGAAGGCGAGGTTGCCGATTCTGCGATGCTGTACACGGGCGTTCGCCGCCCCGCCGCGCGCATCGCCGTGGTTGTGATGGTGCTTGCTGCTCTCGTGCACACCGCCGCCGTGATAATGCGCGGTATCGCAGCGCAGCGCGTGCCCTGGGGGAACATGTACGAGTTCTGCACCACGGGCGCGCTCATGGTGTCTGCGGTGTTTCTGATAACCCTCATATTCCGCGATGTGCGCTTCGTGGGCACGCTGGTGTCTGGGCTTGTGCTCATTATGCTGTGCGCCGCCACAATTGGTTTCCCCACGCCGGTGGGGCATTTGAAGCCTGCGCTGCAAAGCTATTGGCTGGTAATTCACGTATCGATTGCGGTGTTAGCATCCGGGGTGTTCACGATTACCTTCGCGATGGCTGTACTGCAGCTGGTGCAGACCAGGCGCGAGCAGCGCATCCTGAACGGGAAATCGGGCGGATGGGCGTTTATGCGCTTGGTTCCGAGCGCCCAGGCTCTAGAGAATTTTGCGTTCCGCATGAACGCGCTGGCGTTTGTGATGTGGACGTTTACGCTTGCCGCCGGTGCGATTTGGGCGAATCACGCGTGGGGACGCTACTGGGGCTGGGACACCAAAGAGGTGTGGACCTTCGTGATCTGGGTGGTGTATGCGGCGTATCTGCATGCACGCGCCACCCGCGGCTGGGCAGGCCCCCGCTCGGCATGGCTGTCTATTATCGGCTATGCGTGCATTATCTTTAATTTCACGGTCGTGAACATTTTCTTCTCGGGTTTGCATTCATATTCGGGGCTGTAATCTGGGGCGTGAAACCGAGAGTGATTTATACATAGGGTATTTCGCCGGTATATGATGCGGCAAAAAGTACTCTGGTGCGTGATTATCATCTTCGGGATGTCATTTAGCGGTTCACACGCTTGAGATAACGGCTCTCGATGACTGACGAGCTGGCTCTGCGCTGTTATATGCCGAGTGGAGAATACCGTGAGTTGAATATGTTTATAGCGTGGTATTTCTTGAGAGCAGTTTTATCTGCGTGATTAATGTATTGTGGGCGGTATTAAACACCTACCGGGTGTTTTAGTACCGCCCACAATATTTATAAAAAATCTCTAGTACCCCGTGTCTTAGTTTTTAGAGTCGTCTTTTCCATCCGACCCGTCATTCTCGGCGTCAGAACGTTCACCCGTGCCGCCGTCCGCAGGACCGGTGCCCGCATCCTTTTCGCGGGATCGGCGCTGACGGTCGGCCTTCGTCTTGAGCCAGCGCAGGTACTCTTCATCGTCGTCGGGTGAAGATGTTGCCGGTAGCGGTGTGCCTCGCCGGGAGCCCGTGAACCCGCCGCCCTGCTGCGTTTTAGGGGCTCGCACGGCGCGCGGGCGGCCCAGCAGAAGCCACAGGAGAGGTCCCACGACGGGGAAAAAGATCACCGCAATAATCCACAGCCATTTGGGGAGGGTACGCATCTGGTCCTGATGCGTGCGCAGCGCATCCAAGAGAGTATATAGAGTTAGCCCCACCACCAGGGCGAAAGCACCAATAATCATCATGGCTCGAATCATAGTCTCTAGTGTTACACACTCCGAGCATAACCAACAATGAAAACTGTCAAATAATCTGTGACGTTCCCGGCGTGCCGCATCTCGTTTGCTTGGGGGGCTTATTGCAACCCCGATACACTGGATGTTATGAACTTGTTCAAGTACACACTGCTGCGGCTCGGCCTCGTCGTAGTACTCTTTTACCTTTTTATGCTGATAGATGCGGGTATTTTTATTGCTGGTCCCGCCGCTATTCTATGCGCCTTCGCCCTAGCGTATATTTTCTTCCCCAAACTTCACGCCGCCGCCAGCGCGGATATGCGTAAAATTTTCAAACGCGCCCCCACCATTAAAAACAAAGATGAAGCGGAGAACCGCACGCTCGAAGATCAGCTCGTCGATGAGCATAAGAAGGTTTCGGGCGAAGACTTCTAAGATATTCTCCCATCAGCGCTAAATCTGCCTCCATAGAACAAAGATGCGGCATCCCAGCCCCAAACCACCCGGCGGTGGCAGGGGCGCGGGATGCCGCATCTTATGTGTATCAGGTGGCGAGCAGGTCGTTTTCGATCCGAGCAGGTAATATTTTCCTACCTGCTCGGCCAAAAACTACCTGTTCGCGGCAACTCTTAGTCTTGAGCTGCCTTCTGGTAGATGTCCCAGACGGGGCGGTCGAAGATCGCACCCGAGACGGACGTATTGTTATTAGTTGCGAACGAGGTTACGCTTTGAACCTTGCCCAGGCCGGTCGCATTATTGTAGTCGGCAAGCCACGGGCCACCTGAGGATCCGCCCGCGAACTCGCATCCCGAAAGCGTGGGGAAGTAGTAGGGGGTAATGCGGATCGTGTGGGTGTTCCCCCAGCAGGCGTGCATAACTGTACCGGACTCTTTGTTCCCGGGGTATGCGAAGACGGTGCTCTCGAAGATGGGGCTGCGATCCACGTTCAAACCGTGCCCGCCTACCATATTCACGAGGAGCTGACCCTTCTCGTTGGTGTTGGTCTTGATGAAAGCAACGTCGTGCTTGTAGCTGTCGCCGGTACCGCCTGTGGGCTGGCCGTACTGAACCCAGTCGTTGGCAACACGCAGGTACTGCGCGCTGAAGGTGCCATGCGGGCGCACGCCCCGGTTGTAGCCGGGAACGAACACGATGTTGCGGTGCCAGGTCTTATTCTTACCACCGTGCACGCAGTGACCGGCGGTTACCACGGTACGCTTGGTGGGAGTGTTGATCGCCGCACCGGAGCATACATAGTTTTTACCGTCACTGGCGTCGGTGTAGAAAATCTTGCCGTTGGTGTGCGAGAAGTTCGTTACCTTGGATGCACCCTGAAGCTGCACACCATTGCGTGCGTCCTTCTGTTCGGGCAGAACGGGGTCTACAGACTCAGCGGTGGTTTCAGGCTCGTCAGCTTCCTGAGTGAGAGTCTGCGGGGTGTATTCCTCACCGGACTCGTTGGTTTCCTCCTGAGAAACGACCTCGGGATTCTGCTCTTCAGCCTCCATCTGAGAGACGGCATTGTTGATCTCCTGCTGGGGATCCTCTACGTTATCTGCAGGAATAGCGTTTTCCATACGCTCGGTCGTCCAGTAGGTAATGACTCGCGGGTCTCCCTCGGGAATAGCCCCCGGGTTCTCCCCTTCCTGACCTGCCACAACCGATGCCTGGGGATCGGCGTTAAGAACGTCGTCGCTGAGAGGTGCTACTGCGGAAGCGGAATCGTCGCTTCTCTCAGAGACGGTGTGGGCGTACGATGCGGAGTCGTTAGGGGTAGAGACCGCATTCGCGGGGATAAAACTTGTCGATACAAGCAAAGATGCTGCAAGAAAAAAGGGTGCACGCTGCACGGCACCCTGAAGTGAATGGCGCACGAAAGTGTCCTTTCAGGTGGATAGAGTGGTGATTCAAGAGTCGCTATGTAATTGAGTGAATGATATGTCAACACTTGAAATTACTATTAATGTAAATAAAGATTTTTTCAAATGTCAATACGACATGCAGAAAAAGGTGAATTATGTCATCAAAACTCACGATGTGAGAACATATGAGATTCACTCGTTGTACGATGCCCCCTGCGAGACATAAAAAGAATCTTTATGTAAATAAAGCGTTAGAAAACCTGCTAAATTCATATAAAGACTCCCTTTGGTATGAGGGAGGGTCAGTAAGAATAGTGGGAATACGCGGTAAAAGCAGAGTCAGGGGCATCTTCAGTGAAGTGGTGCTCATCCTTAATACCCTGTGAAAACCTCATTGGTATAACTCAATAAATTTAATCCATGTAGCCATACTGAAATAGCAACTAAAATACTATAGATTAGTGCCACAATTCCTGCTTGTTTGAGTACGGGTATAAGCGCCGGTCCCTGTTTAAACAAAACCGTTACGCAAGAATGAACGGTGGGTCCTAGAAGAATAAAAGTTACCAAAAACCAGGGATTATGCGGAACCACAAAAGCCCCTAAAAGAAGTGCTATCAGCATTTCCGCACAATAGGCGATGCGCGCTCGCCAATCCCCAAGCCGCACCGCTAGCGTAAGCTTACCGGATTCACGGTCGGTCGGAATATCGCGCACGTTATTTGCCATGAGCAGAGCGCAGGAAATAAGTCCGATAGCTATCGCAGACACCCACCCGGTCACCGTCAGCTCATGAGACTGCGTGTAGAGGGTACCTAAGGTGGCGACCAGGCCGAAGTAGACAAACACGAAAATATCGCCCAAACCCATATAACCGTAGGGGCGTTTACCGCCGGTATACCCCCAAGCGGCGAAGACCGCGGAGGCGCCAATCGCCAAGAACCACCACTGGTTTGCCAACGCCACCAGAATCAAACCGGAACACATGGCTAGAGCAAAGCACAAAAACGCGGCGTATTTGACAGATTTCGCGCTTGCCGCGCCGGAACCGACGAGGCGCATCGGGCCAACCCTGCCCTCATCGGTGCCTTTGATACCGTCGGAATAATCGTTTGCGTAATTCACCCCGACCTGTAGAAAGAACGCTACCAAAAACGCTAAAAATGCATACCAAGGTTTGAAAGCATCAATCTCGTACGCTGCGGCTGATCCGGCAATGATAGGGGCGATGGCAAGCGGTAAGGTGCGCAGGCGTGCGCCTTCAATCCACTCTGCGGGTGTTGCCACGGTGATCCCTCCGGTAGCGAGCGTGCGAAAACTGATTCTTGGCGGGGTCTTTAGCCCCTCGTATTTGTGTATTCTCTGTACAGCATACTGTATATAGCCCGCCGGTCGGGTTTGCCCGTGCTCGCGGTCGGAAAATCGGCGAGTATCCTCAGGAATTTGGGGGCACCCGCCACACCCAGCTTGTCGGTGCAGAACTCACGCAGTATATCGCATGTAACCCCGGAGGCAGCGGGTGCACTCTGCGCCGCAGATACGCCCCGCAGGGTGATCGCGGCAGCCACCGCCGAGCCCCAGCGCGCATCGGGAATGCCCATGACCGCAGCCTCACGCACCGCCGGGTGGCTTTCAAGGACGGCGGCGACTGCGTGGGAAGAGACTTTCACCCCGCCGGTAATAATCACATCATCGGAGCGCCCCACAATGTTCAGCATCGGGGCGCCCTCGTCCTCTGGCGTATTCGGAGCAGTGGGTGTGAGCGAGCCGTAATCGTCGGTGCGGTACCACCGGCATCCGTCGGCATCAACGAAGAAATGCGATGCGGTGCGCGCGTTATCGCCCATATACCCGCTGGCAAGGTGCTCACCACCAAGCCAAATGCGCCCGGCACCTGTAGCGTCGCCCGCCACAGAACTGTCTAATAAACCCGCGTCCTCGGGAATCACACGCAGCCGCACCCCGGGCAGCGCGGTCCCC
>ERZ772928.382-NODE-382-length-20197-cov-2.739897_pt1 | contig 20197 bp, 11 predicted proteins | sample MGYA00511686_ERZ772928 | MGnify/ENA primary metagenome ERZ772928 (study PRJEB29015, sample SAMEA2738063) | human oral metagenome | biome: human oral; feature: human-associated habitat; material: saliva | place: China | collected 2219 ... | reverse complement strand
AGCGCATGTCCAAGAAGAAGCACCGTAAACTGCTTCGTAAGACTCGCCACCAGCGTCGTAACAAGAAGTGACGCCTGGCGCGTGAGCGCTTGGATGGCTGCTATCCCTAGGGTGGCAGCCATTTCGTTTATCTAAGTGTGATAACTACCTTCGCGCTAAGATTTACTTTATTATTGAACTACTTTGTTTTGCTGGCTGCTTGGGCCGCACAATCTAGTAAGAAATGAGAGCTTTAAACATGGCCTCCAGCTGCGGCACTGGTGCAATCTCGGGTGCAATGGGTATAGGCGACGACGTCGTCGCTTCCGCTAGCTCTAGTGTTGCAGGCGGCTGTGGGCAGGGAGCTGCACCTAAAACGGCCGCTGCGGGCGCCGTCGTCGGCTGTGGGCAAGAAGCCACCAAGGCAGTGAGCGAGCCAGCTAGCGGTTGTGGGCAAGAAGTCGCATCTGCCGGGTGCGGGCAAGAAGCAAGCAATGCCAGCAGCTGCGGCCAGGGTGACAAGCGCCTACTAACCGAGTCGCAAATGCGGGCCTGGAGAGCTTTTTTAGGGGCCAGCACACTGGTGTCGGCACGCCTAAACCACGAGCTAGACGAGGTCGCCGCCATCTCCATGTATGAGTATGAGATCCTGGTACGCCTATTTGAAAGCGAAGCCGGGCGCGTACGCATGAGCCAACTGGCTGACCAAGTCTCCTACTCGCGCTCACGCCTAACCCACACGGTAGGGCGGCTAGAACGTGCCGGCTACGTATTGCGCTCCTCATGCCCCAATGACCGACGCGGCGTCTACGCCCACCTAACCAAGGCTGGCTACGAGTTTTTGGCTCAAACTGCGCCTATCCACCTCGACGGGGTGCGTCGCCACCTAATCGACCGTTTCACCCCCAGTGAGCTGGCCACACTAACTGAGCTGCTGGAAAAGATCACTACCGACGCAGACTCAACACGCTAAAACGTGCTGAGGCTCTGACCCTGGCATAGAATTGCCGCTATGGTGCGCACAACAATTCACGTCATGCGTCATGGCGAGGTAGATAACCCCCAGGGCGTCCTTTATGGGCGTATGCCCGGCTACCACCTAACCCCTCGCGGCCATGCCATGGCCCAGATGGTGGCAGATTACCTAGTGGAAACCGGCAAAGACATCACTGTGGTAACCACTTCACCCCTAGAGCGAGCCGTGGAATCAGGAGCCCCCACCGCCGCCGCTTTTGGCATTAAAGCCGGCACTGACGCGCGCCTAATTGAGGCCGAAAACCACTTTGAGGGCGTGGCCGTAAACCGTAACCGTTGGGTGCTAGCCCACCCCGAACACTGGGCTTACTACATCAACCCGCTACGCCCCTCCTGGGGTGAGCCCTACACCCAGCTGGTGGCGCGCATGAGCGCCGCCGTGCGTAGCGCCCTGGTGCAGGCGCGCGGCCATGAGGCCCTACTGGTTTCACACCAGCTACCGATCTGGTCGCTGAGCCTGTTCCTGCATGGGCGCCCCCTGGCCCACGATCCGCGCCGACGCCAATGCTCTTTAGCGTCCTTGACCTCTTTAACTTTTGAAGACAACACCCTGGTGGGTTTGGCCTACACTGAGCCGGCTAATGCGCTGCTGCGTGAAGCTGAAGATATGGTGCCTGGCAGCGGCGTGGCCGGGCTGAAAATTGGCGATGGCGAGGGGCGTGCGTGAGCCAGTCGGCGCCGCAGCAGCCCCAAGATCAGCTGGCTACGACGCCGTCGCAGCCAGCTGGCGCGAGCGAGCCTAGTGGCTCAGCCGCGCACGGTGACTCAACCGAGCCCAGACACGGCGCAGTGGCTTCCGGCGAGTTAGTGCCAGCTACTAGCCGCACCCTGCAGCCGCGCCCCCAACCCCAACGCCCCTGGACCGGCCAAGACTATGTTTGGTGGAATACTGCGCAGGTGCTCACCGCTGTGCGGGCAGGTTTTAAACCCAACCCGGTTTCTCCAGTAGTTGACCCGATTCGCCCCACTCACAGCGGCGAAGTGATTCTGGGTTCTTGCGACGGGGAAATCCTGGCTTTTAAACGCGGTGACAACAGCAACTATCAGCCTATGCGCGGCTTCTTTTTAGCTGGCGGGGCTGCCGGGTTGGCGCTGATGGCGGCCTTCTTTGGGGGACAGGCGGTAGTTAATTCGCGCCGCAAACGCCGCGCCGAGCGTGACGCGGTTGAAAAATGGCGCCACCTGGCCAACGCCCGCCTGAGCGTATCCACCCACGGCATCTACCTGGGCACGCCTGACGGCGTGATGTTCATTGGTTACCAGCAGATCCGCGAGTGCCAGGTAACTGGTGTGGGTGAAGTGATGCTGGCGGCCACCAATGAGCAGGGCAACGTGCGTTTGAAGGTGCGTGGGCAGTGGGCTGAGCTAGTGATGGTTATTTGGGCGGCTTTGTTTTTGCCTGAGCATCCCCAGTTGGTGGGCCGTAGCTGGCTGCCGGGGGATTGGTTGCTGCATGCGCGTGCCTATAACCGTGAGGTGGACACCAGTAACTGGCCCTAGTTCCAGTAATTGGCCTTAGTTTTCGGGGTGCTCGTCCTTTTTTTCGCGGCTGTCCGGGGCGGCGCTGCCAGATTTCGGGTTGCTGCCTTGGGCGCTGCCGGGCTCCTTGGGCTTGCTAGGCTGGGTACCGCTAGTGGGCTCTGCGGGGTTCTTAGCGGATTGGCCAGCCTGTTCGCGGCCCGCCTGATTGGGGCTGGCCTGGGGGCGCTGGGAGCGGTTTTGTTGGAGCTGCTCGCGTTGGCGACGGCGTTTTTCGGCTTGCACCTGCTCATCTAATTTACGCAGGAACTCAGGGTCGTCGTCGGGAGCAGCCGGGGTGGAAGCGTGGCGCGACAGATGCAGATCTACGCCTTTTTCCGCAGACCAAAGCCCGCCACTGAGCTGCCCGCCGCGTTTCTCAGCGGCGCTTACCCGGGAGGTAATGATCCAGGCCAGGGGGCCAAGCATGATGGTGGAGAACATTAAAATCAGCGTAATCCACAGGTGTTTAGGCATACGCGCCGGCATGTCCTCCTCGGGTGTGCGTACGCAGTCAATGAGGGCATACAGCGCCAAGGCGATCACGAATACCATTAGGAAAAGCCGCATAAGTGCAGCTTAACCATATTTTTGTGACTTGGTAGTCATACCATTGAAAGCGTGAGCCTTTTTCGCATCCAGCGCACCCAGAGTGCAGCGCAAATTGAGGAGTTCGCCCAGCTGTTAGCTAGGCGCATGTCTGCGGACGCTTCCGACGTCGTCGGTAGGGGCGGGCATTTACGTAAGCCGCAAACCTCCGCTCCAGGGCTGGTCAGCCGCAGTAGTTTGAGCGCTGCTGACGTGGCCCGCGCCCAGGCCCGTTCGCTGGCGAAACAGTATTTGCGCCCTAGCCGCGAAATTATTGTGCCTATCGCACCCCATGAGGACACGCGGGAGGTGGCCGCGAATTTGGCGCGGCGGATCCCGGCCCGGGCTAGTGGCCGCAGTGTGGGGGTGGATATGGTGCTGCGTACGTCTGGCTCAACTACCGGTACTGGCAAGCTGGTGGGGGTGTCGATGGATGCGCTGGTAGCGTCGGCACGGGCCACCCATAAACGCCTGGGTGGGCCGGGAATTTGGGTGCTGGCTTTGCCCGCCTATCATGCCGCTGGGGTGCAGGTTTTGGTGCGGGCGGCGGTGGCCGGTACGCACGTGTTTAACGCCTATAAGGAGGGTGGTTTTGACCCCCAGCATTTGGCGCAGGTTATCGACGCCGCCTGCGTAGCTGCTGGCGATGCCGTGCCTTCCTGTGGCGACGACGCCGCTTCCTCCTGCGGGGCCGACGCCGCTAGCTCCCGCGCTGGTGGCGCTGGCGAAGCGGCGCTCGCGGCTGACGACTCTGGCAGGGCTTGCCCGGTGTATACCTCGCTGGTGCCCACGCAGTTGCGCCGGGCTTTGGATGATGAGCAGCTGCGCGGCGCCTTGACGCGGCTAGATGCGGTGCTGATTGGGGGAGCGGCAGCTGATGCACAGCTGTTGGAGCAGGCTAAAGCTGCCGGTATTAGGGTGGTTACCACCTATGGCATGAGCGAAACCTGTGGCGGGTGTGTTTATGACGGCCAGCCACTGCCTGGGGTGAGTATGGATGTAGATCAGGCCACCGGGGCAATTTGGTTGTCTGGGCCGATGCTGGCCACTGGCTACCTGGGTGATGAGGAGCGAACTAGGCGCTGCTTTGTTAGCCGCCCTGATAGCCAGGCCGGTGAGCCGGCCAGGCGCTGGTTTATTACCTCTGATCGTGGCCATATTGTAGATGGGCGTCTACAGGTGCTTGGGCGTCTAGATGACGTCATTATTAGCGGCGGCATTAAGGTGGAGCCTGGCCCGATTGAGGCCTTACTGGCCTTAAACCCGCTGGTGAGTGAATGCGCGGTGGTGGGTTTACCCGATTTGCAGTGGGGGCAGGTGGTTACCGCAGTGGTGGTGCCCGCTTCAATGCCGGGCCTGGGCCGGGTAGATGAAGGCGCTATTTTGGCCCAAATCCGTGTCTATCTGGAGCAAAAGCTTAGTGGCGCCCAATGCCCTAAGCAGGTGCTGCTAGCTGATGCGCTGCCCTATAAGGGCATCGGTAAAGTTGACCGGCGCGCCCTAGCCCAAAGCTTGGCGCGCGCATAACTAGCTAGAAGCATAACTAACCTGAAATAAACAGCTTGGGGGTGGAACACTGTTCCACCCCCAAGCCTTGGTTTAGCTAGTTGTCTTCAGCCCCTGGGGGCTCGCCTGCCATTTAGGGCAGCGAGTCGGGCTGCCAGTGCTGAGCCTAGCGGCGTCAGTTGTTCAGCTCGCGTTCGGCGCGCACCTGGCGGGTAGCGGCCACCAGGTTTTCCAGCGAAGCCTTGGTTTCGGCGTAGCCACGAGTCTTTAGACCACAGTCGGGGTTAACCCACAGGCGAGAAACCGGTACGGCGTCGGCAGCTAGGCCGATCAGCTGCGCCAACTCTTCCTCGCCGGGCACGCGCGGGGCGTGAATGTCCCACACACCAGGGCCAATGCCGTGGTCGAAACCAGCCTCAGCCAGCTCGGGGACAACCTCCATCTTGGAGCGGGCCGCCTCAATGGAGGTCACATCCGCATCCAGGCCCTTGATAGCGTCAATGATCTGGCCAAACTCGGAGTAGCACAGGTGCGTGTGAATCTGGGTGTCTGGGCGCACGCAGGAGGTGGCCAGGCGGAAGGAACCCACCGACCAGTCCAGGTAGTCGGCGTGGCGCTCAGCGTCCAGGGGCAGCAGCTCACGCAGAGCCGGCTCATCCACCTGGATGGCGGCAATGCCGGCAGCTTCCAGGTCGCTAACCTCGTCGCGCAGCGCCAAACCAATCTGGTCAGCAATTTCGCCCAGAGGCAGGTCATTACGCGGGAAAGACCAGGCAATGATGGTCACCGGGCCGGTGAGCATACCCTTAACCGGCTTGTCGGTTAGCGACTGGGCGTAGCTGGTCCAGCCCACAGTCATGGCGGCCGGACGCGACACGTCACCCCACAGGATCGAGGGGCGGGTGCAGCGCGAACCGTATGACTGCACCCAGCCGTTGCGGGTGGCGGCAAAACCATCAAGCAGCTCAGCGAAGTACTGCACCATGTCGTTACGCTCAGCCTCACCGTGCACCAGCACATCTAGGCCCAGCTCTTCCTGCAGCTTGATTACCGCAGCGATTTCTTCACGCATACGCTCCTGGTAGTCGGCGTCAGAAAGCTCGCCGCGTGCGTTGGCGGCGCGAGCCTTACGAATCTCAGTGGTCTGCGGGAAAGAACCAATAGTGGTGGTGGGCAGCGGAGGCAGGTGCAGGCGCTGGGCCTGGGCAGCCTCACGCTCCAGGTAGGGCTCACGGGCGCGGTCGGCGTCGGTCAGGGCGGCGGTGCGGCTGCGGACCTCGGGGCGTACCACGCCAGGGGCAGCAGCGCGCTGCTCTAGGACGCGGGTCGCCTCGGCCACCTCGCCGTCGATGGCCTCCCAACCCTCATCTAGGCCGCGAGCCAGAGTAACTACTTCCTGCACCTTCTGGTCGGCGAAAGCCAGCCAGGCGTGCAGGTTTTCGTTCAGCGTGGGGTCATCCCAGGTTTCCAGGGCGGTGTCGTGAGGCACGTGCTGGAGCGAGTTGGAGGTAGCCACAGTCACCTTGGCGGCGCCCAGGGCTTGGGCGGCGGTTAGGGTCTGGCGTAGAGCAGCCAGGTCGGCGCGCCAAATGTAGCGGCCGTCCACAGCCCCAACCACCAGGGTCACCCCAGACAGGTCGGCGTCCTTAGGTAGGCTGCCGCGCAGGGTGTCAACGTGGATAGCTTCCACCCCGGTCTTAGCTAGGGCGCCTACAGCCTGGGAGGCGTCCCCATAGGGGGTGGTCACCAGGATCTGGGGGCGGTTAGTGGCTTTAGCTAGACGCTCATACACACCCACAGCCAGTTTGGCCAGCTCAGCGCGGGGGTGCGAGAGGTTGTCGGAGGTTAGGGCCGGCTCGTCCAGCTGCACCCAGGGGGCGCCAGCCTCGTGCAGGGAGGCCAGGGCCTGCTCGTAAGCGGCCACAGCCTCATCAAGGCGGCTTAGCGGGTCAAAGTCGGGGGTGGCCGGGTCAGCCTTAGCTAGTGCCAGGTAGGTCAGCGGGCCCACCAGCACCGGGCGGGTCACGTAGCCCCACTGACGGGCCTGCACGAACTTACGGGTGACGGCGTCGTCGGCAAAACGCAGCGGAGTGTCAGGGCCGATCTCGGGGACCAAGTAGTGGTAGTTAGTGTCAAACCACTTAGTCATCTCCTCGGGGCCCACCTTTTCATCCCCACGGGCCAGGGCGAAGTAGAGGTCTAGACCCTCACGGCCGGCAAAACGCGGGGGGATAGCACCCAGTAAAACGGTGGCGTCTAGCACCTGGTCGTAAAAAGAAGGTGCGTCAGCCAGGGAGGCGTCAGAGGCGCCCAAACCCAGCTCAACTAGGCGCGCCAGGTTCTCCTGACGTAGCTTGCTGGCGGCTTCAAGCAGCTCAGTCTCGCTGCTGCGCCCGGCCCAGTAGGCCTCCAGGGCGCGCTTTAGCTGACGCTGACGGCCAATGCGCGGATAGGCCAAAATGGTGGCGGTGGGGAACTGCGTAGTTGCAGCAGACATGGGTGTTCTCCTTGATTTTCTTGGATTAGCGCGCACGAAACTAGACGCACGCTAGTGGGTAGCTAATGGTTGATGGTTACGGATTGACGACGACGGCGCTGGTTTAGCGCGCAAGTAGCGGGGAGTGGTGCGCACTAGGCTCCACACCCATTAGAGACAAAATGTCTAGTACCGGCTTGGCCTTGTTGAAGGTGTATAGGTGCACGCCGGGGGCGCCCGCATCCAAAACCGAGTGGATCAGTTTGGAGCCAAAAGCCGCGCCGAAAGCGTCACGTTGTTCTTGGTGCTGGTAGCCGGCCAAAGTGGATAGCAGCTGTTCGGGCACCTCAATGCCGGTTAGGTCTTGGACGCGGCGCAGCCGCGCCGGGTCGGTGGCTGGCAGGATACCGGGAACAATCGGGATGTGTACGCCGGCACGGCGGGCGCGTTCCACGAAGGAGGCGTACACCTCTGCATTCCAAAACAGCTGGGTGATGGCGAAAGAAGCGCCGGCTGCCTGCTTAACTAGCAGCCGCTCCACCTCCTGGGCGGGGGTGGTGCCAGCCGCCGGGTTGCCAGCCGGGAAGGCGGCCACCGCAATGGTTAGGGGCTTAAAAGCTGAGCGCAGCGCCTCACCGGGGTGGGCGTCGCAGCGGCGCTGTTCAACCGTGCGGATCAGGTGGATTAGCTCAGTGGCACTGGCGACGCCGTCAGGGCCGGGCTCCCAACTGGTTTCGCCTGCTGGGGGGTCACCACGCAGAGCCAGGAAGGTACGCACCCCAGAGTCCAGGTAGTCATAAACCGTGGAAACCACTTCAGCGGTGGAGTTACCCACGCAGGTCAGGTGGGCGATGGGCTGGATGGGGGTGTCTGCCACCAGGCGGTGCACGGTGGCGCGGGCGTTTGAGCGGTCCTTGCCACCAGCCCCGTAGGTGACAGACATGAAGTCGGGGCGCACTTGCAGCAGCTGATCCACTGTCTGCCAGAAGGGGGCCTCCAGAGAGGGTTTGCGCGGAGGCATAACCTCAAAGGAGAGCAAGGTGGGCTCATGGTCGTGGGTACAGGGGCAGGCGTAAATGTCGTTAGAGAAAGGCACTATAGAAACTTTCGTGTTTGTGACCGTGCCTTCGCATAAGTGCATTGCGCTGGTTGCGGCGCCTGGTAGCTGCACTCAGGTAGCTACAGATATACCTGTAGTTATGGTGAGACTAATGAATATGGTTTAGTGCGAAGGAATGGTCAGTGAATGGCGGACAACAGCGTCAGCTACACATTCGAGCACGAATCGATCCACATACGCACATGCGCTGGGGGAATTCGAATTTGGTCCAAACACTCATAGTGGTTTGATGCTAACACATCTGAGCGGCTGTGCAATCACCAGTTTGTCTGGTGGACAAAATTGAGACTGCGCTGAGGGGTGTGTTGAGGGATGCAATGAAGGTAGCGCTGAGAGGTGCGCTGATTGCACTTAGGGGGCGCTGAAGGCTGCGAAGGCTGCCCCTAAAGGAGGTGACAAAGCACAAAAATGCCCTGATAGATTGCTAACTAAATACCTAGGTTTTATGGGGAAGGCTCCCCATCGCGCTAGGGTGAAGGCTAGACCTAGGGTGTTTGTTGCCCTGCTTGTGCCCTCAAAGCACGATAGTGGCAATAAAAGCCTACAATTCCCCGGCCATACCAGGCTGAACAGTGGCCGGCAGCGAGAGTCTCGCGAACTCTGGCTGCCAGCTCCAAAATTTTCAGTGAGGTTAAAAATTGAAGCTGCCCAAGTTGGTGCGCTCCAAGCGCCAAGGCGCCGATAGCTCTGCCCGTACACGTTTACGCGCAGGCATGGGAGCCCGAATTAAACTTCGCAACCTCATCGGTGCGGCCACCGCCGTAGCTACTGCCTCCGTGGTGGCCCTGGCAGTAGCCCACCCGGGCATTGTTTCCAAAGAAGTAAACCTCAACGACGGCGGCGTGTGGGTAACCAACCAGGACATGCGCCTGGTTGGGCACCTGTCTTACCAAGCCCAAGCCCTCGACGGGCGCGTACGCACCGACTCCACTAACTTTGATGTACGCCAAAACGGCGCCACAGTGTTTGTAGCTAACACTGATGGTGGATCTTTTACTCGCGTAGACCCTGCCCGCGTGGCCCTGAAAGAATCCATTAAATTCGCTGGCGCTGACAAAATCCAGATGGGCGGCTCACGTATCGGCTATGCGGATGCTAAAACCGGCAAAGTTTGGCTAGCTGACGCCGCTCAGGCTGCCAGTTTCAACCCCGCCACCGCCTCCCCGGTGGTGACCGACATGCCTGGCGCGGTGTTAAGTATCGGTAGCGACGGCGTCGCCCACGTAGTAAGCCTAAAAGCCGGCAAAATTAAGACCCTCACTCCTGCAGGTGAGCAGCTAGACGTAAGCGAAACTAAACTGCCTAAACTCGCCAACAACGCCAAATTGCAGGTCAGCGCGGTAGGTAAGCAGGCAGTGGTGCTGGACACCAAAAACAACACGCTGGTACTGCCCAGCGGAGACGCCGTCCACCTAAACGGCACCGACCTGCAGCTACAAGAAGCCGGCCCGGAAGCTAAAGACGTGCTGGTAGGCACGCGGGGGGCGCTGCTGCGAGTAAACCTGGATGACAAAAAAGTCACCACCGTTAAAGCCAAAACCGCCCAGGGTTCCCCCTCGCGCCCGGTGCTACACCGAGGCTGTGTGTATGCGGCCTGGAGTGGGCAAGGTAGCTTCCTGCGTGACTGCCCCGGCACCAAAAATGACCTGGCCCGTAAAGTTTCCACATTGAACCAGGCCAGCCAGGCAGTGTTTCGCACCAACCGCGACGTGATCGTACTCAACGACGTCAAAACCGGTGGGCTGTGGCTGCCTGATAAGGACATGGTTGAGGTAAAGGGCTGGGAAGAGGTCAAATCCAAGCTGGAAAACGAGGACGAGGAAGACGACTCCAACCAGCGCGACCAAAACGCCCCCAAAGAACACAAGGACGAAAACCACCCGCCCAAAGCCAATAACGACGAGTACGGCGTGCGCGCAGGTGGCACCGCCTACCTGCCGGTAATCAACAACGACACTGATGAAGATGCCGATGTGCTCACCGCCGCCCCGCTCAGCCAGCCCAGCTGGGGGAATGTGGCCCCGGTGCGTGACGGCGCCGCCCTGCAGGTGCGGGTAGATGCCGGCGCCACCGGCTCTAGCACCTTCAACTATGAGCTCAGTGACGGACGCGCCAACGCCCAAGCCAGCGTGCAGCTAACCGTGCACCCTGACTCGGTAAACGAAGCCCCCAAGCAAACCAACCGCTCTGTGCTAAGCCTGGCCACCGGCGCGCAGGGGCAAATCAACGTCTCCAACGACTGGCTAGACCCAGATGGGGACCAGATCTACATCAAGAGCGTGCAGGCGCCGTCCACCATGAACGTCAATTGGCGCGCTGACGGCACTATCACCATTAAAGACACCGGCACTTCCCCCGGGGATGTAAGCCTGAAAGTTATCTTCTCTGACGGGCGCGCTGACGGCGAAGGCAGCCTGAACGTGAGCGTTAAGGCCCCGGGTAACCTGGACCCCATCACTAACGGTGACCACCTGGTCACCCCGGTGGGTGTATCCGCGCAGCTAACCCCCATGGATAACGACTCTGACCCTAACGGCGGCACCCTGCGTTTAACCCAGGTGGATGAAGCTCCCGCCGGCTTGTCGGTAACCAGTGACCTACCTACCGGGGTGCTTACCTTTACCCCCACTGCAGAAGGCACCTACTACCTGAACTATCAGGTTTCTAACGGCCCCAAGACCGCCTCGGGCTTTATTAGGGTTGATGCCATTAAGAGCGCAGAAAAATCTGTGCCAATTGTGCAAGATGACGTCACCTCTCTGCCTGAGGGTGGCTCGGCTTTGGTGGCCGCCTTGGATAACGACACTGACCCCACCGGGGGCGTGTTGTCAGTCCAGTCAGTTAAAACCCCTGACGGCTCCCCGCTGGTGGCCGCAGTTTTGGAGCACCGGGTCGTGAAAATCACGGCGCCCAGTGGCCTAAGTGAGCCGGCTAGCTTGACTTACACCGCCGTCAACCAGTCTGGCGCCACCCAGGGCACTATCCGGGTTGTGCCCACCCCGGCAGCTGACATGACTAAACCCCCGCAGCTAAACGACGACAACCTGGTGGTGCGCGTTGGTGACGTGGGTAGCATCTCGGTGCTAAACAATGACCGCTCCCCGGGCGGGCTTAAGCTCACCGTGCAGCCTGATCTGCAAAGCTCAGTGTCAGCCAACCTGGGTAAAGCTTTCGTCTCTGACAATGTGGTGCGTTTCCGTGCCGCTAACCAGCCTGGCTCCGGCAAGCTCATTTACACGGTGCGCGACGCCTCCGGGAACGTAGCTAGTGCCGCCGTGAACTTGACGGTGGTGGGCTCTGATCCTGAAAACGACACCGCCCCCCACCCGCAAGATGTGCAGGCACGCGCCGTGGCGGGGGAGAAGGTAACTATTCCTATCCCGCTGCAGGGCATTGACGCTGAAGGTGACTCGGTGAGCTTGACGGGCCTGGCAACCTCACCCACTTTGGGTAGCGCTGAAGTTAGCGGCACATACCTGACCTACACCGCCGCCAACGGCGCGGCCGGCACGGACGTGTTTAGCTACACCGTCACCGACCGCCTAGGGCGCAGCGCTAACGGCCAGGTCAAGGTGGGGGTAAGCGCCATAGCCGGCACCAACCAGCAGCCGGTGGCTATCTCTGACTCGGTGCGGGTACGCCCCGGCGTGAAAGTCTCAGTACCGGTACTGTCTAACGACCTTGACCCCGATGGGGATCCACTTTCACTAGTGGCAGACGATGTACGCAGCAGCGACGACTCAATTGAGGTCAGCGCTGAGCATTCACGGGTAGTGTTCAAGGCCCCTGAAAAAGCCGGTACCTATTCACTGCAATACGGGGTCAGCGACGGCCACTCTGAGCCGGTAATTGGCTTGGTCACCGTGGTGGTTTCGCCCGACGCCGCCCTGGTTGCGCCTATTGCGCGCGACGACGAGGTCAGTGTTGAGCAGGTTCGCGCCGCCCAGGGCACCGTGAAGGTGTCTGTGCTTGATAATGATGAAGACCCCGACGGCGATATTGAATCTGACCGCGTCACCAGCTCTGACCCGGGCGTGAAAGTTTCGGGTAAAGACCTGCTAATTGAGCCGGCCACGCAGGGGCGTTACGTGCTCTACACGGTTACCGACAAGGACTCCCTGTCTGCTTCAGCTGTGGTGTGGGTGCCTGGTAACCAGGTAACTAACCCTGAGCTGAATGTGTCTAAGACTCCTATCCATGTTAAAGCCGGCACTAAAACCGCTATCGCACTAAAGAATTATGTGCGTGTACGTAGCGGTCGCAGCGTAAGTGTGCCGAAAGATGGGCAGGCTAGCGCCTCCGCCGGTTGGGATGGCTCAACACTAGTTAAAGACTCTGCCACCTTGGAGTTTGGGGCTAAAGCTGACTATTCCGGGCCCTCCTCAATCACGGTTACGGTAACTGACGGCAGCGACGATAAAGCCCTGTCTGCCACGCTCACGATCCCGCTGATTGTGGATCCGGGCGCTGCTAACCGTCCCCCGCAGGTGCGCCCCACCGCCATTGAGGTGGCCGTGGGTGGTCAAAGCGTCAGCGCGGATATGAGCAGCTGGGTTAGCGACCCCGACGGCGACGACCCCGCCTCCATGACCTACACGGTTTCGGGGGCCGCCAATGGTATCCAAGCCAGCGTTGATGGTCACACCCTCAAGGTGCAGACCGGCACGGGGGCTAAGCGCGGCAACAGCGCTAACTTGGCGTTGACTGTGCGCGACGCCAAGGGAGCCAGCACTAAAGCGGTAATTCCGGTTAGTGTCACCGGCGCTAAAGAGCCGCTGGTGCAGCTAAGCCAAGCCCAGGTGAGTGTGGATGCAGGTAAATCCACCACGGTTGACGTGGCTAACTACGCTACTAACCCCTTTACTGACACCCCGATCCACCTAGTGGGCTCGCCTAGCTCCAGCGACGGTATTAGCGTGAGTGCCTCGGGCACGTCCCTGACCATTAGCGCCCGAGATGGCCTGCACGGCACCTACAACATCTCCTACCGAGTGGGCGATAAAACTAACGACGCCGACCGTGAAGTTACGGGCACCATTGCGGTGAGTGTACGCGGCTTGCCTGACGCCCCCAGCGGGGTTAGGGCCACCGCTAACGGCTCCGACGCAGTGACAGTTTCCTTCACCGCCGGGGCTTCTAACGGCGCCGACATCAATAACTTCACCGTCCACGACACAGTGCAGGGCGACCTGCTTGACTGTGGCGTGGTCACCAGCTGCATTATGCCCGGCCGCACCCCGGGAATTACCCACTCCTTCTATGTGGTGGCCCGTAACGCGGTGGGTCAGTCCCCGCGTTCTAATACTGCCAGTGTGCAAGTCAGTGTGGTGCCGACGGCGCCCGGAGCCCCCGTTGGTAAGGCTGGTGACGGTAGCGCTAGTTTCACGTGGAACAGGTCTAACTCGCCCGGCTCGCGTATCACCGGTTACGTAATTACGCTCTCCCCAGGTGGGCTCAGCCAGAACGTAACCGAACCTAAGGCTACCTTCACGGGCCTAACCAACGGCACGGCCTATACGGCCACTGTGCGCGCGGTTAATGCTCAAGGTGCCAGTCAGGAATCAGCTGCTAGCCAGCCGGTGACTCCCTATGGCAAGCCTGGCCCGCCCACTAATTTGACGGCAGTTAAACAGGGCCAGGGTTCAGATGGCACCACCAGGGTGCTGGTGTCGTGGAACCCGCCAGCCAACACTGGTGGGCTGCCGATTACCCACTACCTCCTTTCTTACACCGATAGCCCTACGGCCTCTAGTGCCATAGTGATTTATGGGTTAAGTAAGCCCTATGAAATTGATACAAGCGTAGACAGGACCGTGAAGTTCTCAGTCAGAGCGGTAACTCACGGCGGCACGTCTGAGGAAGTCTCATACACTATGAAGCTGGAGGGTAAAGTATCTGCTCCTTCAGTGTCTGCAGCCCCCAAGGCTACTGGCGCCGATAACTCTGTAGACTTCACGGCTACCAGCGGTGACAAAAATTCCCAGAACCTGGAATGGTCAACCGATCAGAACACCTGGCAGTCGGTAGCCAATAAAACAGGTAACGGCTTAACTAACGGTAAAGAATCCACTATTTATGTGCGCGCCTGTAACTCTTCAGGTAAGTGCTCTGAAGGAGTAGTGGCCGGTAAGGTGACGCCTTTTGGCGCCCCAATCTCGCCCACTTTGGCCTGCACTCGCCCTGAGGGCACTAAGGTCAGCTGCCAAGTTGGCCCCGCTAACGGCAATGGGCGCACCGCCACCAGCTCGGCTTACATCAGCACTGGTGCAGGTGCCTACACCAATAAGCAGGAGCCGCCGGCAGGCGGCGGCACTGTGGAATTCCAAAACGGGGTTGAAGCAGGTAAAGAAGTAAAAATCTGCACCAGTTCCAAGCAGGTAACCAGCGAGGCCGGCACCCGCGAATCTGAACCGCGCTGCCAAAGCCTAGCGGCGCCGTCGGCGGCAGAACCCAAGCCAGCCAACAACTACCAGGGCTTTGTGGACCGCTCCCAGGTAGTAAACGGCAGCTGCGGCAGCACCAGCCCCAACTGCTACCGCTACGGCGTCAAGCTGTGGGACTGGAAGGACGGCACCACCACCAAGTGCACCATTACCTGGGCGGGCAAAACCTACACGATGGCCCCCGCTGCTGGTAAAGACGAAAAACGCTACACCACCTTTGACGGTGGAGTAACCCTGTATGTTGCTACCAGCATTACCCAGGCGGAAGAAAACGAAGATAACGCCGCCTTGCAATGCGATTCTGGCACACACCAATAAACCAGCTTTGCAGCCCTAAAACTGCCCCGTATATAAGCGTCAGCGAAAAGTTTTGAAAGGAATAACCCATGTCGCTCACCCAGGCTAACGCCGCCCAGTTTGCTGATCTATTTAACAAAATGGTGCTTAACGTAGGGCAGGCCTTGCTGGGCAAAGAGCAGGTAATTCGCCTGGCTGTCACCACCATGCTGGCTGAGGGGCACCTGCTGCTCGAAGACGCCCCGGGCACTGGTAAAACCGCCCTGGCCCGCGCCCTGGCGGCCACTATCCAAGGTACCCACTCGCGTATCCAGTTCACCCCTGACCTGCTACCCAGCGACATCACCGGGGTGACCATCTACGATCAGCGCAGCGGCCAGTGGGAATTCCACAAGGGCCCGGTATTTGCCTCTATCGTGCTGGCTGATGAGATCAACCGTGCCAGCCCCAAAACCCAGTCGGCGCTGCTGGAGGTCATGGAAGAGTCGCAAATTACCGTGGATGGCAAAACTCACTCCACCGGGCGCCCCTTCATGGTTATCGCCACCCAAAACCCCATTGAGCAGGCCGGCACCTACCCGCTGCCCGAAGCCCAGCTGGACCGTTTCTTGATGAAAACCTCCGTGGGCTACCCCGAGCGTGGGGCTATGGCCCAGGTGTTGGCTGACTCAGCTAACCCCGACCGCTCCGCTAAATTGTCGGCTGTGGTTTCCTCCGCTGTGGTCACCCAGCTGGCGGATGTAGCCGGAACTAACTATGTCGACGGCGCCGTACTGGACTACATTGCGGCCCTAGCTGAAGCCACCCGCCTACACCAGCAGGTGCGCGTGGGGGTCTCTACCCGTGGCGCTATCGCCATGACCCGCGTGGTGCGCGTATGGGCTGCCGCTCAGGGGCGCAACTACGTAATTCCCGACGACGTCAGGGAGCTGGCCTCAGTGGTGTGGGCTCACCGCCTGGTGTTGGATGTGGACGCCCAGTTCTCCGGCGCCAGCGCCGAAGGCGTCATTGAGCAGATTCTAGCTTCTGTCCCCGCGCCCACCGCACACAGCTAAACCATGACCGCTAAAACTAGCTCTACGCCCCCACGCGGCGGCGTCGACTTAAACCCCGGCGCAAAGGGCCAAAAACCCACTAGCTGGCGACGCCTGCGCACCCGCGCCACCCAGGTGCTCACCCCCCTGTGGTGGGGCGTGACCGCAGTGGCGCTAAGCGCGCTAGGCCTAGCCCTGCTAACGCATTGGGTGGAGCTGGCGGTGATCGGCCTGGTACTAGGCGTACTGGCCCTACTATCCCCGCTAAGCGCCCTGGGATTGGGTAAACACAACATCAACCTGTATGTGCAAAACGAGCGAGTGGTGGTGGGCGATAACGCCTACGGCGAGCTACAAGCCACCAACGCCGGCACCCGGCGTACCCGCAAAGCCGTGATGGAACTACCGGTAGGTAAATCCACCGCTGACGTACTGGTGCCCTCCCTGCGCGCCGGCCAGATGATTAGCCAGCCTCTAGCTATCCCCACCGCCCGACGCGGCCTGGTGCCAATCGGCCCAGTGCGCAGTGTTAACGGTGACGGGCTGGGCCTAGTGCGCCGCGAGCGCCGCTGGAGTCAGCGCATTGAGCTGTATGTGCATCCGCGTACGGTGGCTTTGGAAAGTGAAGCCATTGGTTTCATTAAGGATATTGAGGGAGCTACTATCCGGGATTTGTCTAGCTCGGATGTGTCTTTTCATACTTTGCGTGAGTATGTGCCCGGTGATGATCGGCGCAATATTCACTGGAAGTCTACGGCTCACACCGGCAAGTTGATGGTGCGTCAGTTTGAGGAGACGCGTCGGGCTCACCTGTTGGTGGTGTTGGATACGCGGGCGGCATCTTGGGCTAGTGAGGCTGAGTTTGAGGTGGCTGTCTCGGCGGCGGCGTCGCTGATTGTGGCCACGATTAAGGCTAGCCGTGAGGTTACTTTGGTGACTCAGGCGGGGGTGCCGGCGCTGCCTAACCCTAAGCGGGCTTTGGATGCGTTGAGCCTGGTGGAGATGGATGGGCGCGCCGCTGACTTGCCGGAGTTGACTAAGGAGGCGGTGGCGGCTTGTCCGGGTGCCTCAGTGGCGGTGTTGATTACTGGTTCAGGGGCTGATTTGGAGCTAATTGAGCGGGCTTGGGTGCGTCTGCCGGTGTCGGCGCGTTCTTATGTGTTGCGGGTGAGCCCGGGGCGGGCGGGGCGTAACCGTTTGGGGGCAATGGATTTGCTGCACTTGGGGGCGCTTAGTGAGCTTCCGGCATTATTGCGAAAGGCGGCGCTATGAGTGTTGATGGGCTTGAGACGGTTGGTAAGCGCCGGGCTTTTAACTGGCTGGGGCTGGTTGCTTTTACGCTGCTGATGTTGGCTGCCAGTGTTAGCCATGGGGCGGTGTTTGGGGACTGGTCTGGCTATATTGCGGCCATGGGCGGCACTTTGCTGGCTGTGGTGGTTACTGGCGTCGCTTATGCGTTGGGGTTGCGGCGGCTGGAAACTATTTTGGCCCTGGTGATTGCCTACCTGTTGGGTGGGGCTTTGGCTTTACCGAATTTGGCTAGCGCTAAGGTGTTTCCGTCTTTGCAGATGGTGCAAACCCTGGTGTTGGGGGCGGTAACTAGTTGGCGTGACTTGCTGACTTTGGCGCCGCCGGCTAACGCCTATGCGGGTATTACGGTGGTGCCGTATTTGAGTGCCATGGTGTGTGCTGGCTTGGGTGCTTCGATTGTGTTGCGCCATCAGCGCGGCCAGTTGTGGGCGCTGCTTCCGGCTGGGCTGATGTTTGCCCTGGGGGCACTATTTGGTGGTTTTGAGGCTCCTTATGGGCGCGATAGTGCGCTGGTGGGGGTGCTAGTGGCGCTGGCGTGGGCGGCTTGGGCGGTTAATAAGCGTCACGGCCGGGGTCAGCGCGGGCTGATCGCTTTGGGGGCGGGGCGGCTGCGCCGTCGAGCCCGCCTGGGCACGCTGCTGATGCTGGCTTGTGCCATGGCTGCGGGGGCGGTGCTGGGTCCGCAGGTGACGGGGGCTAATAACCGTGAGGTTTTGCGTAGCTATGTGACGCCGCCGCTGAATATTGCCGAGTATCAGGCTCCGCTTACGCGCCTGCACTACTGGGTGGATACTCAAAAAGACACCACTTTGTTTACGGTTTCGGGGCTGCAAAATGGTGAGCGTATCCGTGTCGCCACAATGGACGCCTATGACGGAAACGTTATGCGAGTTGGGACGTCAGACAACGGTGAGGGTTTTAAGCGGGTTGGGGCCCAGGTTGATACGCGCGTATTACCTAAAGGCGCTAAAACCCATAACCTGACTTTCACTATGGTTGATTACCAGGGTAACTGGCTGCCAGGTGGGGGACAGGTGCGTAGCTTCACCCCGCGTAAAGGCCAGGGTTTAACTCAGGATCTGTTCTATTCATCCAATCTGGGCGCCCTGCTTAGTACCCGTACCCTGGTTAAAGGCGATAGTTACAGCGTAAATGTGGTTACTGTACCTACATATTCGGATGCTCAGCTATCTAAGCGTAGCTTTGGGAAGGTAAAAAATGGCACAGACACTAATGTGCCAGCTGTGGTGGCTACGCGTCTGCGTGAGTTTGTGGGTAACGCTAACAGCCCGCTGGCCCGTGTGCGTGCCATGGCCACTAAATACCATGATGAGGGCTACTACTCTGACGGCTCAGACTCGATGGCGCGCCCCGGTCACCGCACCGCCCGCATCGATGAGCTGCTAGAACCCAACTACTACATGGTGGGTGATGACGAGCAGTACGCCGTGGCTATGGCGCTTATGGCCCGCCAGGCTGGTTACCCGGCCCGCGTGGTGCTGGGTTTCTACCCTGAGCACTACTCCAAGGGCACGTTAGAGGTTAAGGGCACTATGGCGCACGCCTGGGTGGAGGTTAACTTCGACGGCGACTGGGTGGCTTTTGACCCCACCCCGCCACGCGACAAGAAACTGGTTAACCCCAAGCCGCAGCCCAAGCCCAAGCCGCGTCCGCAGGTGTTGCAGGCACCGCCGCCCCCGCAGGAGCAGGCTGACCTAACCCCGGACGTGTCTGACGACCGCGACACTAAGAAAAAGCATGGTTTTGACTGGGCCCACTACCTGCTGCTGGTGGGGCAGGGGCTGGGTGTGGCCGCTTTGGTTAGCTCCCCGTTCGCGCTGATTTTGGCGCTTAAAGCGGTGCGTGGGCGCCGGCGTCGTAACCGTGACGAGCTTGGCAGTGCCCTGGGTGCCTGGGCGGAGCTGGAAGACTGGATGCGCGACTATGGCATCAAGCTGCCCGCTAACGCCACCCGCACCCAGATGGCACGCTACCTGGATATTGCGTTGGCTGATTATGACGCCGCCGCCGCCCAGGTGGCGCAGGCTAAACGCGCCAAGCAACAGGCTAAACGTAACGCCCAGGCACTGGGTGGGCAGGTTGATTTGGCGCCTAAACTGCGTGGCGCCGAGGCCATTGCGGCCGCTAACGCCGCTGGTAGCGCTGCTGTTGGGGCGGGCTCTGGTGGTGCCGGCGTCGCTAACGACGGCGCCTACGGCTTGGCAGGTGGCGCTCAGTTTGCAGGCGGTCAAGCCCCTGGCAGCGCAGGTAGCGGTGCTCTGGCGGCGCCCCTGTACGTGCCTGTAAAGGGACGCCAAAAGCGCCGTCGTCACCCCATTAAGGCCCTTAAAGCCAAGTGGGCCCGCGCTCGCGAACGCTCCCAGCGCCTAGCGCAGGCACGAACCGACGCGCTAGAGCCGGTCTTTGGCTCTAACTTCCCGCCAGGCTCGGTGCGTAACTTTGCGTTGTCAGTCAACGCGGTAGCTTTCGGCCAGTCGGAGCAGGTGAGCCTAACTACCGTTGATGGCGCCCAAAACCCCGCTAAACTGCCAGATCCCCAGGGAGTTGGGCACGAAAGTGGCTACGAAGCACCCCAAGTGGGTCGTAAGCAACGCAAGGGGCGCTTTGCAGATAAACAAAAGTCTAAAAAACGTTCAAATAACGCCAATCTGGAGCTAACTGAGCAGCAGCTTTCAGCTGATTCCCAGGAACCCTTATGGCTAGAGATGCAAAATCTTAAACAGCACCTTGGTGCCAGTAGGCGACGCACGCGTCGATGGCTAGCTGCGGTATCTCCAGTTTCATTAGGGATGCGTGTGCCGCAGTGGCTGCAGACCATGCGCGCTAACTTCAGGAGAAAGAAATGAGCCTAAATAGTCGCCCGGCCCCG
>ERZ772928.372-NODE-372-length-20406-cov-4.307946_pt1 | contig 20406 bp, 36 predicted proteins | sample MGYA00511686_ERZ772928 | MGnify/ENA primary metagenome ERZ772928 (study PRJEB29015, sample SAMEA2738063) | human oral metagenome | biome: human oral; feature: human-associated habitat; material: saliva | place: China | collected 2219 ... | reverse complement strand
TAAACAGCCGGGCTCTACATCTTCGAATACTTCGCTTTAACCTGCCGGTTGGCCTGCTGCTGCCAAATCAGAATCTCATCCGGCGACATTTCTTCTATCGTTTTTGGTGAAAAGCCAAACCACCAAGCCAAATCGGCAGCGGCTTGGTGGTAGCTGTCCCAATCAATTCGCCCCAATACAAAACGTCTGCAGCTTGCTGTAATCCTCCCACGCCATATTCTCGAAATCCTCCGGCATCAGGCCGGAAGCCAGAGCCATGACATGGATCTGCTGCAAGGCCGCACTGTTCGGGTACAACTCGGCTGCCTGCTTGTAGTCTTTCACCAGCACGCGGCGGGTGGTCACTTCCGTAACCGTGCCGTTTGGTGTCTCAATCGGCTGTACCAGTTGGATGGTCTGGGTAACACCGATTTTTTGTTGTAATTTTTGTGCTTCGTTCTGAGCCATTTTTGCAATCCTTTTTCAAATCGGCCGGGCGGGACGGCCTGATAAAACCGCCGGTGGTAAAAAAATCCCTACATCAGATTTGATGTAGGGATTGTCGCTTGCGGGCGCCTTAAAGGTCTTTTAAACGGCTTTAAAAAAACTATGCCCCGATATTGCGCCGGTAGGTCTCTTCCACGTCCACGCCGTCCACGCGGTATTCGTTGCGTAGGGCGTTGTAGTACAGCACCTCGCGCCCGTCCAGCACTTGGCGGATTTCAGTGGTTTGGTAGGTGCTGGAGAACTCCGCTTTTTCTTTCGGTTTGTAGCCGCCCAGCGCATTCTTGCTGAAGGTGGCGGTTACCATCGTCACCAGCGGCACTTCCTTCACGCGGCCGGTGGTGTCGTAGGTCTCCACGTTGGCACGCACCATCAGCTGCACCGCCTTGTATGGGTTGGCGGCTTTGCGCGCTACTTCGGGGAAAAAGCTGTTCCAGGTAATCTCGCCCTCGAGTGCGGCCACGCCCATCGGCAGCTTGACCGTGCCTTTCAGCCCCAGTCCTTTGTATTCGTCCTGCTCAAACTCAAATTCCGGCAGTTTGAACTCGCTGGCCTTGCCCAACAGGTCGTTGCCGTCGATGTAGACATTGGCGTTGTAAATCACTTTGATATCGGACATCTTTCATTCCTTCCTTATCGTTGGCTGACCAAGTTGGCCAGGTATTTGCGGGTCATCACGCTGGCATTGCTGATGCGCTCGGCCGGCAGCTTGGGCGTGTATTCGTATTTGAGCGGCACCTGGCCTTTGCTGAAAGCATCCACCAAGTCGTAGTCGTAATCCAAGTCCACGCTGTAACCGACAATGGATTGCAGGGTGCCCAGATAGGTGCGGATGGAGCCGAGCAGGCTGTCAATCAGGGCATCGTCAATCGGCCGGTCGATATACTGCAATTCGAAGCGGCGGATGGATTCGTCAATCACGTCGCCGGTACGCTGTGCCACCTCGAAGTTTTTGATGTGGGACACGGTCGGGAAGCAGGCCAAACGGTTGCCCCAGAGGCGGTAGCCGGTGCCGTAGCTGTTGAACACCGTAGTAATGCCTTTTTCGTTGAGACGGTTGGTGTCGCTTTGCGGGTCGTCGGCACGGGCGGTCAGCGGCATTTCGATGCCGGTCACGCCCAGCAGGTCGCGGTTGGACGAGCTGTACCAGTAGCCCTGTTCCACGTCGGTCTTCATACGCAGGCCGGCAGCGTGGGTAGCCAGGCTCTCCACGCCGAGCAAACCCAACACATAGGGATAGAACAGCATCATACGGTCGCTGGAGGTTTGGAAGTTGATGCTGCCCAACGGGCCACGGCCTTCGATGGCCTTGCTCAGGGTGGTCTGCTGGGGCGCTGCCGCATAGCCGATGGCCTTAATCTGCTCGGCCAGCACTTCGATGGCGGCACGGCATTTGGCGGTCTTGTCGTACTCGGGGATGATGATGATTTTGGCATCGGCGCCGAAGCGGTTGAAGCCCTCAATCACCGCCTGCAGGCCGGTGCGTTTGCCGGTGGCGGCCACATAAGCACCGATGATCTCTTCTTCGGTTACCTTGGACGGGTCGGTGTAGGTATAGCTGATGGTCGGCGCGGTGGGTTTGGTTTTGAACACAATCTCCCCGGCAAGCGCATCGGTAACGGTGTAGTCGCTGCCCTCGTTCAGGGCGCTGGCACCGTCTTTTACCGTGTAACCTGCCTGCAAGGCCGGATGGGCGGTGCGGGCGGTCAGGGTGTCGGCATCGACCGTCAATGCCTCGTCGGCCACGCTGCTCTTATGCTTGGCGGGGTCGCACACATTGACCACATAGGCGGTGCCGGCCTTGTAGCGGGTAAAGATATTGGCGGCATCGGGCAGGGTAAAACCCTTGCCGGTCAGGCTGCTGCCGAATTGCAAGAAATCGCGGGCGGCTGCGCATACAGTCAGGATATTGACCTCTCCGGCCGGTGCGGTGCCAACAATGGCGGTAATCGCGCCGTCGGCGGTGTAGATCGGGCTGGTGCCGCCGTCGATACGTTTGGTTTCCGTACCGTGGTGGAAAGCTGCGGACATAATAATCTCCTAGGGTTTGGGTTTGATATCGGGGTTGAGCGGCTGACCTTGCTGCCGCAGGTACAGGCTGCTGACTTTAGGCCGGGTATCCGCCGGGCGGCGTTCGACCTGCTGGGTTTCGGTTTGGGCAATCAGCTGGTACTGCCACGCCCCGCCTTCTTCGGCCAAAAACTGCTCGCTGATCAGGTGGCACGGTTCGCAGTCGGGCGGGCGGTAGCCGGTGATGGCCAGCCGCAATGCGTCGAGCAGATCCAAGGCTGCGCCGTCATGGTTCAGGCCGCGCCCGAATACGGTCAGCGCCAGTGTGATGTCGCGCTGCTGGCCGATTAGGCCGAGGCCGTCCGGACGGGCAAACTTGCTGCCTTGATAACCGACCAGCACCGCGCCCAGCGGTGCCATAAAGCGGTAGCCGGCTGGGTCGTCGGGAAACAGCTCCACCGTGTAGGCGGGCAGCTCGGTGGCCAAGTAATCGCGCACGGCAATCAGAATCGGGCGGGTGGCAGACATCAGTAGCCTCCCCAATCCTGCTTGGCATTGCCGCGCACACGGTAGGCACCGCGCTCGGCCTGCGGCCGCTCGGTATCGCTGGCCAATTCGTCGGCACGCACACCCAAATGCAGCTTGCCATCACGTACCTGCACCAAGAGCTTGAGCGCGTTGTCGTAGGCTGCCTGCAAAGGTTTGGGGAACTCGGCAGTGTTGATGCGGCGGGTATGCAGCCAGTAGCGCGCGATGTCGCTGCACACCGGCCGCAGGATGCCGGGTACCGGCTCCAGCGGTAGGGTATAACGACCCATCAGGTAGCCGTCGGCAATTTCGCAGGCATAAGCGATGGCTCTGTCCACCACCGCCCAGTCCGGCTCGGTGCTGCCGCCGATATCGTTGGTCAGTTGGGTCAGCTCGGCCAGGCTGACGGCAGCCTTGATGTCTTCGCGCGTGATGTACATGGCTTATTCCTTTTTGCCTCTGCCGCGTGCTTTGGACTGTTCTTCAGCCTGCTCGGCAGATTCTGCCGGCTGTTTGGTTTCAGCCTGTGCCGGCTGCTCTGTCTCGGCAGGCGCGGTTTCGGCCTCAGCCGGTTGTTCGGGCTGAGTCGGTTCGGCAGGCGGCTGTTCCGGCACCGGGGTTGTGCCGTCCGGCTGGTAGCCGGATGCGGCCAAGTCTGCGTCCGAGATGCTGCCTGCGGTCACATGCGCGGCCACCAGCTCGTACTGCTCGGGGGTCAGGTCTACGGCTTCGCCGGACTCAACGCGGAACTCCTTGCCCTCGGCATCGGCCAGAATCAACGGGGTGTTGGCGATATAGGTTTTAATCATGGTCAGGCTCCCAGTTTGATGCGGATAACTTCGTTGGCGCCGATGGCGGCGTCCAAAGCGCGGCCGAGAGTTACGGCGGAGGCGGCCTGTTTTACCGCGCAGCCCTGCGCGTCCGAAGCCACGGCATCGCCCGCTGCCAATGCGCCACCGGATTCCACCCGCACGATGCCCAGTGCATCCACGGCCAAGCTGTCGCCCTGATCGGCGTCGTATACCGACACACCCAAGGCGGGCTGCCCGGCGGTGGCCTGTTTGCCTTCAAAATTCACGAAACGTTTCTGTACGATGGCGGCTGCTGCGATGATGGTTTCGGTCAGCACTACCTTTTTGGTTTTTGCCATTTGTCTTGCTCCTGTATTTGGCGGGCTACCTGAATTTTCAGGTAGCCTTTCGGTTGATTTAAGCCACCACGTCTTTCAGTAGGTAACCGCATTTGCCGCCGGTTACCACAGCCTTTTTGATGTCGGTGTAACGTACATATTCGACCTTGCCGCCCACGCCTTCGTAAGTGTCGATGAAGGGCAGGCCGCTGCGGCGGAAGGTGTAGCCGAAGCTGGGGTTGCCTTCGTCTGCCGGCTGTCCGGCGCTGTTGGCACCGCGGATCTGCAGGCTGACATGGTTGCCCCACACGTTGGCAAATTGGCCGTTGGCGGTCAGGCGGCTTTCACCGATGATGATATCTTCCAGTTCGAACAGGTCTTTGAGGATGTCGAGCGTAATGCGTTTTTTATCGTTGGCACCCAGCTGCGCCTGCAGTTTCGGGTGGTAGCGCAGGTGTTTCAGCACCCCCGCACCGATAACCATGATGTTCGGGCGCAGGCCGACGGCTTCGGCAATCTTGTCCTTGGCGGTATCCACGTCGGCAAGCGGGTCGCTGTTGGCCTGGTCGCTCCATTGGCTGGTGCCGCTTAAGGTTCTGACGTGGCCGGAAGCGTAGCTGGAGGCGTTCTGCACCAATCCGGCCACGATGACTTCGTTTTTCAGCAGCACGCCGTCTTTCACGCGGCGGGCGGCCTTGGCCTTCTGACTGAAATAGGCTTCCTTCTCGGCGCGGTAGTCCACGCCGGCGGCCAAGTCGTGCTCTTCCAGCGTAACGGTTTCCCAACCGTTGCCGTCCAACACGATTACATTGCTGTCGGCACCGATGGCGCGGCGGGTTTCGTATTCCTCAAACGCGGCTTTGCCGTGGGTGGGGAATTTGACGATTTCGGCTTCCACCGATACCACCGGAAACACCGTTTCGGCGATAAAGCGGTTGGGGGCGTAGCCCTGCGCCACAGTGGTCAGGATAGGGGAAACGCCCTGCAGTTTTTTCAAATAGTTTTGACTCATGGTGTCAGTCCTTATTTCATGCAGCGGAATACTGCTTGTTCATAGGAAATGCCTTCTTTGGCCGCCAGTGCCTGGGCGCGTTGGTGTAATTCCAGCTCGGACGGGTCGGCATACTCGGCAAAATCCAGGCTGCCTGCCGCCTGTGCTTCGCCGCCTCTAGCCATTTCGCCGGTCGGCAGCTGTTGCGGCAGCACTGAGCCCAAAAACTCGCGCAGCGCAGTGCCCAGTGGCTTCGCCGCCTCGCCCTCGCCGAAGTCGGCAGTGGTGTGCTCGGGGTGCTCGGCAAAATCCAGCACCTGCACCACCAAGGCTTTGTCGGCAGGTTTCAGACGGCCTTCTTTTACTAAGCCCTCGGCAAAGTCGGCGTTTTGCTGGTGCGACGCGTCGCGCAAATCTTTTGCCTGTTCGTCTTGCAATTTTTTCAATTCGGCCTTGGCCTGGGCGGCATCGGCCTCCGCCTTCTCACGTGCGGCCTTTTCGGCAGCCAGTGCAGCGGCTTGGTCTTGTTCAGACATGGGAGACTCCTTATGGTCGGTTGGGTTGGGGGTGGGAGGGGGATCGGCAAACAACACCGGTTCGGGAGGCAGGTCGGGCCAGGCGGCCATTTCCTTGATGCCTTCGATTTCCCAGTCCGGCACCACCTTGTCGGCGGCGTCTTGCCCAAACTGGGCAATCAGCCATTCGCGCATATTGCGCCACAGCCTGGCGGCGATACCGTGCGCCGCCTCGGAAAACTCAATCACGCCTTCCTCGGCTTCGCCGAACTCAATCGCCCGCAGTCCCTTGACCGCCGGGGCGTGCGCACCGAGAAAGCCGACATGGCGCAGGTAGTAGCTGTCCGGTACCGGATTGTTCGGATGGCCGGGCGGCCAAAAGGAGGCGGATACCTTCTTGTAACGTCCGGCGCGGACAGCCTCGGCAAAGCCATCATCCATCTGGGCGAACTCGGCAGTCAGGCTGCCGCCGTCGGCAGCCAGCTTCGGCACCCAGCCGTAGGCCGGGGCGTTCATGGCCGGATGGCCGATGACAATCGGCGCTTCATGCAGTTTCGGGTCGTACACCTCGGCGGCGCGCTGTACGTCGGCATCCGTGATGTTCCATTGGCTGCCGTCGGCACTGGTGCGTTTGCCACTTCGAAAAATCTCAAACATAAAAAATCCCCATCACTCGTGTTAAGCGAATGATGGGGCATGGGCTACCTGAAAATCTTTTAAACGGGTTTAAAAAAACACCGTTGGAGCCGATATCGCCAAATTTGCGTTTTAAGCGCATTCGGGCGGCGGGATAAGCAAACGTACCAAACCGTAAAAAGACATCGGTCAGGAACGTTCCTGACCGACCTTGTGCACGTTTTAATCTGTTTTACTCCCTTTGCCTTTCCCTTCATCGAACAAATCCTGCTGTGCGGCGTCGATTTTAGCCTGTCGTACTCGTTCGATGATGCGGTAAATCCACTGAACGGAGAAACCGTATTCTTTGGCCAGTTCGTTCTGATTGCTGCCGTTGAATTTTTCAAAAATCTCCACATCACGTTCATCGATATCCCACAATACACCGTGCGGGATGTAGAACAGTTGGCCGCCCCATTCCCGCGCCATGCGTTTGGCTACATGATTGCCGATATTTTTAGCCTGCTTTTTGTCCGCCACCCCGGCAGATTGCACTTCCTCTCCCACCTTAGCCGCCAAATCGGCCAGCAGCTCGGCCACCCTTGCCTGCGTCATGTTCCCGCTCCTTCCCGCGTTACCCGCTGTTTCCATTTTTTCAAATGCTCAATCACCCGCGAAGCATCGTCCACGCCCAGCCAGCCCTGATAGTCCACGCCGGTCATGCGCGATACGAAACGTGCCAGGCTTAACTCGCTCGGGCTGCGCACCGCGCCCAGGCGGTGCAGCTCCAGCCACAGAGCGCGTATTTTTTTGATTTGCGCGTCCACCCCGGCGGCGGCCTCGCGCACCGGAATGTCCGGCTTGCCACTCTCGGCCTGCGCCTTGGTGGTGACCATAAAACCCATCGCCTTCATGCTGCGCAGCGCCAGCTCCAGCTCCTCCAACGACAGTTTGGTGCTGCTGGTCTTGCCGCCCGATACGTTGGCCAACAGCCTGCGGTAGGCGGCATCGTCCAGCATCAGCTGGTTTTTGGCTATGTGTAATAGCTTAATCAGGCGGGCTTTCTTTTGGGCTTTGGGTTCACGCATTTGGACTCTCCTAATGTTCCACTGATGCCGCCGCATCGCAGCGGCATGGGTTGAACATCACTTATTGTTTGAGGGCGTCGCGCAGCGGCTTGCCGGCTTTAAACTTAGCCTGTCTGGCCGCCGGAATCGTGATAGTCTCGCCGGTAGCAGGATTTCGGCCTTGGCGTTCGGCTCGTTCGACTACGGTAAAGGTACCGAAGCCCACCAACTGCACGTCTTCGCCTCGCTTGAGGCGGTCGGCCACGATGTTTTCATAGGCGGCCAAGGCTTTGGCGGTATCGGCCTTGCTGAGTCCGGACTCGACCGCCATCACGTTAATCAAATCGGTTTTATTCATGGTATTACTCCTTAAGTGGTAAACGGCAAACCGTGCCGTGCGGTATTGCTTACTGGACGGTACACTCCCGGAACTCCTTGCCGGTTACCGTCTTGAATTCCTGCCTAATCAGTTCTATTGCAATCAGGCCGAGGTTTTGCGCGATGCTGCCGCTGTCTTCGCCCGGGTCAGGCAAGCGCTCGTCCGATTCCAGCTTGAGCAGGATACCTTGCGGAGCATCGGCGATCATGATGGTTACGGTGGCCATATCATCACTCCTGCCAACCGCCCATCAATTCAACCAGCTCGCCGATTAAGGCGCTCAGGTTGGTGGACACAATGAGCTGCGAAGCAGCGGCCAAGTCGGCGGCATTGTCGCCGTGGTTTTCCGCCGCTTCCTGCAGCACGTCCAAATACTGGATACGTTTGAGCGTGAACTCGCTGGTTAGCACAAAGGCAACCCGCTCATCCCAAACCAAGCCCAGTTCGCTCACTGTCTTGCCGCAGCGCACATGGCCGGCCACTTCCTCGGCTGTCAGGTCTTGCCGTTTGATGCGTATCTCCGGCGGCACATCACCCGCGCCTCGCAATGAGGCAATGTCGTCCAGCTCAAAGCGTCCGGCTGCCTCGCCGCGCAACAGCCATTCAGTCATCAGTGCCGATGGCGTTTGGCGGGTATGTACCAGCTGGGCTTTCAAGCCGCCCAAGGCTTCGCGCAGTTTAGCGAGCAGGTTTTCCGCTTTGGAGGCGGCGCTGTCCACCAGCAACATGCCGTCGGCAAAGAGTGTACGGGTATGGGTGGCGCGGACAAAGGCACGCGGCAGTAACTCATCGGTTACCTGCTCCTTCAATTCCTGCCGTTCTTTGCGACCGACCGAACGACCTTCCTGCTGCTCAATACGTGCCACCCGCTCGTCTACCACCCGCTGGATGACACTACCCGGCAATACTTTCTCCTCCCGCCTTAATGCAATCCCCATCGTTTGTTCGACCTTAAAGACCAGCTCGGGGGTAAAGCTCTGCGGTGCGGCAAAACCCTCGGTAAACCAATCCAACCCACCGCACGGAGCAAAGGGGGCGTCGGCCAATTTGTCGGCCAGCAGGGCGGCATTCGGGGTTTCAGGTAGCCTGAACACGGTACATTGACTAAACCACATAATTACACCTTTGCAATATCCAAATTCATCAGCTTGTAATCACCTTCGTCATCGCGGCGGTACACCCTCACATAGGCCTTGCTGGTCAGGATTTGCAGGCTATCGGCCACCGCATCCATCGCCTGCTGCCATTTCGGGTGACTGATTTTCAGGCGGCGCAGCCCCAGTACTTTTCCGGTACTGATGTTGCCTTCCTTGTCGGTTGCAAACGCGGCCTGCACAATCGTCCACACGTCGGCATCGGTCACTCCGGCCAGCATGTCGTGCAGCGCCTCGTCAATCAGCGCCTTGGCCGCCTGCAAGCCTTCGTCGAAGCTCAGGGTATCCTGTACGGCGTATTGCACGCGGTAGCGGCCGTCGAAGCTGTGTAGGGTCAGGTTGCCTTTTTTCTTGCCGCCCAGCTCCACGCCGAAGCGTTCGGCGGACAGTTGCACAAAGGCATTGATGTCGTCCATCGCCCCACGTTTGTAGTCGGCCAGCTGCTCGGCCACCGCCTGCGCTTTGCCGACAATCTCCATCACCAGTTCATCGCGCAAGAGGTCGATTTCGCGGATGTTGTCAATCGGTACCAGATTGCCGCGTGCGTCCTTCTTGTATTGGCTCATATCAATTTGGCTCATCTTCATTCCTTCCATCGTCTAAAAATTGGTTTCGTTCAATCATCTTGTCGGCCAGCATGCCTAACATTTCGGCCAAACGCTTTTTGTTGCGTGCTATTTCCTCTTCCGTCCACACCTTTTTCGGGGCTTCCAGCTGAGGCGGAGGCGGCACGGGCGGGATACAGGCAATCAGCATTTTCGGGGTCGGCCAGCGGTCTACGGTTGCCCATAACGCGCCGAAGGCCTGTCGGATGCGCGGTACGTCGCGCTCATCGTCCCAAGCGATCGGCAGCGAATCGAAAGCGGCAATCCATGCCTGATACGTCCCGTCGGCCGCATCGAGCGGCGGATGCCCAGGCAACCGCATGGCGAACATGTGCTGGATGCCGGACACCAAGGCATTGTTTACTTCTTTGGTCATCATTTCGGATCATCATCGCTTAAACTTCTCACCGGCTGCGGCCGCTTGTAGGGTGCTGCTGGCCGCGGTCTGTTGTTGCGGGTTAAGGCTGCCTGAAAGGGCGGTATCCGCTGCCGGAGCCAAGGCTGCGGCGACGGTTTTGTCCGGTGTCCAGAAGGTCAGGTTCTCCAGCAGGAAGCCGTGGCTGGTCAGGGGTGGGGTTAGCTTGCCGCTGTCGCGGGCTTCGATAACGCGGTTAAATGCCCAAATCCATGCCTCGCGCGGTGCGGGGTAGCTCTGCCGCTTGCGGGTAATCTCGCCCGCCTGAATCAGCGGCACCAGCTCGCCCAGCAGTTTGGCCGCCCGCGCCCAGCTCAGGTCGCGCTCGCCCGAGCGGAACAGGCCGAGATAGCGCAGCGCGGCTTTGGCCAGCTCGTCGGAGATACCGGCCAGCGCCACCATCAGACTGCGCGCCTCGTCGTGGGTAATCAGCACCTCAAGGCTGGCGCTGGCGCCGCAGCAGGGGCACCGGGTTTTCATTTGCCCTCCCGGTTGATAAAGATATCGTCGTATCGGTTAAAGGCGGCCATACACACCACCACCAGCAGCATAGCCGCCACTGTCAGCACCAATACGCCGGAGACGATGCTGGCCAAATACCAGATAAATTTTGCTACGGTTACCATGTCTTATTCCTCCTTCTGCAAAGATTTCTGTATTTTTTCAAGGTATGTTTCCAGACAATTGCAGTTCATCGTTATTCCTCCACCGGTTCTAAAACCACACCGCGCATCCGCTCTTGATCACTCATGCGCCCGTACACTGCTGCCGCTTCGGCGGCCTCACTCTCAGCCTGCCGCTCTTTGGCTGCCAGCCGTGCCGCTGCCGTATCCGGTTGTCCCACCAGCTGCCGATGGGCGGCCGGCTGCGGGGTGCAGCTACCGGCCATGGCGGCATAGGCCATCGCCACGATGGCGGCAATCAACCTGTTCCGAGCTTCACGACGGGCAACGTTTTTTAATTCCGCCCACATGGTTGTTATCCTTTCCAACTGATGCGGATATAACGCACCGCTTCGCCGATACCGATGCCGATGATGACCAGCGCCAGCGCCAAGGTCAGCGCGTTGCCGAGTACCTGCCAGCAGCTTGCCTGTACAAACCAGTTCCAAAATGCACTCATCTCATTCCTCCTCGCCTTCATCAATGCCGGCGGCTACCGCCAACGCCACAATGTCATGCCATTCCAGCGTGAAACGTTTACCGGTGGTTTTGCTGATTACGATGGGCTCGAAGCCGACCGTACTTTGCATGACATACTCCCTGCCGCCCAGCTCACCACTGCCTACTTCTACCCGCAGCATTACTGCCTCGGGCTCAATAAACCTGCCGTATCTTTTCTCCATCTCACACCCCCCTTACCATATCGCCGTCCACCGGCATCTGCAGCTCGGCCGCCTGATTCATTGCGGCACTAACTAGGTTATTGACTGCCAGCGGGTAGAGCAGGCTGTGCTCTTCCGCCCCGCGCCCGCTGCGCCCGCGCACCGTCAGCCGTTCGGCCACCGCGTCAATCGCGCTCTCGTCCATAATTTTGGTGATGTCGCCGCCGGCACGTTCGATTTTGTGTTTCAGGTAGCCTGCCAGCCGTCCGTCGGTCAGCGGCAAGAGCGTCACCACCTCGCAGCGCTGCACCACTTCGCGCACCGCCGGGTTGTTTTCGCTGAGCTTTTGGGCTAATTCGGTCTGGCCGATCAGTACGATGCCGAGCAGGCGGTCAAAACCGTTTTTGAGTTCGAAGAAGCGTTTCAGGTGCTTCAGGGTGGGAATCGGCAGGCCGTGTGCCTCTTCAATCATCAGCACATGTTTGTTGCCCGCCTTCGCGCTCTCCTGCAGGGCGCGGTGGATTTGGCGGAAACGTGCTTCCGAATCGCGGTAGGGTCGGGTGCCGGGCGATACGGCTTCCAAGATGGCGGCGGCAATGTGTGAGGCTTTCAGGGTTTTGCCCTTCACATCGTTGTCTTCCATCGCCAGCACATACGGTTCGATGATGATCACCTGCCTGCCATCACGGTTGATGCGGTCTTGCAGGTCTTCGCGCAGGGTGGACTTGCCCGCGCCGCTCTCTCCGACTACCGCCACAAAGCCGCCGTGGCAGGCCGTCTGATACATCGCCTCGCGCACATAGCGCACATCAGGGGTCATATACACGTCTTCCGCGCTGCGGATTTCATCGTTGAACGGGTCGCGTACCAGGCCGAAATAACGGCGGGTGGCTTGGGTCAAAGTAGCTTTTCGTAGTAACATAGCGTCGTCCTCGCTTTCATTAGGGTGGGCAGGTGCGGTTTCCGGCTCGTTTTCCAGACATTGCGGAATGACCGCACCATTCGTTTCAAAATACTGCTTCAAACTCTCGCGCAACTCGGCTGCGCCTTTTTTCGGCCATTCGCCGTGGTTGATTACCGCCACCAACCTGGGCTTGCTGCAGCCGATTTCGGCAGCGGCCACGGCGTACGATTTGCCGATTTTTCTAAATGCTTCCTTCATCTCATGCCTCTTTCACAATCCGCAGGCTGCCTGCAGTTTTCAGGCGGCCGAATACTTCTTCGATCTGGCTGGTGACCACCCCGTCCGGGTACAGCCGTTGCAGGGTTTTCACTGCCTCGCCCCAGTTGCCGCCGGCCGCTTCGATGCGCGGTTTGAGCAGCTTGGCCAGCTCGACCTTGCTCAACACCTGCTCGCGCACTTCCATCGTGTTGTAGGCCATCTGTTGCCCTTGCTTGGGCATATACAGGGTGTTGGCGGCGGCCAGCGTGTCTTCCTGATGTTTGAATGGGTCGATTTCGCCGCCGAAGGGCACCGCCTTGCCTTTGCGTTTGGCGGCTGCCGCTTCCAGCGTGTCGGCCTGCATCGCCAGCTTGTCCAGTTCCTTGGCGTGGCTTTGGGCGATGGTGTCGGCCTGCCCTTTGTATTCCGTACCGATGACGGCGGCATCGGTGCGGAAGCCCATCTCGTCGAACACCACCTCCGGCACCGCCTGCCAGATTTCGTTGCCATCGCTGTCGTAAGTGGCGATACGTGCGCCGGTCGGCTCCCACGGGTTTTTGGCCACCAGCAGTTTCTGCCCCACCAGCACGCCCTTGATGTCTTTCACGCTGTACACCCGGCCGCCGAAGCGGATTTCCAGATCGGGCGACACCTTGGCTTCTTTCGGTGCGGAGACGGCCAGCTCGCGGCAGTAGTCGGCAGGCGGCGGCAGAATCAGCTGCTCGGCCTTGATTTTGTTCCATGCCTGATAGCGGGTCAGGCCGTGTCGGCTGTGAATCTGCGTGCCGTTGTAGTAACGCATCCAGCGTTCGGCCAGGCGGTTCAGCTGCCCGATGTCGTGCACCTCGGTAAAGCGCAGGCTGCTTTCAAACGCCGTTTCCACAATGTCGTTGCCTTTTTCCACCTGCCCTTTGGCGCGCGGGTTGCCCGGCTTGTTGATTTGCACATGCACGTCCAGCGACTTGCATAGGTTTTTAAACGCCGCCGAGGTATTCGCACTGCCCGGGTCGAGCATCACCATGCGCGGCACGCCGCGGAACGGGTCTTTCAAAACATCCTGCTTCTCCTGCATCATGAAGATAAAGAAGTCGCACAGGTTGGCGCTGGTCTCGCCGCCGAAGTAGTAGCGGGCAAGGATGGTGCCGCTGGCGTGGTCGGTGCCGGTGTAGCGCCACACCCGGTCGTTTTCGATTTTGACCACGTTTTTCGGTTTGTTTTTGTAGAACTCTTCCTGCTTCATTACCCGCAGGCCGCTGTCCTCGCCGCTGCGCGGCAGGTAGTAGAGCACGCACAGGCTGGGGTCGATTTGCCAGCAGTGGTTCGGGTGCTCCGATTTCATGCGGTTCACCGGCGCGGGCTGCAGCAGTTGGTCGGGATGCAGCTTGTATTCGCGCAGGGCGCGGGTAACCGTGCTCTCGGACAAGGGCAGCACCTCGCCCGTTTCCTCATCCACGCGGGCGGCATCGATTTTGCCGTTGGCGCGCAGCATCTCCACCGCGCGGGCTACCGACATCAGCCGTTTGCCGTTGCGCCGCATCGCCTCCATCAGCACGGCTGAAATCAGCTGTGCCTCGTGCAGGCTTAATTCCGAGCGGCCGGCATCGCTGCGCCGTTTGCGGCAGGGCTTCACACTGACCGCTTCCAGTTTGCGGTACAGCGTGGCCACGCTGATGCCCAGCTCGTTGGCTTGGCTTTTCAGGTAGCCTGCCTTCTCGCCGTGGCCGAGGGTGGCTGCATGAGCGGCCACGGCAGCCAGTTTCTCGGTCAATGCAGGGTTCATGGTTTACTCCCCGTCCAGCCATTCCGGCTTGGCGTTGGTCGGCGCTTCTTGCGGCAGGGTAAAGCGTTCGCGCAGGGTTTCGGCATCGCGGATGATTTGGTTGATGGCCGCCACCATCTGCGGGCGGTGGTCGTAGCCGTTGGCTTCGCCGTGTGCCAGCATCTGTTCGAAGACCTCGGCAAAGCGGCTCAAGTCGCTGCGGGCGGCCACTTCCAAACCGGAGAGCCGCATGGTCAGCTCGCTGCCCACGTCTTCGGGGCTCGGCTCTTTGCCCGTCTGCTTCTTGGCCAGTTTCTCGGCCAGCTCGTCCACCTTCTTGTTTTTGTCGGCGATGATTTTGTCTTTGGCCTCGGCGGTGTCGCGGCTCTCGCGCAGGGCGGCGCGGAGTTCCCGTACCGTCATTCTTTCCACATCGTCCAGCGTGTGTCCGTTGATGTCGCCGCCGTCGGCCAGATCCGCCAGAGCCTCGTCTTCCTCTACCAGTAGTTCCAGTAGTTTGGATTTGCCTAGTTCCATTAATTTGGATTGCGCCTTCTGCATTTGCGGTGTGGCAAAGCGGCGAGTGGCTTGCGTTAGCTGTTGCGCTGCTCGTACCGACATCCCAAAAACTTCGCAGACGTCTGCGAACTTTTCCCAAGTCATATGTTCTTTCAGAACAATCAGGACACGGCCAAGCTCGAACATCCCTTCAACAGTTTGTCTCATTGCTTGGCGGCCGCGCTCTATCCATCGGTCTTCGTTATAAACCTCACCATTTCCCCATTGCTCCATCACCATCACGCTGTTCATCGCCACGTGGTTGGCTGCCATATTAAGGGTGTCGTGTTCGATAATTTCTTTGCTCATGTTGGTTCTCCAAAAGTGACGACGTCGTCACTTTTCAAATTCGGTTAACTCGTTGTTCGGTCTCTTCCAACTTGCCTTTTAGATATTCGGTCTGCCGTCTGAAGCGTTCGGCAATCTGAAGCGTCTTCACGCTGTAGGCGAAATTGCCGTTGTCCAGCTTCACCACCAGTCCCGCTTCGATTAAATCTTCCAACTCGCGGGTAACGTAAGACGGGTTAAGGTCTAGGCCGTCGGCGATTTCCTTGTTGCTGATGCCGATTAGCGGGTGCGCTTCCAATGCCTTGAAGACACTCAACAGCCGCTGTCCTTTGCTGCTCGCCATTTACGCCACCCTTTTCTTTAATCCGAGCTCCACAGCAATCTTGTGCGCCTTACCGCGATTAGCCTTTACATTGCCATTCAGGATGCGTGACACATAAGTCGGGTCATACCCGCGCTGGTCACACCAGTCTTTGATGGTCTCACCGCGCTCCTGAAACCGCCGTTTCACTCTTTCAGCTACATTATCTGTACTCACGGGATATCTCCTGCACCATTCGTGCTAAAATGGAATTGTTTAAATCTTTGAACATCATTGTTTAAATGATGATGCAATTCTATCCAAATATATTTGGATAGGCAATACTTTAATCCAATTATTTTGTGAGATTGTTATGTTTGGGCAACGTCTGAAGGAAGAACGTATTAAAAATCAACTAAGTCAAGAAGATTTAGCAGACAAGTTGGATGTCAAAAAGAATACAGTTTGGAATTGGGAGAACGAAAAATCCTACCCAAACGCCCTTCAGATTATGGATTTTTTGGATTTTGGGTTTGATGTCCAATATATTTTGACCGGGAAAAAGCAGATTCCAGACAGCTTGGACGAGGAGGAGTTTGCCTTAATCCCATTTTTTGATGTAGAAGTATCCGCCGGCTTTGGCACCTATAGCGATGGAGTAACCGATCCGTCTTCCTATTTAGCTTTCCGCCGCGACTGGCTGCGTGACAACGGTTTGAAGGAAAAAGATCTCAATTGCGTGCTGGCGCGCGGCGATAGCATGGAGCCAACTATCGGTAATCGTGACACCTTACTGGTAGACACTTCCCGCGCCACTCCCCGAGATGGTCACATCTATGTAATCCGCAACAATGACAGTCTGTGGGTCAAGCGTGTGCAAAAGCAGATCGATGGTACATTACTACTGCTATCAGACAATGAAGCCTATCCGCCCATGACACTACACCTTGACCGACACCCCGACATCCAAATCATCGGACAGGTGATAAATGTGTCGCGGGATTTGAGCTAATAATTGAACCAAATAGAAAGGAATAAGTATGAAAAAAGCAACATTGTGCCTGTTGTCCATATTGGCACTGGCAGCCTGTAACCAAAACACTCCTTCACAAGAAGCCAAGGCCGAGGAGGCTAAAGTTAGCTCTGCATCTGTTGAAGTAGCACGGACTGAGCCTACTGCGCCAGAATTAAAGCTGATTGAAGATATGCAGTACATCACAGATAAACTGAAAACTATCCCAACTTTGGGTAAAGTTGTTATCTACACCGAAGAGACCGACCCAAATCATCGGCTTGGCCGCCCTGGGCAATATTTCGCAAAATTAAATTTTACTGATACCCGCTACAAATCAGAGCCTGAAAATTTCGGTACGATAGAAGTCTTCAAAACAAGGGAGGAGTTGGAGGAAAGGTATGACTATGTTGCTTCGGTTACCAAAGGGACTCCTTATCTCGTATACCAATTCAAGCATGAAAATCTTCTAATGCGGCTGCCACATGAAATGACTCCGACACAAGCCAAAGAATATGAAGCTGCTTTAGAGAAAATGTAATCCAAGTTGCCTACTCTATGCCGTACAACGTTTTTTAAACCCGTTTAAAAGACCCCCGACACCCCCATCAGCCACAATCCCTGCATCAACAACGATGCAGGGATTTTCTTATGTATATCACTATCACAGCAGGCCATTCAAACACCGACCCCGGCGCCGTCAACGGCAGCGACCGCGAGGCAGACATCGCGCAAGACATGCGCAACATCGTCGCTTCCATCCTCCGCACCGACTTCGGATTGGAGGTCAAGACCGACGGTGAGGGCAAGGGTAACCTGCCTTTGCGAGAGGCAGTCAAACTCATCAAAGGCAGCCGCCTGGCCGTCGAGTTCCACACCAATGCGGCACTCAATAAAACCGCGACAGGCATCGAAGCCTTATCTACCCCAAAAAACAAAGCCGCCTGCCAGCGCCTGTGCCGTGCTGTGGAACAGGTCACAGGCTGGAAGCTGCGCGGCGAAGACGGCTACAAGCCCGACAATGCCGGCCAACACAGTCGTCTGGCCTACGCCCAAGCCGGCGGCATCATCTTCGAACCGTTCTTTATCTCCAATGATGGCGACCTTGTTAAATGGAAACAAACCAAATGGAGCATCTGCCGAGCCATTGCTAACGCCATTGCCGAAGAGGTTAAAGCATGAGAGAGAAAAAAACATTGTTGGCGCTGGCACTGTCTGCCGTGTTGCCGAGCCTGACCCATTCCGCACCCCGGCTGGAATATTCGATCGGTTCAGTCAGCTACCCGCTTAGCGTCCGCCGCAGCGGTGTGGCTGCCGCCAGACGCGCCGCCAAACGGCGCAGGAAGGCTGGAAGATGAATAGCCTTAAAAACTGGCTGGCCGGCGCGTTTACCAACCCGTCCAGCGGCCAAGCCAGCCACACCAAGGTATGGGCCAACGTGGCCTACGCCGTGATGACTTATAAATTTGTCATGGCATCCGAACCGGTGGAGTGGATGTGGTGGAGCTACGGCTGCATTGTGGGCGGCTACGCCCTCATCAAGCGCGGCCTGTCCATCATTCCGCAGCTGGAACAGATCAAACAACAGGGAAATCAAAATGTGGATGCTACCGACGAATAAATCTTTGCTGTACGCGCTCGGCATCGGCCTGACATTGGCCAGCGTATACGGAGCGGGCTACACCCACGCCCGCCGTATCTATCGCGGCGAAATCGCACAGCTGCAGCAGCGTCATACCGAGCAGGCGCTGGCCGCCGAACAAGCCTACAGCGCCAAGCTGGCCGAAGTCAGCGCCGAGCGGCAAAAGTGGCAAGACTTCGCCCAGCAGCAATCGGCCAAGCTGGCTGAAACCACCCGTCAATTGGACACCCAAACCACACGCATCAAACAGGAGATAGCAAATGCAGTCAAAAACGATCAAAGCAGCGGCCGTTGTTACAGCGGCCTTGGTGCTGGCAGCCTGCAGCTCTACAAACAAGCCCTTGGCTACACCGATTAAGGTAGTGGAACGCCCGGTACTGCCGCCCGCCGCCACCGAACTGCTGGCCGAACATCCGCGCCCGGCACCGCCGGTTTCAGGCAGCCCCACCGATTTGCTCAATCACGCCGCCGACTACGGCGCATGGTGCGGCAAACGCGACACCCAAGTGCGCGGGTGGCAGGAATGGTATCGGAGCAAGCAGTAATGGATATTTCAGACAGAGCCACCCAGCATGAGGAGTTGGCGCGTGAGGAGGCACTACGCCAAATCAGGCTACCTGAAAATCCGGCCGCCACCTCGCTCTTGTACTGCGTGGATTGCGGCACCCGCATCCCCAAACGTCGCCGCCTGGCCGTCCCCGGTTGCACCCGCTGCGTGGGCTGCCAGGCATACCAAGAAATCGGATACCCATAATGATGGAAAACAAAACCTTTATCAGCATTGAGTTCTGGCAGCTGGTCGGCTTCCTGCTCTCTTTCCTCGGCGTGTGCTGGGGCTTCGGCAAGATGTTGTTGGCTCAGTTTCAAAATCAGCAGGCCGAGCGGCAGCGGCAGTTTGAAACCATGCGGCAAAAGCTGGAGAGCATGGACAACCAGTTCGCCGAGCAAAAGGCCATCCTGCCGGAAAAATACGTCTTACGCGAAGACTACATCCGCAACCAAGCCGTGCTGGAAGCCAAGATGGACAGCATCCAGCACACACTAACCGACCTGTACAAAATAGAAAGCCAAAAGAAATGAACGATAAAGCCCGCAGGGAAGGGATGCGCTGGCATCTGATTAACACCCTGAACAAAGCCCGGCCGTACACCTCCAGCGAAGTGTTTCTGTTGGACGTAATGCGCGGCATTTATCCCGATGCCACCGCATTGGAGCTACGCCAGCAGCTCGAATACCTGAGCGACCGCCGCCTGATCAACCTGACCAAGCAGCCTGCCGGTATGTGGTTTGCCGACCTGACCCGGCTCGGTGTGGACTTGGCCGAGTACACCATCGACTGCCAGCCCGGCATCGCCCGACCGGACAAATACTGGGAGGGTTGATGATGGCGAAACGCAGCACACTGGCCACCCTGCCGGAAGACATCCGCCACGCCTTCGAGCGCAAGTTGGCCGAAAACGGCTTTGCCAACTATACCGAGCTAACCCAATGGCTACATGAGCAAGGTTATGAAGTCAGCCGTTCCGCCGTGCACCGTTACGGGCAACAGGTGGAGCGGCGTTATGCCAGCATCAAAGCCAGTACCGAGGCGGCTCGGCTGATTGCCGAAGGCGCAACCGATGAAGGCGATACCCGTAGCGAAGCATTGGTTGCAATGGTGCAGTCCGAATTATTTGAAGCCATGTTGGAAATTGGTGAAATGGAAGACTTATCGGCTGTAGACAGGTTTAGCATGGTTGCGAAAGCGGCCAAAAATATCGCGACTCTAACATCAGCCAGCACACGCCTGAAAGAGTATCAGGCCAAGGTCAAAGCCAAAGTACAGGCGGCCGCCGAAGATGTAGCCAAGCAGGCCAAGAAAGGCGGCTTGTCTGAAGAATCGGTCGAGGCCATCCGCAAGCATATTTTAGGGATTGCATCATGACGCCGTCTGAAATCCGAAATACCCGCCCATCAGAAGACCGTACCCCTACGGTCTTATTGCCGTATCAGCAGGCATGGTGCGCCGACCAGTCGCCCGTGAAACTATGCGAAAAATCGCGCCGTATCGGTTTGAGCTGGGGAGAGGCTGCCGATACCACCTTGCTGGCCGCATCTGCTAAAGGCATGGACGCATGGTACATCGGCTATAACAAAGACATGGCCTTGGAGTTTATCCGCGACTGTGCAGGCTGGGCGAAGCATTATCAGCTGGCGGCAGGCGAAATCGAAGAAACCGAAGAAGTGTTTGTCGAAGGCGACGACCGCCAGGCCGTGTTAGCCTTCGTTATCCGCTTTGCTTCCGGCTTTCGCATTACCGCCTTATCCAGCCGGCCTTCCAACCTGCGCGGTAAACAAGGCCGCGTGATTATTGATGAAGCAGCGTTCCACGAACAGCTCGGCGAATTGCTTAAAGCGGCAATGGCCTTGCTGATGTGGGGCGGCCAGGTGCATATCATCTCTACGCATGACGGCGTAGACAACCCGTTC
>ERZ772928.367-NODE-367-length-20616-cov-3.213997_pt1 | contig 20616 bp, 19 predicted proteins | sample MGYA00511686_ERZ772928 | MGnify/ENA primary metagenome ERZ772928 (study PRJEB29015, sample SAMEA2738063) | human oral metagenome | biome: human oral; feature: human-associated habitat; material: saliva | place: China | collected 2219 ... | reverse complement strand
CTTTGGTCTTGAGGATGGCCACCCTCGCACCCTTGAAGAGGTAGGCAAGGAGTTTGGCGTTACGCGTGAGCGTATTCGCCAGATTGAGTCCAAGACCTTGGCAAAGCTTCGTCATCCTTCTAGGTCCGGCCGTCTTAAGGACTATATGGAGGAGTAGCTTCTTGGTTTAGGTATGCAAGAGATTGTGCAAGAAGAATTTGACTAAATTTTTTCTAAAAAATGCTTGCATGGTTTGGAATGTCTCTCTATACTTAAACACCGCTGAGAAGCACACATATTCCCCGATGGCGCAGCGGTAGCGCAGCTGACTGTTAATCAGCGTGTCGCAGGTTCAAATCCTGCTCGGGGAGCCAGAATTTTCAAGACCAGGCAATGCCTGGTCTTTTTTGTTTAAAGAACCGTTCTGCTTTTCTCGCATTGCCAGCAGATTTTTATTCACAGATTTGAAGCGGACGATTTTTTTGATAATTTGGCCATTTGACCGCTTTTTCTTTATTTATCCTCAAAAACTTCAAAATTGATACCGTAAAAGGTACAAAACATAACGCTTACGGTATTTCTACAACCGTTGAGCGACATCTCACAGAGAGCTGTGATGAGATTTGTTAACGTACTCATTAAGGTCAGTGTTATGCAAAAGGCATAACAAATGAGAAAGGTCACTACTATGGATGTGTCTCGTCGCAGTTTTCTAAAGTTCTGTGGTCTAGGCGTTCTTAGCGTTGGTGGATCTAGCGTTCTTGCAGCTTGCGCACCTAGCGAGAAAAAAGAGGAAGGCGCTAAAGATGCAAAGGTAGAGAACAAGGATAAGCCTGTTGTCTTCTTCAACCGCCAGCCTTCTAACAGCTCAACCGGTGAGCTTGATACAAACACTCTTAACTTCAACAAAGACACCTATTACGTTGGCTTTGATGCAGTTCAGGGCGCAGAGCTCCAGGGTCAGATGGTTCTTGATTACATCAAGGCTCACGCAGCTGAGCTTGATCGCAACAAGGATGGCATCATTGGTTACGTTCTTGCAATTGGTGACATTGGTCACAACGACTCTATCGCTCGTACTCGTGGTGTCCGTAAGGCACTTGGTACTGGCATCGAGAAGGACGGCAAGATTATTTCTGATCCAGTAGGCACCAACACCGATGGCTCCGCTTCTGTTGTTCAGGACGGCAAGCTTGAGGTCGGCGGCAAGTCCTACACCATCCGTGAGCTTGCTTCTCAGGAGATGAAGAACACCGCTGGTGCAACATGGGATGCTGCAACCGCTGGTAACGCAATTGCTGCTTGGTCTTCTTCCTTCGGCGATCAGATTGATGTTGTTGTTTCCAACAACGACGGTATGGGCATGTCCATCTTCAACGCATGGTCAAAGGCTCAGAAGGTCCCAACCTTTGGTTACGACGCTAACTCTGACGCTGTTGCAGCTATTGCTGACGGCTATGCAGGCACCATTTCCCAGCACCCAGATGTTCAGGCTTACCTGACTCTCCGTCTGCTCCGCAACGCTCTTGACGGAGCTGATATCAACACCGGCATTGAGTCCGCAGACGATGCTGGCAACAAGATTGACTCCAAGGACTACAAGTATGTTGCAGAGCAGCGTTCTTACTACGCTCTCAACCTTGCAGTTACCGCTGAGAACTACAAGGACAACCTTGACGCAACCACTACCTATCCAGAGGCTTCTAAGCAGCTGAGCGCAGACAAGCACCCAGAGAAGAAGGTTTGGCTCAACACCTACAACTCTGGCGACAACTTCCTTGGTTCAACCTATGTACCACTGCTCAAGAAGTATGCTCCACTGCTCAACCTCAACGTTGAGTTCATCGCAGGCGATGGCCAGACTGAGTCCAACATTACCAACCGTCTTGGCAACCCTGACGAGTACGATGCATTTGCATTCAACATGGTTAAGACCGACAACGGTTCTTCTTATACCCAGCTGCTTAAGTAATTAAGTAGTCGATAGCACGAAACAATACCGGAGGGGAGACACCTGCTCTCCTCCGGTGTTCTCGCGAATAAGCGCAATAACTTAGCGAGATAAGGGGTGATTACATGGCAGATACAGAAAACGATATCGTTCTAACAATTGATGGAATGAGCAAGTCCTTTGGACGTAACCGCGTTCTGGATCACATTTCAATGAACGTACGCCGTGGAACCGTTATGGGTCTTATGGGAGAGAACGGCGCAGGCAAATCTACCATGATGAAGTGCCTGTTTGGTACGTATCAAAAAGATGAAGGCAAGATATTTCTTGACGGCAAAGAGGTTAATTTCTCTGGACCAAAAGACGCACTTGAAAATGGTGTCGCAATGGTTCACCAGGAGCTTAACCAGTGCCTTGATAGAAATGTTGTAGATAACTTGTTCCTTGGTCGCTATCCCGTTAATGCAATGGGTGTTGTCGACGAGGGACGCATGAAAAAAGAAGCAAACGAGCTCTTTAGGCGTCTGGGCATGACGGTTGATCTAACTCAGCCTATGAAGAACATGTCAGTATCTCAGCGTCAGATGTGCGAGATTGCAAAGGCAATTTCTTACAACGCTAAGATTATTGTTCTTGATGAGCCTACTTCTTCACTTATGACTCAAGAGGTCGAGAAACTCTTTGAGATGATTCGTATGCTCAAAGAGCAGGGAATTTCACTGGTCTACATCTCTCACAAGATGGATGAGATCTTTGAGATTTGCGACGACATTTCAGTTCTTCGTGACGGTAAGCTTGTTATGACCAAGCGCTCTGATGAGACCAACATGAATGAACTTATCTCTGCAATGGTTGGCCGCTCACTTGAAAATCGCTTCCCAGATGTTACTAATACACCTGGTAAGACGTATCTTTCTATTCAGCACCTTTCAACTAAATACGAGCCATACCTTCAAGACGTCACTTTTGACGTAAGGAAGGGCGAGATCTTTGGTCTGTATGGTCTTGTCGGCGCTGGTAGAACAGAGCTTCTTGAGACAATCTTTGGTGTAAGAACCAGAGCTGCAGGTCGTGTCTATGTCAACGGGCACCTTATGAACTTCTCGACAGCTGCAGAGGCAATGGATCACGGCTTTGCCATGATTACCGAGGAGCGCAAGGCAAACGGCCTATTCCTTAAGGGCGATTTGACGTTTAACACAACCATTGCAAACTTGAACCAGTACAAGTCTGGTCCAATCCTTTCTGATCCTAAGATGACTAAGGCTACCGTCAACGAGCTCAAGGTTATGAACACCAAGGCTCAGGGTCCATCAGATTTGATTTCAAGTCTTTCTGGCGGCAACCAGCAGAAGGTCATTTTTGGTAAGTGGCTCGAGCGCTATCCTCAGGTTTTCCTGATGGACGAGCCTACTCGTGGTATTGATGTTGGTGCTAAATATGAGATCTACCAGCTCATTATTGATATGGCTAAGAGCGGTACCACTATTATCGTAGTCTCTTCGGAGATGCCAGAGATTTTGGGAATTACCAACCGTATTGGCGTTATGTCCAACGGCAGACTCTCGGGCATCGTAAATACCAACGAGACAAATCAAGAAGAACTCCTGCGCCTCAGCGCAAAGTACCTGTAGGAGAGGATGATATAAATGCCAAAAACAGGTGGATCTGTTCTGACGGCCGAGCAGGAAAAAGAGCTGCTAAAGCCTATTGATCAGAAGATTGGTTCCATTCAGGCTCAGATTGATGAGCTTCGCGCAAATGGTACCAACAAAGTAATTTCAACACTGAGCGCTATTGAGTCAACAAAGCGCGATAAGTCTATCTCTGCCGAAGAGCGCAACACGCTTATTGAGGGCTACAAGGCTGAGCTGGAGCTTGCAAAGAAGGTTGAGTCCGAGAACAGCGCTCAGGTCTCCAAGCTTATTGCAGAGGCCGAGGCGTATCTCAAGGAGCACTACAAGAGCGAGTATCTTGAGCCAGTTAAGGCAAGCTGTGCCGTAGAGAAGGAGCAGGCTAAGCAGAATTACGCTGCTGCTCTTGAGCGCCTCAAGAAGGAGCACGAAGAGGCTGTCAGCAAGACTTCTGATGCTCAGGAAATCAAGGACGAGAAGTACGTCTATAAGAACCGTCAGTTTGATGCTAAGGTCAACTATCAGAAGGATCTTCAGCGCATCAAAGACCGCGCTCATAATGCGTTCAGTCATGAGTATCACCTCATCGACCTTCTCAGGATGTCTAAGTTTACTCCACTGGAGTCTCAGGCTCAGAAGTGGGAGAACTACAAGTACACCTTCAACACCCGTTCATTCTTGCTTCAGAACGGTCTGTACATTGTTATTCTCCTGGTATTTATTGCCCTTTGTATCATTACCCCAGCAGTCAAGGGCACTCAGCTTCTGACATACTCCAACGTCATCAACATTCTTCAGCAGGCATCGCCTCGAATGTTCCTGGCTCTTGGTGTAGCTGGATTGATTCTGCTTACCGGTACTGACCTGTCTATTGGTCGTATGGTTGGTATGGGCATGACCGCTTCAACCATCATCATGCACCAGGGCATCAATACTGGCCAGGTCTTTGGTATCACTTTTGATTTTACTGGTGTTCCAATTCCTGTCAGAATCATCATGGCTCTGGTTACCTGTATTGTCCTGTGCACGTGCTTTACCAGTATTGCTGGCTTCTTTACCGCTAAGTTTAAGATGCACCCATTCATCTCGACCATGGCTAACATGCTGATTATCTTTGGTATCGTTACCTATGCAACAAAGGGTGTTTCGTTTGGCGCTATCGAGCCATCCATTCCAGACATGGTTATTCCACGAATTGGTAAATTCCCATCCATCATTTTGTGGGCAATCGCAGCTATCGCCATTGTTTGGTTCATCTGGAACAAGACAACCTTTGGTAAGAACCTCTATGCAGTAGGTGGAAACCCTGAGGCAGCAGCTGTTTCCGGTATCTCTGTCTTTAGAGTTATGGTTGGCGCTTTTGTTATGGCTGGTATCCTCTACGGATTTGGTTCATGGCTTGAGTGCATGCGTATGGTCGGCTCTGGTTCCGCAGCTTATGGACAGGGTTGGGATATGGACGCAATCGCAGCCTGCGTTGTTGGTGGCGTCTCGTTCACCGGTGGTATTGGTAAGATCTCCGGCGTTACCGTGGGTGTTCTTATCTTCACCGCACTGACTTACGCACTGACCATTCTTGGTATCGACACCAACCTTCAGTTTGTCTTCTCGGGCGTCATTATCCTGACTGCAGTTACCCTTGACTGCTTGAAGTACGTCCAGAAGAAGTAGTCCACTACTACGTGCAAGTTTCGAGGCGTCTACTTACGTAGACGCCTCTTTTTTCGGCAAAAAACGGTGCCTGCACGTTAAGGAAAAGTGGCTTTACGGGGAAATTACAAAGCAGCTGGTAAACTAAGGTATCTCTTCGGACATATGTCCTTTTATGATTTTCGCACTACACCTATGACAGATAATCTGCAAAAATTGGCGAGAAAAGCACACCTAAGGCTGATATTCTGCAGATTTAGAGAGAAATAACACACCTATGACAGAAAATATGTTAACTATCGACAGATTATTTGACTTTGGTGTGCTTGGGTTTCTCGATACATGCAGATTATCCGACATTGGTGTGGTCAGGCCTTTCAAAGTCTGCAGATTATCCGACACAGGTGTGTTTGAAGTGTTAAAGGAAGTCCGCTTTCAACAGATGTCCGTCTTAGCTGCGCTTGCAGGTTATTTTGCCGGTGTAGGAAATCCGCTTGCCATAAAAAACAAGAGGACCGATCTTCTCGGCCCTCTTGCTGGGTGATTTATGCGATTGCGAGATACGCCGTAGCTCGCGGTACGCTGAAGTTCGTGTCTCGCTGCAGCTGCGTGCATTGTGCAGCAACGCATTGCGGGTATCAGCGACTACAGGGACTCCAGGAAGCGATGCTGTGCAGCTCGTCCTTCTTCGTCCCACTTAAATACGCCGGCGTCTTCTAGGACGTGCGAGAAGACAATGCCAACCTCGTCGTAGATGTACTTCTTAAGCTGCTCGGACGAGAGGGAAGAGATGTCCTTCTTCGAAGCGGCATCCTTGCTAGAACCGTCGCCCTGCTCAAGCAACTTAGCGTAAATCTGGCGCGCCCAGTCGGCGTGGGAGATGGTAGTAGAGTCCGTGGTCAGCTGACCGTAGACGGCATTGGCTTTCTTGTCATTTGCCAGGCACTGCTCCATAACTGACTGAACTTTGTTGAGCTCTGGCACAAGGCGAGGAGGAAGTACGGCAAGGCCCATGACCTCGATGAGGCCGATATTTTCTTTCTTGATGTGGTGATACTCGGCATGAGGATGGAAGATGCCAAGCGGATGCTTTTCGCTGGTAATGTTGCAGCGCAATGCAAGGAAAACCTCGTAGATGCCATCTTCCAGCTTACGAACAACAGGAGTAACCGTGTTGTGAGGCTCGCCGTCAGTTTGCGCGTAAACAGAGACGGACTCGTCGGTATAGGAGCGCCATGCAGTGATGATAAACTCTGCAGCTTTGAGTGCTTCTTCTCGACTGGTGGAGGAAAGTCGGAGAACAGAGAGTGGCCACTTAAGAATCGCGCCCGCAACCTCGGGGAACTGCTTGAGTTCAAACTCTTCTGCAACTTCCGCGCGCATCATAGGGAACTCGTAACGTCCGCCCTGGTAGTGATCGTGCGAGAGAATCGATCCACCAACAATAGGCAGGTCGGCATTAGAGCCAATAAAGTAATGGGGGAATCTATCCACAAAGTCAAAGAGATTGACGAGCGCCTCGTGATCAATGTGCATAGGAATGTGATCCGAGTTCATAGCAATGCAATGCTCATTGAAGTACGCGTATGGACTGTACTGGAATCCCCAACGATGCTGATTGAGTTCAATGGGGATGATGCGCAGGTTTTGCCTAGCAGGATGAGCACCCGCGCCAGACGAAGCGCCGCGTCCGGAGTAGCCCTCGTTATCCAGGCAGAGTTGGCATGCGGGGTACTTCTCGCCAGAAGTGTTTTGAGCTGTTTTAGCTGCTGCAATCTCACGAGGGTCTTTTTCTGGCTTGGAGAGGTTGATGGTGATCTCAAGGTCTCCCCAGGTAGTTGGCGTAGTCCAGGTAATGTTTCTGGCAATGGCGCTTCTTCTGACGTAGCCAGCATCACAGCAGAGTGTGTAGAACCAGTCAGTTGCAGCACGAGGTCCCTCAGAAGCGTACAACTCGTTGAAATGGCGTGCGACCTCGGAAGGCTTTGGCAGCAGAAGACCCATAACGCGCATAGCAAAAGAGTCCTCGCCACTCTGGGTGTTCTCGACAAGTCCATGAGAAACAGCTAGACGAGCAAGCTCGGCCAGCGTCTGATCAAGATTAAACGCCGTCAGGTCAATCTTCTCCCAAGACTTAATGGGAGCCGGACCCTCGTACGAGAGCATATCCAGCAGAGCGTTATAACACCAGGTCAGATCCTCAGTTTGAATAAGTCCGCGCTCGCATGCATACGCAACAAGTTGCTGAATGCACAGTGCGCTTTCGTTATCTGCTACAGCCATTGTGCACAAGCTCCCTGGTCAGAGATAGCGTAGTGGCGGCAAGCACCTTCGCCAAACCACTGGTTCATTTGTGCGATAAAGGTCTCGACAAGGGCGAGAGGAACAAAGCACTGGATAGAGCCGCCAAAACCGCCGCCGTGAATGCGAACGGCGCCAGAACCTTTTAAGATGCTCTCAGCCAAGCCAAGGGCAAGCATGGCCGGCTGATACGAGCCAGAAGTAGAGACGTTCTGCAGGTACATACCGGAGCTTGCACCGGAAGCGTTGGTGAGTGCGATAAAGGACTCAATATCAGAGTTTTGAAGATCTGCCCATCTCTTGTCTACCAGGTCATTCTCGTACCAATAGTGAATAGCGCGGAGAAGAGCGCGGTCTCCAAGATCTTCTCGCAGCTCATTGACACGAGCTTGGAAGTCTTCAACGGGAACCTCAGAGAGGCGAGTCTTGCCAAAAGCCGCGGCAACTTTCTGCATCTCAACAGGTACAGCGGCATACTCATCAGTGAATGCAACATGATCGCAACCAACGTCAACAAGGCAGAGAGCGTAGCCGTAATCCTCAAAGTTAAGGTCCAGCTTTTCTGCCTTGGGCTCTGCAGAATCCTCAAAGTTCATGAAGGCAAGGCCACCAAGGCAAACAGCAAGCTGATCCATAAGGCCGCACGGCTTGCCAAAGTAAACGTTTTCTGTGTTCTGGCTCATCTGAGCAAGCTTAACCGCAGAAATCTCGGAGCCGCCTTCCCAGAGTGCTTCCATTGCGCGACCTACTGCAGCCTCAAAAGCAGCAGAGGAAGAAAGTCCACCGCCACCAGGTACGTCGCTTACTACTGCCATGTCAAAACCAGTTGGCTCAAAGCCAAGTTTGACCAGGTTTGCAGCCATACCGCGAACAATGGCCTTAGTGGTAAGGAACTCATCCTCTGAGGGTTCCAGATTTGTGAAATCTACCTCAAAAGGATCGTATCCAACGCTGGCAACACGAATAACGCCTAGGTTATTAGGTGCGCAAATAGCGTCAATAGCAACATCTAGGGCGCCGGCAATAACATGACCACCCTCGTGATCAGTGTGGTTTCCTGCAATCTCGGAGCGACCAGGCGCGTGTACCGCAAGATAGCGGTCAGCTTTTCCGAACATTTGCTCAAAGTGCTCTTTTGCGCGATTGAGCTGAGCTGTGGTTTTCTCGTCAAACGTGTGAGCCATGGTGTTCCTTTCCCTGTGATGCTTGTGAAGCTATGTGAACCTTAAAAGAATCGATAAACAATCTGTGAGCTGTATGGCTGCTCAGGCGTACATGTGGGCTGAGGCCACTCTGCATGGTGAGCGCAATCTGGATAAAACTCGCTCTCAAATGCAAAACCAGCCTGAGGCTTGTAAATAGCGCCGTCTTTTGCGCGAGCCTCATCAATCCAGTTGCCGGTATACAGATGGGCGCCAGGAGCGGTAATTTGAATTTCTAGTGAGCGTCCGCTTTCTGATGTGGCGAGAAGGGCGGGGCGCAACTGACCGTTTTCATAGTTGTTAATAGCAAAGCAGTGATCATAGCCATGACCAATGTTGAGCTGCTTGTTTTCTACACTAAGATCTTTACCAATGGTCTTAGGCGTGCGGAAATCAAAAGGAGTTCCTGCAACAGAGTCAATCGTTCCCGCGGAAACCGAGTCTTCTCGTAGAGGCAGATACGAATCTGCATGAATGGTCAGACTATGACCGCAAACATCTCCAGAATCATGACCATTAAGGTTGAAGTATACGTGGTTAGTCATGTTTACAAATGTTGCAGCATCGGTTGTGCAGGTATACGTAAGATTTACCGTTGACTGCGCGCTCTCTTCAACAAGCTTATAGGTTGCGGTAATGTGGCGGTTTCCTGGTAGTCCATATTCTCCATCTACCAAGTCAATGCTGAAGGTTACCGTATTTTGAGCTTCATCAATTTCTGCCTGCCAAATGCGCTTATGGATACCAGTAACCAGATCAGTATGCAGGTTATTTTGGTTGTCTGGACCGTTGTTTTTAGGAAGATGATAGATAACACCATTAAGTGGAATCTCTGCTTTATCTGCGCGGTTAGCGGAAGGTCCAATGGAGGCACCAAAGCAGGCGGGGTTATCTAAATACAGGTCAAATAGGCTATATCCAAGAACCACATCTGCCTGCGTCCCATAAACATCTGGAACTGAAACGCCCAGAATGGTGGCACCAAAATTGCTCAATTTAACTGCTGAATGCGCGCCGCGAATTGTATACGTAAGCGCAGCAGGGGAGTTAACAAAGCTATCAAAGGGTCGAACATCAATCATCGGATACCTCCGAGATACTACTCATAGTGCATTACCCTTACTATGTTAACGTACTCATAACGAATTAACAGGAAATTATTAAGTTTTCAGTCAGTGGTATCTTTGCGGGGGCAAACGGTTAGAGCGCAGGTCAAAAGTCCTTCTCGCCGAACGGTAATTTTTTTACCGTGAACGTTTAATTTGCTGCTATATATGCAATTTTATCGCGTTATGTGAATCTGCCTGTTAGTATGAGTACGTAAACAGGCAGATAATCGGAGGAATACGTGACTCGCTCGCATAGTTCTAGCTCAAATAAACGCTCTGTTTCAATGGCTGATGTTGCGCAAGCCGCTGGTGTTTCTCAGCAGACCGTTTCTCGTGTTGCTAATGGTGCTCAAAACGTGAGCAAGGCAACGCGTGAAAAAGTCCAGGCCGCAATGGAGTCCATGGGCTTTAGGCCAAGCTTTGCAGGCAGGTCGTTAAGGTCTGGCTCGTATCAATCGGTGGGACTCTGTCTGTACGACATTCGTGAGTTTGGTAACTTGGCAACCCTCGATGGCATTGTCTCTGCTGCTCGTGAGCATGAATATGCAATTACGATGATTGAGAAAGGCTCTGACGACGGTCTCTGCCTGCAGGACATTTCTCATCGTATGTCTAATCTTCCTGTTGACGGCATGATTATCAGCATGAGCCTTATGGCATCAGACTTTGAATCATTTGTACCGCAGCCAGGCCTTGGAACAGTGCTTCTTACCATGCATGAGCACCCTTACTGCACAACCGTTGACTCAGATCAGTACGGCTGCTCAAAGCTTGTCATTGATCACCTCTATGAGCTTGGTCATCGCAAGATCCGTTTTGTAGCAGGTCCTTCGTACTCTATTGACTCGCAATTTCGCGAGAAGGGCTGGCGAGACGCCATGTCTGAATATGGGTTAGAAATTGTTGAGCCTTTAGCTGGCGATTGGACCGCCAATAGTGGCTATGAAATTGGTAAAAAACTGCGAGAAAATCGTGATTTTACTGCAGTTTATGCAGCAAACGACCAGATGGCGCTAGGCATCATTGCGGCATTTGAAGAAGTGGGACTGAGCGTGCCGGAAGACGTGAGCGTTGTTGGTGTTGACGACTCTCTTGAAGACTATCTGCCAAACTTCTCTTTGACCACCGTACGCTTTAATCTCCTAGAGCGCGGTCGCGTTGCTCTTGAGCATGCCATTCGTGCATCTCAACCAGGATATGAACCTGAAGCAATTAGAATTGCTCCACGGCTTATTGTTCGTACCACTACAGCAACACCACAGAAGTAGAGAAGTCTCTTAAAAAGTCGGGTTTCTCGCCATAATCAGCTATACTGTTCAGGCAATAGTTGATTAGAGGAGTTGTATGTCTGAGTCACCAAATAAAGAGTTAGGCTGGTCAGTTCAGGTTTCCTTAGATACACACGAGATTCGTGCAGGAGAGACTGTAACTGCTACTCCTAAGATTATTGGTGCAGACCCTGAGGGCTTTAAATTCCACTATGTGTGGAGTTTGAACGACCGTTGGGATGAGGGTTTTTGGGATACCACAGAGCATCAATTTGGTGATTCAATTCCTAATACGTCGTGGACATATACCTTCCCAGAGCCTGGTCGCTATCATCTCTACATTGATGCATTTGACACACACAACAACCCTCAGACAGTTACTGCCTGGGTAGTTGTTGCTGGCGATGACGATTTTATGCGTCCACCGCTTCCATCTGAAGACGCAGAGACCGTTGTTGCGGTAAACGGCGTTTCGGAGATCTTTAACATTGCCTCTGAGCAGTTCAACTCACTGAAAGAGTACTTTATTGCCTTTGCACGCGGCGAGGTTGCTTTTAAGGAGTTCAAGGCTCTTGATGACATCTCGTTTGAGGTAAAGCGCGGCGAGGCTTTTGGCCTGGTGGGCACCAACGGTTCTGGTAAGTCTACCATGCTCAAAATCATTGCGGGCGTCCTTGAGCCTTCTAAGGGAACTTGTGAGGTCAAGGGTACTATTGCGCCTCTTATTGAGCTTGGTGCTGGCTTTGACATGGAACTGACTGCTAAAGAGAACATCTACCTCAATGGCGCTCTTCTTGGTTACAAGAAAGAGTTTATTGACTCGCACTTTGACCAGATTGTAGAGTTTGCTGAGCTTGAGGGCTTTATGGACATGCCACTCAAGAACTACTCCTCTGGTATGGTGGCACGTATTGCCTTTGCAATTGCAACTGTTACAGAGCCTGACCTGCTCATTGTTGATGAGACACTCTCGGTAGGAGACTTCCTCTTCCAGCAAAAGTGCGAGAACCGCATCAAAGAGCTGGTTGCTTCTAATAATGTTACGGTTCTTCTGGTTTCTCACTCCATTGACCTGGTTCAGCGCATTTGTGACCGTGCCATTTGGATTGAGAAGGGCAAGCAGCGCATGCTTGGTCCTGTGGATGAAGTTTGTGAAGCTTACGAGCACCTCAAGAGATAATTAAAATTCCTAACCAAAAGTTAGGGTCTGTACGAGTACAATATGTGTGTCTTTAAATGTGGTACGAGATACCCGTAAGGCTCATAGTCATAGTTTTGCCTTTTGGATACCTTGTGCCTGATCAGGTGAGGTATCTTTTTTATTGGAGGCGCTATGGCTCAAGAAGGTTCGCACTCTCTCATTGTGGACGAGCAGTCCCTTGACCGCATGCTTACACGAATTGCTCACGAAATTGTCGAGAATAACGATTCAATTGAAAACGTTGCTTTGGTGGGTATTATTCGTCGTGGAGAGGTTTTGGCTTCTCGTCTTGCGGAAAAGATTTTGAGTTTTACCGGATTTAAGCCAAAAGTTGGCTCACTAGATATTAGCTTTTATCGCGATGATTTTAGAAGAAATACCGCACCGGTTCTCCACGCAACTAATATCGATTTTGATATTACAGGTACAAGTGTTGTGCTGGTAGATGATGTTCTTCAGACAGGAAGAACCATCAGAGCAGCACTTGATGCGCTCATCGACTATGGTCGTCCTGAGCGCGTTCAATTGGCCGTAGTAGTTGACCGTGGTCATCGCGAGCTTCCCATTAGACCTGACTATGTGGGAAAGAACGTTCCTTCATCAAAGAGCCAGGTAGTCAGCCTAAATATTAAAGAAATTGATGGTCAGGACTGCGTCTTGCTGTACGAAGCTGACTATTCTGACCCCTTTATTGAGGGAGGAAACTAATGCTTTCAGTTAAACATTTGATTGATACAAATAGCTTGACGCGTGACGATATCCAGCAGATTCTTGATACAGCTCAGTCGTTTGAAGCTGTAAACAACAGAGACATTAAAAAGGTGCCGGCACTTCGTGGTCGCACTATCGTTAACCTGTTCTTGGAGCCTTCCACCAGGACTCGCTCATCATTTGAGCTTGCCGAGAAACGCCTCTCGGCTGACGCTCTGAACATGGGAGGATCTACCTCGTCTGTTGTTAAGGGAGAGTCTCTGGCAGACACCATCCAGACCATTGATGCTATGAACGTTGACATGTTCATCTGCCGCGCAAGACTTGCGGGAACACCACAAAAGATTACCGAGCACACTGATGCCGTTGTCATCAACGCTGGTGACGGCAAGCATCAACACCCCACTCAGGCTATGCTTGATCTCTATACCATTCGCAAGAACTTTGGACACCTTGATGGCCTTAAAGTTGCTATTGTTGGCGACCTTTCTCACAGTCGCGTTGTTGGTTCTTTGGTGCCAGCACTCAAGACTATGGGGGCAGAGGTTGTTCTGGTAGGACCTCCAACATTCCACGTAGATGATCCAAGTTGGTTTGGATGCTATCAGACCTCACACTTTGATGAAGTCATTGGTGATGTAGACGCCGTGTACATGCTTCGCGTGCAGCTGGAGCGTATGGAGGGAGCTCCTATTCCTTCTCGCCGTGAGTACAACAGGCTTTGGGGACTAGATGAGCGCCGCAGCAAGCTGATGAAGCCTGAGGCAATCATCTGCCATCCAGGTCCTATGAACCGTGGCATGGAAATTAACAGCGAGGTGGCTGATTGTGCCCGTTCTCGCATTCTTGATCAGGTCAATGCGGGTGTTTTGACGCGCATGGCCGCAATGTATTTGCTTCTGGGAGGAGACTCTGATGGCATTTCTGCTTAAGGGCGCGCGTGTTGTAGACCCGCAGCTTAATCTTGACGCAGTACTGGACGTTCGTATTGAGGGAGAAACTATTGCTGAAGTAGCAGCAACCGTTGCACCTCAAGAGGGCGATACTGTTATTGATGCAAAAGGCAAGGTATTGACTCCTGGCCTTGTTGATATGCATGTCCACTTTAGAGATCCTGGTTTTGAGTACAAGGAGACCATTGAGACGGGCTCTAGGGCTGCGGTTCATGGTGGCTTTACTGACGTTGCTACTATGCCAAATACCAATCCTGTTACCGATAACGGTCCTGCTGTTCGTTTTCAGATTGACCGCGGCAATGAGGTTGGTCTCATTCACGTCCGTCCTATGGGTGCTCTAACCAAGGGTTCTAAGGGACAGGAGCTTGCTGAGATTGGCAACATGGTTGATGAGGGAGCATCCGCGTTCTCTGACGACGGCCACGGCGTTCAAAGCGCTGGTATGATGCGCACGGTAATGGAGTACGTCTCCCAGTTTGACCGCGTTGTTGCTGCTCACTGTGAGATTGAGTCCATCAGTGCTGGTGGCGTTGTTAACGAGGGTCGTGCAAGTACGCGCCTTGGTATGTTTGGCTGGCCAGCACTTGGCGAGGAGCTGGAGATTTCCAGAGACATTGATCTGTGCCGCCTTACCGGTTGCCCTCTACACATCTGCCACATTTCAACAGGCAGAGGAGCAGAGCTGGTACGTGCAGCTAAGAAGGAAGGCTTGCCTGTTACCGCAGAGGTTTGTCCTCACCATCTCTTCTTGTCTGAGGATGACATCACTGATACGTATAACACCAACCTTAAGATGAATCCACCGCTCAGAACTGCTGAGGATGCGCTTGCTCTTCAGGCCGCAGTCGCAGACGGTACAGTTGATTGTATTGTTACCGATCATGCACCTCATGCAGCTCACGAGAAGGACTGTGAGTGGGAAATCTCTTACTTTGGCTGCATTGGCCTTGAGACCTCGCTGCCTTTGATGGTCACCAATATGGTGCGCACCAATAAGCTTTCTTACACTGGTCTTGTTCGCGCAATGGCCGTTAATCCTCGTCGTATCCTGCGTCTTGAGCCTGTTAAGATTGCTGCAGGTTACAAGGCTGACCTGACCCTTTTTGACCCAGAAAAGAAGGTTCAGATTACGACAGAGTATTTTGAGAGCAAGTCTAAGAACTCCGCCTTTATTGGCGCTGAGCTCTATGGTGTTGCAACAGATGTGTTTGTTGATGGCAAGCGAGTTCTTGCCAATGAAGTAGTTGTTCCTGGAGGGGAAAAGTAATGCCACTACGTGGAAATGTACAGGTATTTGACTTTACGGTTCTGAGTAATACCCAGGTTGCCCAGAATCTGTATAGAGCCCAGCTCAAGGTACCAGGTCTTTGTAAGTCTCTAGCGCCTGGTCAGTTTGTAAACGTTAATGTTCCAGGCGATAAGCGCCACATTCTTCGCATTCCGCTGTCCTTCTCGCTAGCTGATAAAGCAACCGATACGCTGGAGCTTATCTATGCAACAGTGGGCGAGGGCACACGCAGGCTTTCTCAGATAAAGCCAGGGGACACCAGCGACATGACAGCTCCGTGCGGTCGCCCCTGGCGCCTCAACGCCTCTAGCAAGAGAAGCGTCCTGGTAGCAGGAGGTGTGGGTATCACACCAATTATCGCAGCGGCTCGTAAGCTTACCGAGCTAGGTGTTGAGTTTGACGCGGTCATTGGCGCACAAACTGCCGAGAAACTCTTTGGAGAAGAAGATCTTCTCGCCTTGGGCGCACAGAACGTGTACGTCACAACAGATGACGGTTCTAAGGGTACTAAGGGCTTTGTAACAGCAGCTTTGGAGGAACCTTTGAGCCAAGGTGTTTGGGACGCTGTGTATACCTGCGGCCCAGAGCCTATGATGAGAAGCGTGGCCAAGCTTACAATTGCCAACAACGTTGCCTGCCAGGTTTCTATGGAGCGTATGATGAGCTGCGCCTTTGGCGCATGCAACACCTGCAATGTCCCACTTGCTAAGGGCGGCTATGCGTCTGCTTGCATGGTTGGACCTGTCTTTGAGGCAAAGGAGATCGCATGGTAGATCAGGTGAACATGGCCGTCAATCTTGGCGGTATCCAGATGAAAAATCCTATCAATACTGCTGCGGGTACCTTTGGATATGGCTGGCAGTTTGAGGGTTTCTACGACGTTTCTCTGCTTGGCGCCATCACTATGAAGGGTGTTGCTCGCGTTCCTTGGGAAGGAAACCCAGCTCCTCGTATGTGTGAGCTCAACGGCGGCATGATGAACAGCGTTGGCCTTGCCAATCCTGGAGTGGATGATTTTATCGCCCACACTGATGACTACATGAAAGATCTTGAAGGCCGTGGTACGCGCGCCATCATGCAGATGGCGGCACACTCCGTTCAGGAGATGATTGACGTTGTTGAGCGGCTTGAAGAGCTGCATCCACACATCTCAGCTATTGAGCTTAACGTGAGTTGTCCAAATCTCGAGAAGGGCGGCAAGCCCCTCGGTGGTACTCCAGAGCAGGCTACAGAGATTATGAAGGCAGTTCGTCCTCTGACAAAGCTGCCCATTCTGGTTAAGATGGCCCCCGTCAACGTTGCCGAGATTGGTAAGGCTTTTGAGGCCGCAGGCGCTGATGGTCTTACGCTCATCAACTCTATTCCAGGCATGTCAATTAACGTCCACACCAGAAAGAGTAGGCTCTCTAAGCCAACTGGCGGTCTTAGTGGTCCTCTCTGCCATAACGCTGCTGTTCGCATGGTTTGGGAGTGTGCAAGTGCGGTCTCCATTCCTATCTGCGGCGTTGGCGGCGTAGAAACGGGCGAGGATGCTGCAGAGTTTATTCTTGCGGGCGCTACAGCTGTCTCGGTGGGTTCTGCAAACCTTTACGACCCAATGTGTGCTCCACGTATTCTGAACGAGCTTACTGACTGGGCAAAGTCTCAGGGAGTATCTGACATCCACGAGCTGATTGGAGCTGTTGAATGCTAACAGACGAGCAGGCACGCGACGCCGTTATTGTTGCGCTTGATTGCACAAGAGAAAGGGCTCTGGAGCTTACCGATCTTCTCGCCGGCCATGCACGCTGGGTTAAGGTTGGCATGACGCTTTTTTATCGCTACGGACCCTCGATGGTAGATGAGATGCACGCTCGTGGCTTCAAGGTATTTCTTGACCTCAAGGTGCATGACATTCCATTCCAGGTCAAAGGTGCTGTCCACTCTGCATCGCTTTCTGGTGCAGACATCTTATCTATCCATGGCCTGGGAACCGCTCAGATGATCTCTGCTGGTCGCGAGGGTGCAGAAGAGGCTGCAGCAGAGCGTGGCGTTGATGAGTCTGGCCGCACCAAACTAGTGGCTATCTCTGTGCTTACCAGCATGGATGAGGACGCGCTCCACTCCATTGGCGTAGACGGATCTATTAAGGATGAAGTTGCTCGTTTGGCGTCTCTTTCTTACAACGCAGGTGCTGACGGAATTGTCTGCTCGCCTCAGGAAGCACAGGAAATGAGAGAGCTTTTGGGACCGAAAGCACTCATTGTGACTCCTGGAGTTCGTCCAGAAGGTGCCGAGAAGGGCGATCAGGTCAGAATCTCCACACCTTCAGCTGCAATTCAGGCAGGAGCAAGCAAGTTAGTAGTTGGTAGGCCAATTACCTGCGCAAACGATCCAGTCGAAGCATTTGAAACCATCATTTCTGAGCTTAAAAATTAACAAAAGTTTTTGGAATTATGGTGAACAGGTGGTTTTTGATGCGGAAATATTAAAAAACCCCTTGTAAATAACGTGTTATGTGGCAAACTATTTTGCTGAAGTGCAAAAGGCACATTAAATTGAGTTTCGTATATGAAGTACGAAAACGATGTTTGGAGGAACAATGGCTCTACCTACACTTACCGATGAGCAGCGCAAGGCAGCACTTGAGAAGGCAGCTCAGGCTCGTCACGCTCGTGCAGAGCTTCGCGAGAAGGTTAAGACTGGTAAGGTCTCCCTTAAAGAGGTCCTTGATTCTACCGATCCTATTGCTGAGCGTATGAAGGTTTCCGCTCTTATCGAGTCCCTTCCTGGCTATGGCAAGGCAAAGGCAGCAAAGATTATGGACGAGCTCGGAATTTCCGCAACTCGCCGCGTTAAGGGCCTTGGCGCTCGTCAGCGTGAGCAGCTCCTCGAGGCACTGACCAAGTAGTGGCTCGTTCAGCCAAACTTTTTGTAGTATCTGGACCGTCAGGTGTAGGAAAAGGAACGCTTGTCTCTCTGTTGAGGGACAAGCGCCCAAACCTAGGCCTGACGGTTTCGGCTACTACACGCTCTCCACGACCAGGAGAAGTCGATGGAGTTGCGTATTATTTTCTCTCCGATGAAGAATTTAAAAAGCGCGTTGATGCTGGTGAATTCCTTGAGTGGGCTCATGTTCATGGTCATTGCTATGGCACGCTCAAATCCGAGGTTGATCGCCTGATTTCTGCAGGTCAGTCTGTTGTTCTAGAGATTGACGTTCAGGGTGGACTTATGGTCCACAAACAATATCCCAACGCCATTCTCGTCTTTATTAAGCCACCTTCATTTGAAGAGCTTGAACAGCGCCTTAGAGGCCGTGGTACAGAAGACGAGAAGACCATTTCTACGAGACTTTCTAATGCTTCGCGTGAAATGGAGCATGCAAACGACTATACTGTTTGCATTGTGAACGACAACCTTGAGTCTGCACTGAGCAAGCTCGAGGAAGTTTTTGATGACTATGAATCAGACGGAGGTCAGCTTTAATGTCTGTTATTAAGCCTGAGATTGACAGCCTGCTTCAGAAGACTGAGCAGAATCCATTCTTGCTTTGCTCTCTTGCTTCTAAGCGTGCTTGCGATATTAACAATATGCTTCACGGTCAGCACCTGCGTGTAACCGCTGTTCAGGATTTTGATGACATTACTACTGTTGCAAGTGGTAAAGATTCTGTCTCTATTGCTATGAAAGAGATTAACGACGGTACCCTTGGCTTTGTTAAAGATTCTTTTGACGAGGCAATTAAGGGCGAGAACACCATCGTTTACTAAGAGTTATGACTGAAAGAGTATGTCTGGTTCACTACCACGAAATTGGTTTAAAGGGTAAGAACCGATCAACTTTTGAAAATCAGTTGGTAACAAATTTGCGACGAGCCCTCCGACACTTTCCAGTGGCGGGGGTTTCTCGCATTTCTGGCTATCTTCTTGTAGAAACCACTGATAAACAAGCAACTGAAGAGTTGCAACATGCTGTAGCCCAGGTTCCTGGCGTTGCACGTGCTTCTTTGGCGTATCGTTGCGGCTTAGATGAGCAGGAGTTTTGTAATGCCGCCGTGAAGGCGCTGGGGGAGTCCGGTGACTTTACTACGTTTAAAGTGCATGCTCGTCGTTCCTCAACGGTCTATCCAAAGCATTCCATTGAGATTAACCAGCTTGTAGGCGCAGTACTTTGCGAAAATTTCCCTGATAAAAAAGTTCAGATGCATAATCCGGATATGACGGTCTATGTACACGTTGTTCAGGGTAACGCATACGTTTACGCTGCATCTATTCACGGTGTCGGCGGTCTTCCTGTTGGTACTGCGGGCAAGGTTGTGTCGCTTCTTTCTAGCGGTATAGATTCGCCTGTTGCCACATGGATGGTTGGTCGTAGGGGAGCTACTGTTATTCCTGTTCACTTCTCTGGACGCCCTATGACTTCCGATACCAGCGAATATCTGTGCCAGGATATCATTGAGGCTCTTGAGCCTGCTGGTCTTATTGGCAGAATGTATGTTGTGCCCTTTGGCGAGCACCAGCGTGAGATTTCCCTTGCTGTTCCACAGGCTCTTCGTGTCATTATGTATCGTCGCGTGATGTACATCATTGCACAAAAGATTGCAGACGAGACAGCTAAAATATTTAGTTCAGACGCAGCGAAACTATTGAATGTTACTAACGTTAATATTCTATCCAAAGCAAAAGCTCAAACAACACCCATTAGTCCTAAACCTAAATTGTATTTAGCAATATCTGTTATAGCCGGATTAGTTTTAGGTTTAGCCATTGCTTTATTGAAGGAATTGTTTGATAACAAAATTAATAAAGAAGAAGATATTGAAGCTCTGGGACTCACGGTTCTTGGTGTAACAACCTATGCTCAAATGAGTGATTTTAATAAGAATACAAATAAAAATGGCACGCAATCGGGAACTAAGTCAAGTCCGCCTAGCGACCATGAAGTAAATAGATCATCAAAAAGGAATAAAAGATAGGAGTTCAGGATGGCTAAAAATAAAAGAAGCATAGACAACAATCGTTATATTATTACCAGTGTCAATCCTCAATCACCTATTTCTGAACAATATCGTACGATTCGTACGACCATTGATTTTAAAATGGCGGATCAAGGGATTAAAAGTTTTCTAGTAACATCTTCAGAAGCAGCTGAAGGTAAATCAAACGAGAGTGCTAATCTAGCTGTTGCTTTTGCACAACAAGGTAAAAAAGTACTTTTAATTGATGGCGATCTTCGTAAACCGACTGTTAACATTACTTTTAAAGTACAAAATAGAGTAGGGTTAACCAATATTTTAATGCATCAATCTTCGATTGAAGATGCCATACAAGGGACAAGACTTTCTGAAAATCTTACAATAATTACCTCTGGTCCAATTCCACCTA